>Ga0209512_1000255_pt1 | contig 101539 bp, 101 predicted proteins | sample frozenSSSSmetaG_FD_184142 | JGI IMG/M metagenome (GOLD analysis project Ga0209512, IMG submission 184142) | Glacier valley bacterial and archeal communities from Borup Fiord, Nunavut, Canada, to study Microbial Dark Matter (Phase II) -... | ecosystem: Environmental > Aquatic > Freshwater > Ice...
TTCATCCTGTTTGATACCTATTTTTAGGGCAAACGGATATGAAAAACGTGGTTTTGAATGGTCAACTTTCAGTTTGAAACTGAAAAGTCTCTATTCTAAAGTGGGTGGGTATGCTCCGGAATATGTAAATTAATCCTGATTCGCTTTCCGTATAGCCTGTTAATTTTGCAATTTGAAGCGTACAAATATCGGAAGTATAAAGCCGGGTATTGCTTTTAAGCAATTTAAACACAGGCATCAACTCATCTTCAACCACATTGATGGCATTTTCTATTTCGCCGGGAGTGGGTGGAGTATGATTAAAAAAATCACGGGCAGTTTTTATCGAGCCTAAATCTAAGACCCAAACTTTGTCAGGCTTTGTGAGATCAGTTCCTGTGGCTAAAATGCTATATTCATCAGCAATGTGAAGTACAGTCAACGCTTCGTTCGTTCCAGCTTTTTGCCGGATAGAACGGTAAAGTCCGGAAGCAATGGCCTGCATCCGATCGGAAATATTATTTTGCATGATATATGTGATAGAGTTTTAGAAAAAGAATTAAAAAGTACCGGCATTGAGGCAGATACAATAATGAGTTTATCTTCCAACAAAGTTCTTTAATCTTTCCTCTAAAATATCCATTTGATTTAATCGTACAAAAGATACGCAAGCCCGCAACCCGTGAGGGTTTTCACTGCCAGTTATGGCCAGCGAAATGGCACTGATACCGTAGTACAAAAATGTTTTCATCAATTCGCCGCTCGTCATACCCGGATAAGCTATGGTAAAATAGAAACCATCGGCCAGTTCACGCTCTTCATCGTTGTACACTATATAAAAACCATATTTTAGAAACAAGGCTTTCATTATCCTGGCTTTTTCGCCATAAGGATGAAGTTCTTTTACAAAGTCAATTTTACCATCGCTGGCCGCTTTCAACATGCATGCCAACGCATACTGTGCCGAATGCGAAGTACCTGCCGTGGTGGCATACAAAACTCCGTAAGCCATAAAATGGCCCAACACATCGCTGGTGAAATAGTTTTTTAAATTCGGATATTGCCTTGTTCTCAGCTTTTCACTGATAATCATCATACCAATACGCTGACCGGCATAACTGAAAATCTTGGAAGCAGAAAGCAGTAAAATGTAGTTGTCGGTATAACGGGCCACAGTAGGTTGAAAAGGTGCTTTGCCCGGTTCGCCGTAATGTTGACGGAAATCCATTCCAAAATAGGCCAGGTCTTCCACCACTATCACATCGTATTTTGTAGCCAGCTCACCCACAATTTGTAATTCACTTTCCGTAAAGCAAATCCAGGAAGGATTGTTGGGTGAGGAGTAACAGATAGAACAGATGTTTCCGTCACGCAAAAAAGATTCCAGTTTTTCCCGGAGCTTTTCACCCCGAAAATTTAGAATATCAAAAGATTTCAAAGGTAAGCCCAACAACTGCAACTGTTGCTTTTGCACAGGGAAGCCGGGATCGATGAAAAGAGTATAGGGTTTATCGGGATTCGTTCGGCCGGCCGCCAGTAAAGCCGCAAAGCTTCCCTGCATGGCACCGGAAGTTGGTACGCAACAGGCCGGCGAAACGTCGATATTCATAAACGAATGAACAAAACGGGATATTTCTGTTTTGGCAAAGGCTATCCCTTCTATGTTTGGGTACGATGCTGCCAGACCCTGGTCCAGTGCATCTTTTTCGGCCTGAATACCAATGGCAGAGGCCGGTAAACCAGGAACGCCCATTTCCATGTGTATGAATTCCTGTCCGCTGCGTTGCTCAATTTGTGCCACCAACTTGCCCACTTCCCGAATGGATAAACGTGTAATATCGGATTCTCCAAAAGCTGTAAAAAGTTCATCTACGAGAGTGGTTGGTATTGTGGTCATATTCTATGATAGTATTGTTTGAACGTAAAAAAAAGTTTATTTGTGAGATGATGGCTTGAATATTCTTCTTATTGTTTTCATTGTCAAATTTTCAAATTAGCACATTTTCAAATCGGATTATTTTCAAATGGCAGATTTTTTCCTGTTGTCAATCACCCTCACCGCTTTACCTTCGCTGCGTTCAATAGATTTAGGTTCTACCAACGTAACTTTCACACTCAAACCAATGGCACTGTTGAGTGCATGTTCAATTTTGTGGGATAAATTTTGCAAATCACGAATAGAATCAGTCAATTTCGATTCATCCAGTTCCACTTTCAGCTCCAGGGTATCCAGGTTATTGTTCCTGTCGACATACAACATGTAGTGAGCACTTGTTTCGCCCATTTCCAGCAGAACATGTTCAATTTGCGATGGGAAGAGGTTAACTCCGCGGATAATCAGCATATCGTCGCTACGACCCGTAATTTTTTTCATACGCACCAGCGTACGACCGCATTCACAAGTTTCGCGGTTCAGGGTGGAAAGATCGCGGGTATTGTATCGGAGCAAAGGAATACCTTCTTTGGTCAGCGTTGTAAATACCAGTTCGCCTTCTTCACCTTCGCGAAGCGGTTTTTTGGTATCGGGATGAACCACTTCGGGGAAGAAATGATCTTCGTTAATGTGTAATCCGTTATGATGATCACAATCATTTGCCACTCCAGGTCCCATTACTTCGCTGAGTCCGTAGATATCGTGTGCTTTTATATTCCATTTCTTTTCCAGTTCCAGTCTCATATTTTCTGTCCAGGGCTCAGCACCAAAAACGCCGGTTTTCAGTTTCATATCTGCCAATGAAAAGCCAAAATCTTCCATGGCATCAGCCAGGTGAAGTGCGTAAGAAGGCGTACAAGCCAGCACAGTGGTGCTGAAATCGGCCATCAATTGCAATTGCCGGCGTGTGTTTCCACCGGAAATGGGAACAACCGTACAACCAACAGTTTCTGCTCCGTAATGCACTCCCATCCCACCGGTAAACAATCCGTAACCATACGAAACCTGCATAATATCTTCCGAAGCAATCCCCGACATGGTTAAACAACGGGCCACCACTTCCCTCCAGTTTTCAATATCGTTGGCGGTATAGCCCACCGTAGTGGGTTTACCGGTAGTGCCGCTGGAGGCATGTACCCGCACAATATCAGTCATAGGCACGGCAAATAAACCGAAAGGATAATTATCGCGTAAATCCTGTTTGTAGGTGAACGGTAATTTATCTATATCATCGATAGATTTAATGTCCGAAGGTTTCACCCCCATGTCGTCCATCCGTTGCCTGTAAAAAGCCACCTGGTTGTACACCCGGTATACCAGAGCCGATAGTCGCTCACTCTGTAAAGCACGCATCGCTTCGCGCGACAGGCATTCAATTTCTTTATTCCAAATCATAATATTCTGGGTTCTGCGTTGTAAAGTATGAAAGGTTCGAAAAGTTCCGGGTTCTGTGTTCTGTGTTCTGTGTTCTGTGTTCTGTGTTCTGTGTTCTGTGTTCCGGATTTCGGATTATTGGCTCGTAGATTATTCTACTTGATTCTTTTGTCTTTGTTCTTTGTTCTTTGTTCTTGGATCAAGGATCAAGGTTCTATGATCTTTTGTCTTTGCTCTTGGCTCTTGGCTCTTGGCTCTTGGCTCTTGGCTCTTGGCTCTATAAAATATCCGCTTCCCTGATTGATTTCAACCGATTCGTTTTTATCACTTCCATGGCTGCTTCGGGTTTGTCGGTTCGCAAGGCTACGATGGACTTGCTTCCAAAACTAAAGGCGTACACATATTCGATGCAAATATCGGCTGCCGTGAACAAATCGAGTATTTTAGATAATGAACCGGGAGCTGCATCCATTTCCAGTGAAAGAATATTGTGCAGCCGAACCGTAAATTTTTCGGCACGTAAGGCTTCCAAAGCTTTTTCAGGATCAGACACGATAGCGCGCATAATGCCGTAATCGCTGGTATCGGCAACCGTCAGCGCGATAATATTGATATCATTTTTAGCTAAAACTGCTAAAACCTGATTCAGATGACCGGTTTTATTCTCAAGAAAAACGGAAAGTTGGCGTATCGTCATGGCGTTATAAATTTGAAAAGTTTGGTATTTGAAAAGTTCCGGGTTCTGCGTTCCGTGTTTCGGATTAGGATTATTGGCTCGTAGATTATTCTAATTGGCTCTTAATATTTATTTCTTTGATATATTGACCTTAATCATTTGTCTTAGATCTTTTGTCTTGGATCTTGGATCTTTTGTCTTGGTTCTTTTGTCTTGGTTCTTTTGTCTTGGTTCTTGGTTCTTGGTTCTTTGTTCTGAAACGCAAATTTACACAATTTGACGGAGAAAGTAACATTCTTGTTGCAAATTAAAAGAAAAAACGCCCAATTTATGTTCCTATCATCTTCTTCAAAAAAAGAAATCATCTGATTTACGGGCTAATTAAATCAATTTAATAAAGAAATCAATTTATATTCCTTTTTTTTGGTAAAATGTTTTATACATTTGCATATAAAAATCACTCAAAAAGCATTGAGTTCTGTGCGGTTTGAATATGCAACTTTCACTTTTCGTACATAACCAGAGAAACCGGTTATAATGCAAATTTCACAGGTTGAATTTGTTTAAAATTAAATCATTGTTTGTCATAAATTTACAAGAATGGGGTTTGCGAAAACATATTTGTGGACGCACTCCAAATATTAATTGAAATCGCAAATCACCTATGAATATCAAAAAAACTATCATTCCCCTGTTTTCGGCACTGCTTCTGTGCATTGTTTTTGGATTTACGAATAATAAAACGCCTAAGGCAGACATGAAACTATTGGATAAGATGAAAATTTATGTTCCGTCTGACGAAAACCGGCCAGTTTCGTTTACGAATAAGGAAGCTGCCTTTTATTACACCCAGACCCATCTAAACAATCATGAGGAATGGGCCTGGTTTGAAGGAATGAATATATCGAAAAACAGGATTTTTAGTGGATATGAGTTAATAGTTGGCAATCAGAAACTTGACAACCGAAAATCGGAAGCATGGGTATTCCCCTATAAATTGGTTCGTAAGCATGCACCTAAACTTGTTGAAGAACTGTGGTTGATAGATTATAAAAATGCAATTGAAGTTAATATTACAGGTGCCACACAACCCATTGGCATCAGCCTGAAAGGAGAAAAAGTCAACTCTCTTGGCAAAACCAACAACACGGCTTTTTATTCTTCCATGGAAGGTGAATATATTATTGCTGTTAGCTCGAGAAACAATGCACCCATTGAAATAAAGGGCAAAAGCGTATTTACATCTTTCCGGGCTGGCGGATTCTTTGTGGCAGCAGGCAAATCGAAGGAGGAAGCTGCAGCCATACTGAATGAAACGCGCACCTCCATTAACCGGTTGAAAGCGGAACGCATCGCAAGGATGCAGAACTACCTGACTAACAACATCTATCTTTCTGGCGATAACGATTCGTTGATTCTCGCTATGAACTGGTTGGAAACCACCATGGATCAATTGGTAACAAAACAGCAGGGACATGGCATTTATGCCGGTTTGCCCTGGTTTAACGAATACTGGGGAAGAGATGAATTTATAGCTTTTCCGGGGGCTGTACTCATTAGCGGTCAGTTCGAAACCGCCAGAAAAATTTTAAAGTCTTTTGCCGAATATCAGGATACAGACTCAAACTCAGAATTTTTTGGAAGGGTGCCCAATATAGTGAATCCCAAAAATATCGATTACCACACTACCGACGGCACACCACGTTTTATTATTGAATTGCTGGATTATGTAAAATACTCCGGCGATGTGAGCTTAATTAAAGAACTCTATCCCAATGTACAAAACAGCATTGAAGGAGCACTCCGCAACCGTACTGACGACAAAGGCTATCTGCTTCACGAAGATAACGAAACATGGATGGATGCCCGCGATGCCAACCTGGTTGCCTACACACCCAGAGGTTCCCGGGCAAATGACATTCAGGCGCTCTGGTATCAACAGCTTCTTGCCGGTGTATATTTTGCCCGATATATGAACGATACAGAAAACGGAGATCGTTGGGAAAGAATGGCTGAGAAAGTGAAATCGAACTTTGAAAACGATTACCGGAGCAAAGAGTACGATTATCTGGCCGACAGGTTGACCCGCGAAGATACAGCCGATTTCACCCTACGACCCAATCAGTTGTATGCTTTGGACCTACTGGATGATGAAGCCTTCAAATGGCAAATTACGCGCAAAACATGGGAAGAACTTGTTTATCCCTGGGGGGTTGCCTCATTGAATCGTCAGGATAAACTTTTTCATCCTTTTCATAGCAGCCCGGAAAACTATCCTAAAGATGCCGCCTATCACAGGGGAACCATATGGCTTTGGAACAATGGTATCGCTATACAACGAATGATAGAAGCCGGTCAGACTGAAACAGCATACAAGCTTTTCAAAAACATGAACCGTCAGGCACTGACCATGGGCGTTGTGGGTGGTTTGTCAGAAAACATGGACGCCTACCCTCATCCGGGGAAAAGCTGGCCACGGTTAACCGGAACTTATTTACAGGCCTGGTCCAATGCGGAACACATTCGGGTGTGGTATCAGTACTTTCTGGGCATACGTCCGGATATGATCCAAAACACCTTGACCTTAGCTCCCCGTATTCCTGAAGAAATCAAAAGCCTGGACTATAATTTCACCATAGGTAAAAGCCACATTCAGGCAAGTTATGTTTCGGAAGGAACAAAAAAGTACCGCTATACGTTTGATGATATGAAACCGGAAGTGGTGATTGATATTTTCCCGTATGAAGTAAAACAAATGCAGATACCGGCAAATGCTATACTGCAATTGCTGACAACCGGTCTTAAATTACAAATTACTCTATTCGATATGCAGGGAAACATAATCGATGAAACATCAGTTCCTGTATCGGCATCGAGACTTGCTAAGCAGGCTGAATGCAATAAAATTATGGAAGGTGTTCAATTTGCCAAACCTATCGGACTGGAAAACCATCCGGTGATAAAGCGATAAATTGTTATTAATAGAAAGAGAACAGTTCTAATCAGGAAAAGAAATCGCTAAACAACTGACAAATAAGGACATTCTCTATTTAGGAGAATCTTGAAAGATAGCTATCGGGAGGCGGATTGTGTCTTTTGCCTCTATGGCAAAAAAAAACTTCCCGGAGTGGGGTCATACTTGAAAAAAATAGAATTCAGGAGACAGAGATTTTAATTACTGACGTCTTTGAAAATATAAATCAGCATTTCTTGTTCTAAATCTTATTTCTTGGTTCTTTAATCTTTAATCTTTGATCTTTGATCTTTAATCTTTAATCTTTAATCTTTAATCTTTGATCTTTGATCTTTGATCTTTAATCTTTGATCTTTGATCTTTAATCTTTGATCTTTAATCTTTGATCTTTAATCTTTAATCTTTGATCTTTAATCTTTGATCTTTAATCTTTAATCTTTAATCTTTGATCTTTAATCTTTGATCTTTAATCTTTGATCTTTAATCTTTGATCTTTAATCTTTGATCTTTAATCTTTAGTCATTGATCTTTAATCTTTAGTCATTGATCTTTTGTCTTTAATCTTTGATCTTTAATCTTTGATCTTTAATCTTTGATCTTTAATCTTTGATCTTTAATCTTTGATCTTTAATCTTTGATCTTTAATCTTTGATCTTTAATCTTTGATCTTTAATCTTTGATCTTTAATCTTTGATCTTTAATCTTTGATCTTTAATCTTTGATCTTTAATCTTTGATCTTTAATCTTTTGTCATTGATCTTTTGTCTTTGATCTTTGATCTTTGATCTTTGATCTTGGCTCTTGGCTCTTTGTTCTTTGTTCTTTGTTCTATAAAAAAAAGTAAATTATGGCAGTTGATTTCACTAACACATTGGTTATAGGCGTTTCTTCCAGGGCATTATTTAACCTGGAGAGCGAGAACAGGATTTTTGATATTGAAAAAATTGAAGCGTACCGGAAATTTCAACAGGAACATGAAAACATCCCGCTGGAGCCTGGCACCGCCTTTTATCTGGTTCAGAGTTTACTGGAGTTGAATAATCAGGCCGACCAGCGAATTGTGGAAGTGATTGTTATGTCCAAGAACAGTCCCGAGACAGGAGTCAGAATGCTTAATTCCATAACCGAACACAAACTGGATATTACCCGGCTGGCACTTTCGGGTGGCGAACCGCTGGCACCCTATATCGACGCCTTTGGCATTGATTTATTCTTATCGAAAGATGAAAAAGACGTACAGGCAGTTATTGATTCAGGAACCTGTGCAGCGGCTTTGATATATGCCCCGCCCACCACCTTTAATCCAACCGATAACCGGGTAAAAATAGCTTTTGATGCCGATGCCGTACTTTTTTCGGAAGAATCGGAAGTTCGTTTTAAAACAGAGGGCCTGGAAGCATTCATTCAATATGAGTCTGAACACGAAAACGATCCGTTAGCCGAAGGCCCTTTCGCCAAATTACTGATCAAATTATCCAAAATACAGGAACATTTGCCCACAGGCATTGAGTTATCACCCTTGAGGTTGGCTATTGTTACCGCCCGCACAGCACCATCGCATATCCGGGTTATCAAAACACTTCGTAAATGGGGAGTGTATGTAGATGAAGCATATTTTCTGGGAAAACTTGACAAATACAAGGTATTGGATGCCTTTGGTGCTCATATTTTCTTTGATGACCAGGAAACACATTTGGAAAAAGCACGCGAAGTAGTTCCTTCGGGAAAAGTACCATACAAAAGCGGTTCGCCATTAAACAATTTGAATAAGAAATAACATGCTATCATAGCATTAACTTGATCCTGTTCCATTAAAATAGTATAATATGGCATTCTATCAGTTTTACAGCGAGCAAAAATTAAATGCTTCACTGGATGAAATCTGGGATTTCATCTCATCTCCCAAAAATCTCAAAGAAATCACACCCGGTTACATGGGATTTGATATCATGAGCACCCATCAACCATCCGACAAAATGTATGAGGGCATGATTATCAGTTACAAAGTGAGTCCTGTAGCCGGAATTAAAACAACCTGGGTCACAGAAATCACCCATATCCGTGATAAAGAGTTTTTTATTGACGAACAACGGGTTGGACCTTACTCCTTGTGGCATCATCAGCACTTTATAAAACCCATTGAAAAGGGTATACTCATGACCGACATTGTCAGCTATCAACCACCTTTCGGGTTTATCGGGGCAATAGCCAACAGGCTGGTTATTCATTCCAAACTCGTTGAAATATTCGAATACCGCACCAAAGCACTGGAAAAACGCTATGGTACTTATGAATTATAAAAAACATTGACCATGAATGACTGGATAACCATCATGACCTTTACCCTACCGAGCGATGCCTATCTGGCACAAAGTTTTCTCGAATCGGAAGGAATAGAAACTATGCTATTGGATGAGTTAATGGCACAGGGAAATATTTATGCCAACGCTATTGGTGGAGTAAAATTGCAGGTGAAAGAATTCGATTACCAACGTGGATTACTGGTTCTTAAAAAGGGTGGATATACACCCGACGAGAACCCGGAGTTTGAACAACAAATAGAAGTAGTAATTGATAATAATATTACAGATAAAACAATTTGTCCGTTTTGCGGATCGAAAAATACAAGTAAAAAGAAGGAACAGAATACAATTACCGATATTGTATATGCTGTTCTGGGCGTTTTCTCTCCACTTTTCAAAAACACCACCGTTTGCTCCGATTGCGGAAAAGAATGGAAATACATCCACCAGTAGATATTGGGAGTCAAACCATCAGGTGTGATAGAACAAACAACAGGTGGGGAAATTGCTCAGATGAACATTCTTATTTTTTAAATGTTTGTAATTATGATTATCATCTAAATACGTATTCAGAAAAACAATAATGGGAAAAGTAGTATTAATAACAGGTGCCTCATCCGGCATAGGGAAAGAAACAGCCAAATTACTGGCAAAAAACGGCTATACAGTTTACGGAGCTGCCCGAAGAACTGAAAAGATGTCGGACCTCAAAGAAGCCGGAGTCAAACTCCTGACTATGGATCTAACCGATGAGGCATCCATGGTAAAAGGGATAAATAAAATCCTTCAATTTGAAAAACGAATCGATATATTAATCAATAACGCAGGCTATGGATCCTTCGGGGCTTTGGAAGATGTTCCTATCGGAGAAGCAAAATATCAGTTTGATGTCAACATTTTCGGGTTGGCCCGCTTGATACAATTGGTGTTACCGACCATGCGGAAACAACTTTCGGGGAAAATAATAAATATTTCGTCAATGGGTGGAAAATTCGGGGAACCCCATGGAGCCTGGTATCACGCCACTAAATTTGCCGTGGAAGGCTTAAGCGATTGCTTACGCATGGAACTAAAACAGTTTGGCATCGATGTAATTATTATTGAACCGGGTGTCATCTTAACCGAATGGAACACCATAGCCAGAAAAAACCTCCTGAAAGTTTCAGGCAAAACTGCTTATCAGAATTTAGCCCAAAAACATGCAAAAATGCTGGCCAGTGCCGACAACAGAGGCTCTGATCCAACCGTCATTGCCAAAGTCATTGCCAAAGCAGCAATTGCCCGAAAACCAAAAACCAGGTATACAGCCGGTGAAGGTTCTAAACTAATCCTATTTGTCAAAAGCATTCTTTCCGACCGCCTGTTCGACAAACTCATGTTAAGCCAAATGAAATAACAAACCGTTTTTTTCTATAAAAGCTACCAGAAAGCTCCATACGGACTTAGCATGTCATTGATCGAAAAATTACATATTTCGCCCTTGCAGCCAACAATTTAACCTCATTAAACGTTTATCAAAAACAATATAGGAATATACTTTTTCAAAAAATAGGAATAAAAACATTTTAAAATAATCTATCAATGAAAGCTTTAAAAATGGTTGTTTTCGGTCTGATACTACTGGTTGTATTGCTACTGGTAATTGCTTTATTTGTTCCTAAAAATTTTGCTTATGAGAAATCGATTACCATCATCGCTCCTATCGACAGCGTCTGGGTATACACAAGCAGTTTATCGGGTTTAGATCGATGGAGTCCATGGAATGATCATGACCCGAAAATGAAAAAAGAAATGACAGGAATAGATGGAACTCTCGGCGCTAAACAAAGTTGGGAGAGTAAAATAGTTGGCAGTGGTAGTCAAACTATAACCAAAATCGAAAAGCCTACACTGTTCGAGACTGAATTGGTTTTCTATGAGCCGAATGAGAGTCATGGAAAAGCTTTCGTAAAATTAGCAACAAAAGGCACCCTGACAAAAGTAACCTGGGGTATGACTGGCCATATGCCTTATCCGTTCAACATCATGAATCTTTTTATGAACATGGAAAAAAATATGGGTCAGGACTGGAATAAAGGTCTTTCCAAACTGAGGGATTTGAGTGAAAATTGAAATCACAGAACAGAAATAAGCTATCGTAAAACAGTACCTCGCTAAAAGCGGGGTTTGTTATTTTTCATTTATCAAAAAAAAAAAGGAAAAACTCATCAAAATTGATACAACATTTCTGACCCTAACCCTTTGTAGATTAAAAAAAAAAACGTAAATTTGCACCCTCATTTCGGATAAGGTAAATAAAGAAGCAATGCCCAAGGCACCTCACCTTCCCGATGGTAACATAAAAAGTTATTTAATAATGTACGCAATTGTAGAAATTTTGGGTCAACAGTTCAAGGTGGAAGCCGGAAAGAAACTGTTTATTCATCGCATGGAAGAAGCCGAAAGAGGCTCTGAAGTAGAATTTGACAAAGTATTGCTGATCGACAACGATGGTGTTATCACCGTAGGTGCTCCCGTAGTGGAAGGTGCCAAAGTAGTTTGTGAAGTACTTTCGCACTTAAAAGGCGAAAAAGTAATCGTTTTTCACAAAAAACGTCGTAAGGGTTACCGCAAACGCAACGGTCACCGTCAGTTTTTCACTGAATTATTTATCAAAGAAATTGTAGCTTAAACCGATTAAAAATTAGAAAAAAATGGCACATAAAAAAGGGGCTGGTAGCTCAAGAAACGGTCGTGAATCGGAAAGTAAACGTCTTGGTGTAAAAATCTTTGGTGGTCAGTTTGCAAAGGCAGGAAACATCATCATTCGTCAACGCGGAACAGTTCACCACGTAGGTCAAAATATCGGCATGGGTAAAGATCATACTTTATTTGCACTGATTGACGGAATCGTAGAATTCAGAAAAAAGAAAGACAACAAGTCATTTGTTTCTGTAAAACCTATCGAAGCTAATTAAGCATTAGCCGATATTCAACACACATAAATCTCCTGTTGTTTTACATGCGTGTAAAATTGCGGGAGATTTTTTTTCTCAGAACCAAATATCCGGCTTATACTAATCCCGGTCAATTGTAAATCAAAAAATCGTAAATAAATAAGATGCTTACACTCAAATATATTACCGAAAACACCGACGAAGTCATTGCACGTCTGGCTATAAAAAACTACGACGGTATTGCAATTATTGCCCAGGTTATGGAATTGGACAACCTGAGGAAAACAACACAAGTGCAGGCAGATACTGTTTCTGCCGAACTCAACTCCCTGTCGAAGGAAATCGGTCTGCTTTTCCAACAAGGGAAACAGGAAGAAGCTGCCAAGTCTAAAAACAGAACCGCAGAATTAAAAGAAACGATCAAAACTCTGAACGATCAACAAACAGACGTAGAGCAGAAATTATACGAACTGATGGTTCAAATCCCCAACTTACCACATGCGAGCGTTCCTGCCGGAAAGTTTGCGGAAGATAACCTGGTGGAACGAACTGGTGGTGAAATGCCGAAACTATATGCCGAAGCTGTTCCTCACTGGGACCTGGCAAAAAAATACGACCTGATTGATTTTGAATTGGGTGTGAAAATTACTGGGGCCGGTTTTCCCGTTTATAAAGGTAAAGGTGCCCGCCTGCAACGTGCATTAGTCAACTTCTTCCTCGACAATGCCCGCGATGCTGGCTATCTGGAAATACAGCCACCCTATATGGTTAACGCAGCATCCGGTTTCGGAACCGGACAGTTACCCGACAAAGAAGGACAAATGTACCACGACACCGTTGATGATTTGTATCTGATCCCAACGGCTGAAGTACCGGTTACGAATATCTACCGCGATGTAATTTTGAATGAAAACGATTTACCTATCAAAAACACCGCCTATTCAGCTTGCTTCCGCCGCGAAGCAGGTTCTTACGGCAAGGATGTACGTGGATTGAACCGTTTGCACCAGTTCGATAAAGTGGAAATTGTACAGATTCAACATCCATCTAAATCGTACGAAACCCTGGACCAAATGGTCAGCTACGTACAAACACTGGTGGAAAAATTGGAACTTCCCTGGCGTATACTTCGTCTGTGCGGTGGTGATTTAAGTTTCACCTCAGCGCTGACTTTCGACTTCGAAGTTTATTCGGCAGCACAGGAACGCTGGCTGGAAGTAAGCTCGGTTTCTAACTTCGAAAGTTACCAAGCCAACCGACTGAAATGCCGTTTCAAAGACAGCGATAAGAAAATGCAACTTTGTCACACACTCAACGGAAGTGCGCTCGCACTGCCACGCATCGTTGCAGCCTTGCTCGAAAACAACCAGACACCCGAAGGTATTCGCATACCGAAAGCATTAATTCCTTATACGGGATTTGATTTAATATCTTAATAGTCGGTAGTCGGTAGTTTATAGTCGATAGTTTATAGTAGGTAGTAGGTAGAGTAATTCAAATACCGGATATAACATTAACAAAAGAGTTCGTAATCAAATTGATTACGAACTCTTTTGTTTTTATTCTGCTGCATAACTAAATATAATTAGCTAATAATCCTGCGATTTGGGAAGAATAATAGTATAAATCAAAAATACTTTACCATGCCGGGGCATAGGTAATAAAAAGTTTAATTTTATAATCCTGAAATTGTTGACGAAGGGATTATCCTTTGAATGTATACAGTACGATCAATTACTGTATAAATAATGGACATTTTTTTGTAATTTATTTGTCAGATATTAAAACCATATTGAAGCAATGATTTGCGTCTTTGAATCGCTAAACTTTCGGCATGTATGCAAAGTTTTTTTATTTCAGTATTTAAAGCTCTTAGATATTTGACTGCCGTCAGTGGAGATTTATATTCAAATATAATTGTATATGATAAATCGCGTAAATCTTGCTGTGCGCTTTCCAAAATCACAATATTATATTTGCTCATAAGTTACGTACATCGCATTTATAATGTTCGCTTAAAATATCATAACATTCTTCAAAAGATTCTTCGAGTGTATATGTTTTCTGACCTAAAAGTCCATCGGGTAAGGGATATTCAATTTTTGCTACTCTTTTGTGTTTTTCCATTAAACGTAACAACCGGCGGCCAGTAGGCGTTGTAATATTAATTTCAACTTTGATTGTTTCCATAATTATTCAATTTATTTTTACAAAGATATATTATTATCTTGGAAACAGTTTATATATAGACCAGAAATTAAAGTCTTCGTTCATAAGTATATTAACTAACAGTTTCGTTATTTGATTGATAGGACTTATTGTAGTTGGGTCATATCGACCACATGAAGCCCTATGAATTATTTTAGTATTCATCTATGCACAATCAATGCGTATTTACATTTTAGCGCATTAGCAAATCATCCTTCGGCTTCACCGCCACCTTTACTTTATCCTCGTTTTTGGCAATATAATCTTTCCAACCCGAATACGCTTTTTCGGATACCGGACGGCCGGCCTGCAAAAAATGACAATAGGCCGCTGCCAGACCATCGGAAGCATCCAACTGGGGAAGCATATTTTCCAAAGGAATTTTCAGAATCCTGCGTAACATATCGGCCACTTGTTCCTTGGACGCACTTCCGCTTCCGGTAATGGCCATTTTAATCTTCAAAGGAGCATATTCGGTAATGGGAAGGTCGCGATACAAAGCAGCTGCCATAGCCGTTCCTTGCGCCCTTCCGAGTTTGAGCATCGATTGCACGTTTTTGCCAAAGAAAGGCGCTTCAATAGCCAGACAATCGGGATGATACTCATCGATCAAGGACAGGGTACGTGCAAATATACGTTGCAGCTTCAGGTAATGATTGCTGTATTTTTTCAAATCGAGCACACCCATCACCAACAGTTCCGGTTTATTACCCGTTACCTTCAGAATTCCGTAGCCCATAACCGTAGTCCCTGGATCTATGCCCAATATTATTTGTTCTTTTGCCATATTTACTCTATTATGTCCAACACAGTGGAAAAATAGATAGCTTCTGTTCCGAATTCATGAGCACAATTTTGCTGAAAGGCCAAACCAAAGCGTTCTTTCCATATACCAAGCGTTTCCAGGTCGAGTACGTGAAATTGCACCGAATAAGATGTTCCATCCTGTTCTTCTACTGGAATTACCCTTGCCACCTGTGGATGCGAAAAAGGTTTAAACTGAAGCATAAAAGGAATATGTTGTTCGCGCACCCATAAAAGCCATGCATCCTGCACTTTATCACTTACCAGATAAGTTGTATTGAAAATTAGCATAAAATCTTGTTTATTGATAAAAATATATTTAGCAAAAGTACTCATAATTTCCAAAACTTTCTTATCTTTGCACCTCAATTTAAAACAAGCACGGGGGTTTAGCTCATCTGGCTAGAGCGCGACACTGGCAGTGTCGAGGTGATCGGTTCGAGTCCGATAATCTCCACTTGATTAAAAAAAAAACCGCAAGATTATTCTTGCGGTTTTTTTTGTCCCATAAAAGACGATTAAGAATTTATCAATGTTTAAATAAAGCTCCGGATAAAACTGCCCGGATAACAACTACACTACCATGAACTGTATAAACAATAGTATGTTTCTTATAGTTAATCCGCCTGGCAGAGTGCCCATATTTCAAAACCGACAGCTGATTTGAAATTTGAATAGATTCTGCTGATTTCTCCAACAATTTCACTACTTTATATATCCCCTGAGTATAACGTTTAGCCGTTAAGGGAGCTTAAATGAATCGGTTATAAAACGAAATAAGTCATGCATATCTTGCCTGGCTTGCTCATCATACTCAATTCTATATTTTTTCATTGGGTACGCAAATCCACTCCATAATGCTCTTCCAATTTATCCCATAATTCATCAAAAACTTCATCCATTGGATATGTTTTTTCTGTTATGGGTTCTAATGTTTCCGGTTCTGAAATTATTTTCACAACTCGTTTATGCTTTTCTAGTTCGCGCACTATCCTACGTCCTGTTCGCGTACTTACATCAATAATAGCTGTCACGGTCATATCGGAGGGTTTAGAGGGTTTAGAGTTTAGAGTTTAGAGTTTAGAGTTTAGAGCTTAGAGCTTAGATATATGCAAATATAGATATTCGGAATGAATAATCTACGATGTTAGACTTTATTAAAAAGAAAATCAATTGCAGTCTTTTTCAAAAATAGGATTACGGATTTATCAATGTTTAAATAAAGCCCCGGATAAAACTGCCCGGATAATAACTACACGACCATGAACCGTATAAACAATAGTATGTTTCTTACAGTTAATCCGCCTGGCAGAGCGCCGATATTTCAGAACTGACAGCTGATTTGATATTTGAATAGATTCTGCGGATTTCGTCAATAATTTTATTTCGGCTAATATGCCTTCAGTATATCTTTTCGCCGTTAATGGTGCATTACAAAAATCAGAAATATAGTTCAACAACACATCAATATCCTTATCGGCTTGAAGCGTAAATTGAATTTTATATGTTTTCATAATTTTCGTAGATCCACACCATAATGCTCTTCCAATTTATCCCACATTTTTTTTTCAATCGCCTCTAAGGGAATGGTATTTTCTGGAATGCCTTCATCTGGTTCCGGTTCTGAGATTATTTTCACAACTCGTTTATGCTTTTCTAGTTCGCGCACTATCCTACGTCCTGTTGGCGTGCTTACATCAATTATAGCTGTTACGGTCATATCGGAGGGTTTAGAAGTTTAGAGATACGCAAATATAGATATTCGGAATGAATAATTCAAATAATATTTCAGTTGAATATAAAATCGTTCATTATAAACTTCCTGGCGATGAGTAGCGAAACCACTTATATAAAAAGAGCTTGCCTCAAAAATAAATTTTGAAACAATCTCTTCCTCATAGTAAATTCCGACCCTTGGCTGAGCCTTTGTAACTTAGAACTTCAGGGTAACCGAAGCCAACACATTGGTTCCCGCCTGCGGAAAGTAACGCATATCATTAACACGCTGTCCGCCCACGTAACTCGAATACCAGGTATACCCGTTTGTTTCGTACTGTTCGTTGAACAGATTACTAACCAGTACATTAAAATCTATCGACTTAATGAGGTTCAATTTCCAGGTATATTTCAAGTTCAGATTATTCACAAAATAGGCATCCAGCGAACGTGCATCATCCGAAGTATTATCAAGATATTGTTTCCCTACGTAGTTGGAATGGAATCCACACTCCAGGTTTTTATAATTAAAGGTAAAAATGCTGTTGGCAATCAGATTGGGTGAATAAGCAATATCGGTTGTACCCAACCGATTATTCTTTTTTTCTTCAAGTAAGTTCCAGTCGGCATCATACATTTCCACTCCTTCTTCGGTGAAATTCTGAATTTTATTTTGGCTCACCGTCATATTAGCATCCCACTTCAACCAATCCGTGATTTTGGCCGCTGCAGTAAACTCTACTCCGGCCCGGTAACTATCGGGGATATTGGATGTCAACAGCTCGCCAATTTCACTGGCCTTACCAGTCAGGATTAATTGATCTTTGTATTTCATATAATACAGGTTGGCGCCGGCGCTAAAACGGGGCGATTGATAACGATAACCGAATTCAGTATCGAACAGGCGTTCGCTGGTAGGTTGACCGGTAGCACCGGCATCCGTATAATTATTGCGGTTCGGTTCGCGGTTGGCAATGGAAAAGGAACCGTACAAGTCGTTCATCTCGTTCCATTTATAAGTCAAACCCACTTTGGGATTGAAAAAATGGAATTCGTGTTTTTGCGTAATATCGCGCATGACTTTGTTATCTTCGTCATATTTATCATCGGTACCGGCCATGCGATAATTTATAAAACGATATTGCATATCTACCGAAGCAAAAAGATTCCGGATCAGTTCTGCATTTGCTTTGGCATACACATTCGCGTCATCCTTGGTGGAAGTACTTCTGTACCATTCGTTGTTGATATCCAAACCCTGAGCGTTTCGCACCCAGGTCACTTTTCCAAAATGGTCTCCATCGTAGCGATTAGCTGCTCCTCCAACCGAAGCATTCATCTTTTTATTTTCATAATTCAGGTTCCACGTGAGGCCATAAAAATAATTATCCAACCATTTCTGACGGATTAAATCTGTATTTTCGAGCGTATCTCCTTTCACCACAGCCGGAGTCAAACCATATTCGGGATACTCCCTTTCGGTTTTGTACTCTTCGTAATAACCCAGTCCACGTGTATAATGAGCGGTAGTATTCATATGCAAATTGGGGTTCAGCTCTTGTAACCAATGCAACTGATAATGAGTCTGGTTGTAATTATCGGTCTGGTTGTCATAAAACTTGACATTACCGTTTGCATCCTTATATTCACCCAATTCGTTATAGGTTCTTTTGGTAGCCATATTTTCGGAACTCACCCCGTTCCAGGCCTGATAGGTTTTTTCGTTACCACCGAAAGTAATCAGTTTCACCACCGTTTTGTCAGAGAAATATCCACCGGAGAAGTAATAGGATTTTAAATTTACCGATGCACGGTCAATGTAACCATCGGAAGTAACATTGGATAAGCGCGCATCAAATGCCAGCTTATTGTCCAATAGTCCCGTTCCGGCTTTCAGCGAATTTTTATTCGTATTAAAGGAACCGTAGGTGGAACTGACTTCGGCATAAGGTTTAGCATTCAGGGATTCCGTTTGCATGTTGATGCTGGCTCCAAAGGCAGCAGCACCATTGGTAGAAGTCCCCACGCCGCGTTGTACCTGCATCGAAGAGAGCGAAGAAGCAAAATCGGGCATGTTCACAAAAAACACTCCATGCGATTCAGCATCATTCAACGGCACGCCGTTAACGGTCATATTCACGCGGTTGGCATCCGTTCCACGTATCCGAAAGCCGGTATAACCCACACCGGTTCCGGCATCCGAAGTCGTCACAAAAGAAGGTGTAAGCGCCAACAAGTAAGGAATATCCTGTCCCAGATTACGTTTTGCAATCTCCTCGGAATTCACATTGCTGTAAGCCACCGCCGAACGGTCAGTAACTCGAAGCGAAGTAACCGTAATTTCATTGATGGATACAGATATCGGTTGTAGTTTAACCCATACATTTTCATCAACACTAACTTTTGTTTTTTCAGATTCATACCCAATAAAAGACACATTGATCAGGTAGTTTTTTTTGGGAAGATTGTCGAAAGTAAAAGTACCCGATTGGTCGGTAGTTTTCACTTGCTGAGTGTTTTGAATCAATACGGTAGCACCCACTAAAGCACTACCCTTTTCGTCAGATACTCTACCCCTGAGGGTGTATTGACCGAAAACTGTAAAAGCCGAAAACAGCATGAAAGCTGTAAAAAAAAATTGTCTCATAGCAAATTAATTAAATAGTTAATAAACTTGATTTTGAGAGCCAAAAAAAGATACGGATGATTATTGTTCTTATTCCCTTCGCGGAATTACCCGTGCAGGTTCAAAGGGTATGATCTCAGCCCGAAATATTAAGGCACCCCATTTTGAAATATAAAAAAAGAAAGAAAAACAGCCCTGGAAGCGGGCCGAATTCCTTTCGGGCACAAAGATAGATAAAAGATTTGGAAAACGAAAAAGAATGACAAAGAAAGGGGTTAAAATATCTGTTTGAAAACAAGTCACCGAAAAATGAAGAAATATGTTTTTTGAAATCATTCCAAATCAAAATATAAGTGTATATTTACCGACGGATATATTAACAACCCATACAAAAGCTCTTCACATTGCGAATGAAAAAAATCATTATCATCGGCTCCGGCTTTTCAAGCCTTTCTGCCGCCTGCTACCTGGCCAAAGCAGGCTATGAAGTAAGCATATATGAAAAAAACGAGTCATTGGGTGGCCGGGCCAGGCAATTCAAAACCGAAGGTTTTACTTTCGATATGGGACCAACCTTTTACTGGATGCCCGATGTCTTTGAGAAGTTCTTTTCCGATTTCGGTAAAAAGCCATCGGACTTTTACGAATTGGTTCGCTTAAACCCGGGCTATGAAATTTATTTTGGTAAAGACGATTCTATTCCTGTTTCCTCAAAACTGGAAGAGATTTACGAAACTTTTGAAAAGAACGAAACAGGAAGCAGTCTTTACTTGAAAATATTTTTGAAAACAGCGGCTTTCAATTACCGGGTGGCCATGGACAAAGTCGTTCGTAAGCCAGGGATTTCGCCTCTCGAATTAATTATGCCTGCAACGGCAGCCCGCGTTTTTCAATTTTTCAGCAGTTTAAGCACTACAGTCCGTAAAAAGATTAAAAACCCCAAACTAAGGCAAATATTGGAATTTCCGGTCATCTTTCTGGGGGCTAAACCAAGCAAAACTCCTGCATTTTATTGCTTTATGAACTATGCCGACATGGTGCTCGGAACCTGGCACATACGCGGCGGAATGTTTGAATTGGTGAAAGGGATGCAAAAATTAGCCGAAAGCATGGGCGTAAAAATCTATACAGGTAGCCCCGTTGAACATATTCAGATTGAAAATAAACTTGCCACAGGCATAGTGATAAACGGGATTGTAACACCCGCCGATCTGGTAATATCGGGTGCCGACTATCATCATTCGGAATGGTTGTTGGACAAAGAATTCCGGAATTATCCGGAGAAATATTGGGAGAGTAGAGTATTTGCTCCCTCTGCCCTACTCTTTTTTGTTGGATTCGACCGCAAAATTGAGCGGGTTTCACATCACACGCTGTTTTTCGACACGGACTTCAACCTGCATGCCGAAAAAATATACGACCACCCTGCCTGGCCCGAGAAGCCACTCTTTTATGCCAGCTTCCCAAGCATAACCGATGATTTGTTAGCTCCCGAAGGCAAAGAAGCCGGTATTTTTCTGATTCCTATAGCACCCGGACTCAGCGATTCGGAGGAAACCCGGGAACTGTATTTCGAACAAATTTTGAAGCGAATGGAACTGCTTACCAATCAACCAATCAAAGACGCCGTTTTATTTCATCGCTCCTATGCAGTGAGTGATTTTATGCGCGATTACAATGCATACAAAGGGAATGCTTACGGTTTATCAAATATTCTCACACAAACCGCTTTTTTGAAACCCAAGATGAAAAACAAAAAGGTGAAAAATATGTTTTATACGGGACAGCTTACAGTTCCGGGGCCAGGAGTTCCACCTACTATTATTTCGGGCGAGATTGTGGCCGGTTTGGCAATCAACTATTTAACCAAAAATCAACAAGTAGAATAAAATAACAGCAAGCTTCTATCATAAAAATAAGGGGGCGGGCAGGAATAATGCTTTCTATAGCTACTAAGGGGATGAAAAGGAACAAAACAGGTATAAGGAAAAAGAATCAAAACCATTTCGATAATACCATACACGTTGTTATAATAGAAATATGAGGAGGCAAATTATGGACAACTTATTTACTGACATTTCGTACCGTACAAGCCGCCTGGTAACAAGCGCTTACAGCACTTCGTTTTCAATGGGTGTACGTTGTCTGCACCCGTCGATTCGTAATGCCATTTACAGCATCTACGGTTTTGTACGCATCGCCGATGAAATTGTGGATACATTTCACGAATACAACAAGGAAAAACTGCTCACAGATTTCGAACGGGCATATTACGAGGCCATCGATGAAGGTATCAGTTTAAATCCTATTCTGAATTCCTTTCAAAAGACAGTCAAGAGTTACAACATTTCTGACGAGTTGGTTCAGGCTTTTTTGAAGAGTATGAAGAGCGACTTGTACAAAACAAAATTTTCTGAAACCGAAATCAAAGAATACATCTACGGATCGGCAGATGTAGTAGGCCTGATGTGTTTAAAAGTATTTGTAAATGGCAATGAAGCACAGTACGAGAAATTAAAACCCTATGCCATGCGCCTGGGCTCGGCTTTTCAGAAGATCAATTTTCTGCGCGATTTGAAACATGACAGCACTGATTTACACCGTACCTATTTCCCGGTACTGAAAACGGAACCCTTTAACGAGCACACAAAGAACATCATTTTAAACGATGTGTCAGAAGATTTCAGAATTGCTTTAATCGGAATCAGGCAACTACCTGGGAATGCCCGTTTGGGCGTATACACAGCCTTTCTGTATTACAAATCCCTGACAAAAAGGATCAAACAAGTGCAGGCTGAACAAATAATGAAGGAACGAATTAGCGTACCCAACTACCTTAAAATACTTTTACTATGCAAAGCATATACGAATACTAAATGGAACGGAATATGGTAATACTGGTGGATAAAAACGATCAACCCATTGGAATAATGGACAAAATGGAAGCACATGCAAAAGCCTTATTACACCGGGCCTTTTCCATCTTCATCTTCAATTCGAAAGGAGAATTGCTGATGCAACAGAGGGCTAAGCACAAATACCATTCAGGCGAACTGTGGACAAACAGCTGTTGCAGCCATCCTTTCCCCGGGGAAGATACGTTGGGAGCCGCCAACCGCAGGCTGCTTGAAGAGATGGGATTGAAAACTGAATTGAAATTTGTATTTAAGTTTCAGTATAAAGCTCCTTTTGATAATGAGTTGACCGAACATGAAATCGACCATGTTTTTGTAGGCAAAACAAATGATGTACCGCAAATTCACCCCGACGAAGTATCGGACTACAAATACATGAAATTGGAAGATATTCAAACCGACATTTCAAACCACCCGGAGCAGTACACGGTGTGGTTTCGTATCATTTTTTCTGAATTTCTCCACAAGTTATCTACACATCCTATCCTGAATCTGCTATGAACATAGCCGTCATAGGTTCGGGAATTGGAGGTCTGGCTTCGGCTATTCGCCTTGCCGCGAAAGGTCATAAAATCACTGTGTTCGAAAAAAATGACTTACCCGGAGGTAAATTGGCAGAGCTTCATCTGGGAGATTTCCGCTTCGATACAGGCCCTTCGCTCTTTACCTTGCCGCAACTTGTTGAAGAATTATTTGAACTTTGCAATGAAGACAGGGCAACCTACCTGCCATATCAACGACTTGAAAACAATTGTAAATATTTTTATCCGGATGGCACTATCTTTAATTTTTTTCACGATAAAGAAAAACTAAGAAAAGAAATTACTGAAAAAACAACCGAAAAAGCCGATAACATGCTGCAGCGTTTAAGTGAATCGGAAAAAAATTATACAGCCAGTGCACCTGTATTCATATTCAGTTCCATTCACAAACTGTCCAATTTCAGGACAGCTCCCTACAGAAGCATGCTATTCAGACTCCACAAACTGAATTTCACCAGAAGCATGCATAGCGCTAACCGGCGCGATTTCAGTGATCAGCGCATGGTTCAGCTTTTCGACCGTTACGCCACCTACAACGGCTCCAATCCGTACCGCGCCCCGGCAACGTTAAATATGATTGCTCATCTGGAGAACAATATCGGCGCCTTTTTCCCAAAAAAAGGGATGTATGCTATAGCCGATAGTTTATATCAACTCGCACTGAAACAAGGAGTCACTTTTTGCTTCAATACGTTGGTAACCGAGATTATACTGGAAAATAAAACAGCTGTTGGTATTAAAACCGAAAAGGAAATTCATGCTTTCGACCTGATAGTTTCGGATACCGATGTAAAATATCTGGCTAACAACATGCTGAAACATCCGCTACAAAAACGCCTGAACCGGGCAGAACCATCGTCATCGGCATTGATTTTTTACTGGGGTATTAACAAAAACTTCCCCGTACTGGATTTACACAACATTTTGTTCAGCTCTGACTATCAAACAGAATTCAAAAAAATATTCGACGAACATGCTTTGACTGTTGACCCTACTGTGTACCTTTTTATCAGTTCCAAAATTGTAAAAAGTGATGCCCCCGAAGGTTGTGAAAATTGGTTTGTCATGATAAACGCACCAGCAAACAACGGGCAGGATTGGGAAAAACTGGTATCGGATGCCCGAAAAAACATTATTGAAAAAATAAATAAAACTCTTCAAATAGATATTGAGAAACATCTAATTACTGAAAAAATATCTTCACCTCTTACTATTGAAGAAAATACCCTGAGTAAGGATGGTGCACTTTATGGCAGCTCATCCAATTCCATGTTTTCGGCATTTCTACGTCATCCCAATAATCTGAGGAACATAAAAAACCTCTATTTCGTAGGTGGTAGTGTTCATCCGGGAGGAGGAATTCCGCTTTGTATGGCCAGTGCACAAATTATTGACCAGGAAATACCCCAATCGGATGAATAAATGGCAAGAATTCATTTCTGAAAAAAGAATGCCGTTGAACTTCGTTTTGTTTTACACGGTTGGACTTGTGTTGTTTGCGCTCCCATTAACACGCGTTTTTTTCAACGCTATCACGGCCGCGACGCTTCTACTGGTTATTGCCATTGTTTTTTATTTTCATAAAGAATGGAATATAAAAATTCTGATCTGTTTTGCACTTATCATCGTCTCTTCCTTTCTTCTCGAAATGGTCGGTGTATCTACAGGGAAGTTATTTGGTACGTATATTTACGACAGTAGCCTGGGACTGAAACTTTACGATACACCCCTGATTATCGGATTTAACTGGTTGTTTTTGGTTTATGCCTCACAGGATATAGCAGGCAGGATTTCCCAAAATTCATTTTTAAAGATTCTTATCGGAGCCGGATTGATGGTACTCTACGATTTGGTGTTGGAATTGGTAGCACCCGTTATGCACATGTGGCATTTCAATACTTTTTATCCACCTTTGGCTAATTTTGTGATTTGGTTTATTGCAGCGGCACTTTTCCATACCCTATTTGTGTGCGCGAAAATAAAAATCAACAATCGACCGGCCCGGATGTTATTTTGGGTACAAATGGGATTCTTTGCATTGATTAGTCTGTATCGTTTGATTTTTTTATTATGATAAAAGCAAATCATACCTTTATGGGTCGTGTTTTTTTTAATTTATATTCCAGTTATAAATTAAAGAATCAGTTCCGAGAAATCAGTTACATCGGTAATTTTGAGGATGCAGGTTTGCCGGTGTTAATCATCTCCAATCATTTCTCGTGGTGGGACGGTTTTATACAGCTGCAACTCAACAACCGTTTTTTCAAACGTCGCTTTCACGTGATGATGCTGGAAGAACAGTTGAATAAATTCAGAATATTAAACAAAGGTGGTGCCTTTTCGGTACAAAAAAATTCGCGCGACATCATCGAGAGTTTAAATTACTCGGTTGAGATATTGAGTGATCCTAAAAATGTTTTACTTCTTTTTCCTCAGGGAGAAATTCAAAGTCTGTACACTACCTATTTTCGTTTCGAAAGTGGCTTAAATTACCTCTTACGAAATTTAGAAACAGATATTCAATTGGTTTTCAATGTCAATCTCGTCGATTACCTTTCGAATAAAAAGCCTGAACTAAAAGTCTATTTTAAAACATATACGCTCCGCTCCGACTCTACTTTGAAGCGAATCGAATCAGACTTCAATGTTTTCGCAAAAGAATGTAAACTTCAACAAGAAGAAAAATGATTTACCTGACCTGGATGATCTTGATTTTTGGAACAATACGCTTAGTGGTGGCATTCTCCAATTGGGCTATCCGGCTTTCTTTGCCCAAAAATCGGATATTAGAAGACAGACCTGCTGTATCGATTCTCATTCCTGCCCGTAACGAAGAAAAAAACATTGCAAATTTACTCACCGACCTTTCCTCTTTCGATTACAAACCACTGGAAATTATAATATACAACGACAACTCTACCGATCAGACAGCCTATGTCGTACAAAGTTTCGCCGCAAAAAATATATCTGTCAAACTGATAAACGGAAAAGAACCTGGCAACGATTGGCTCGGAAAAAATTTTGCCTGTCATCAGTTAGCTCTCCAGGCAAGGGGTGAAATACTCCTGTTTTTAGATGCCGACGTACGTGTACAAAACGGTTTAATCGAAAAGTCACTTACATTCATGCAAAAACACCATCTGAAGCTGCTGTCTGTTTTTCCTAAACAAATGATGTTGAATTCAGGATCTATACTCGTTGTTCCAATCATGAACTGGATTTTACTCAGTTTACTACCACTTATTCTGGTTAGGAAATCCAATTGGAAATCCTTTTCAGCAGCAAACGGACAATTTATGATGTTTGATGCCAAAACGTACAAACATCTACTTCCTCACCAACTTTTCAAACACAATCGGGTAGAAGACATTGCCATTCTTCGGTTTTTCAAAATACAAAAACTGAATGTGGCTACTTTATTAGGGGATGAATACATACAATGCTCTATGTACAATAACAAGCAGGAAGCGGTGGATGGTTTTTCGAAAAACATTTTTCAATTTTTTGGAGGAAGCATGGTAGTCACCCTGGCTTTCGCATTATTCACCACCTTTTCGCCCATTTACTTACTATTTGCCAAAAACACAACTTCATTTTTTACCTATCTAATCTTTATCGTATTAATACGCATTTTCGTGTCCCTGGCCAGCAAACAATCTGTTTCAAATAATGTAATGACTATGATAGTACAACAGTTCATTTTCTTACAAATTATCTTTACTTCTATTTTACAACACAAAAACAAAAACATGATATGGAAAGGTCGAAATATTTACAATACAGATTAATTACAACGCTTGTTTTATTTTTAATAACATCGTTCATCAATGCTCAAACAACAAACCAAATAATGGTTTACGAAGCATATATCCACGGAGATATGAGCAAGTGGGCGAGCGTTATAAAAACTATAGAAACAAAAAATATTCCTGTTACCATAGAACAAAAACTGGAACTCATCAATTATTACTATGGCTACAGCGGTTATCTGTTAGGCAAAAAAAGAAATGATCAGGCTCAAACTATTATTGAAAAAGGAGACAAATTGATAAAACAGGTATTGATTGCCGACCCCAAAAATGCTACTGCTTATGCATATAAAGGCTCATTTATGGGTTTTAAAATAGGGATAAACAAGTTCAAAGCCATATCCCTGGGACCGGAGAGCTCCGCATGCATCAACAAAGCATTCGAGTTGGATTCACAAAACATTCAAGCCATTGTCGATAAAGGGAATATGTTATTACATGCCCCCAAATATTTGGGAGGCAACAAAAATGAAGCTTTGAAACTTTTTTTAAAAGGAGCTAAATTATTGGAATCCAGAAAAAAAACTGACCAAAATTGGTTCTATTTAAACATTCTCATTCAAATTGCCAGAACTTATGAGAATCAGGAACAGACTGAACAAGCCAAACTCACCTACGAAAAAATTCTCCGGAAAGAGCCAGATTTCAATTGGGTTCGAAATGAACTATATCCAAAACTCATAAAAAAAATGAAGAATTAAAAAACAAGGACTTTGCCTTCTTCATTTCAATGAAACCAAAACAGTGACCTTTCTGTATATATCTCAACTGCGTTTAGCAAAAAATCGAACAATTAGTTGACTGAGTTGTTTTAAATTTTAAATCATTAAAAAAAAAACCAATCAATATGAAACAAAAAATAGCTATACTTTGTATGTCAATACTATTTCTGATCCCTGTAACCGCTCAAAACAAAAGCACAACGGCAAATTTCTATCAATTCAAAGCCAACTCGTTGGAAGGAAAGGAGATTAGCATGAAAAATTATCAGGGGAAAGTGGTATTGATAGTTAATACTGCCAGTAAATGCGGATTCACTCCACAATATAAAGGTTTGCAGGAACTCTACCTAAAATATAAAGACAGAGGATTGGTGATACTCGGATTCCCTTGTAATCAGTTTGCAGATCAGGAACCTGGATCTGAAAAAGAAATTGCTGAGTTTTGCTACGTAAATTACGGCGTGACTTTCCCTATGTTTTCTAAAATAGAAGTAAACGGTAAAAACACACATCCACTGTACAAATTTCTTAAAAACGAATTACCCGGAACACTGGGCAATGATATCAAATGGAATTTTACCAAATTTTTGTTGGATACAAAAGGTAATCCGGTCAAAAGATATGCATCTACAACCAAGCCTGAAAATCTAACCCAAGATATAGAGAAACTATTGAGCAAATAAAAAGTCAGCGATTTAATCGCTACAACTTGAAAAAACACTTACCCCTAAAGCCTTCATTGATGATTTCTTTTTCCTATTAAAATATCAGAAATCATGAAAAAGCTTAAAACCTTTATCTTCGTTTCATCATTAATTGGATTAGGGGCCTGTTCAAACAGCAATTCCACGGAAAAAGTGGCTGAAAGATTTAACCTTGCACTTTACAAAGCAGATTTTGAAGGTGCCAAAGCACTTTGTACTAAAGAAAGTAAACCAGCCATAGATTTTATGGCTGCGTTTATGGCTGAAAAAACAACAGAAATGGAAGCAGCTGACATTCGCTACAAAACAATAAAACTTTCGGTGGCTACGGATGGCAACTCCGCGAAAGTTGTTGGAATAATCATGGGTGCTGTTGACCTTCACAAAGAAGAAGAAATTGACACTACAACAACCAGACTTCATCTTGTAAAACAGAATAATGAATGGCTAGTAGAATACAGGTTAAGATGATTTATTTTCGTTAATTATTTCTATTCGAAAATTGCTGTTCCCCGAAACATACACCAGAAATGAATTTGTATGGTACAAACTATTTAAAAATAATGACTTTATTCCCCGTAAAGGCTTTGGGCTAATCAGAAAAAATAGAAACAGCTCAACAGATTAATATACTAACATCTACACATGTGGAATTATCGACACAGACAGCACAAATAGTTTTAGGGTGTTGCACTTTTTGTGGAAAATGGTTTCCGATGCAGATGGAGTTCAGATTTGCAATTTAGAACATTCTGTTGAATTAAGTTTGGACACAAATGCGCTCATTATCTCCAGAGCAAAGCACTATTATAAAAGCAAAGACTCCTTTTGATGAGGAATTTAGAGCCGGTGATTATTCAGCCATATTTTATTTAATTTCCGGTTTCTATTCTCCAATACGAATCCTGGATTGACATTTCGGCCCGTTCTCCAAAAATGAAGTCCTGCATATTCACGAATAGGTATTTCGATGAAGTTAAATTTATTGCAGGAAACTGAAATCGGGCTAATCAAGCATCTCACTTTCGCCGATTCTTTTGTGTGAAAAAATAAATCGCACAACTTTCTCCCCATTCAATCCATTTATTAGTGCAGTTTTGAAATATAAAGATAAACTAAGTACATGACAAAAAGATTAAAAGAAAGATCCGGTCTCGGATATAAAGCTTCCAAAATCCTCGTAATATGGGGTTTACCTCGTCCGGTGAGCCGAAAGACAAGTGAAGGTGGCGTTAAAAAACCGTCCTGTTTGAGCAATCCGTCTCCCTATAGCTATCGGGCAGGATGGCGTAGAGCGAGTTTGGACGGTTTTAGCCACCTGAGCATAGTTTTTCGAGCGAAGCGTCCGTCAGCTGACGGATTCACTTTTTTGCCTACTTTTTGTGTCAAGACAAAAAGTAGGTCGGGGTTTAAGGGGCGGAAGCCCCTTTTGTAAAAAAACAGATTATCAAAATGTCAGTATCGAATTTTAAATTTTTGTCATGTACTTAGAAAGAAAAATCAAATTTTTCCCATGACTTCCACAATTATTCAGTCAACGAGATAATGTAGTTTCTGAGATTTAAGGCTATTCCTTTTTCAGGAAACAAAAGATAAAATATCAAAATCAGAAAAAAAAGGCTGTATTCACAGGGGTATTAGCCAAAATACATTCCAAATAAAAGTTACAGTGTATTTATTTTTAAGCGAATAAATGTCAAATTATGCGTGTAAAAACGACACAGACAAAATATAATTATACATTATTCATCTTTATGTACTATTATTGATGTTTTTTTAGTTACCTTTGCGCTTTGTTTTTAAATATTATTTACATAAATTCAATACACTTAAAATTGGAATGTCATGATTTTTGGATTACTTACAATCGCTTTGTTTTTATTCATTTTCTTATCTGCCATTTGCAAATCAATTTCACGGGAATTTAAGTTTCACATTCCTGTAAAAGCATTACTAACAGTAGTATTCATCAGCTTTTTTGTTGTTGTTTGCATTTATTTACCACAACAAAGTACTTATTAAAAAAAGCTCGAGCCCATCCAAACACGTTCATTACAACGTAAATAAAACAATGAACGAGTTTACCTGTAAAAAAAAAAAGCGGATATCTGTTTACACAGACACCCGCTCTCTTTTTACATAATGATGAGAAATTATTTAGAAATAAAATCTACCAACCAATCTCCCACCTCCGATGTTTTAAAAGCAGTATTATCATTAGCAATGTCTTCAGTTACAACTCCGGCGTCAATACTTGCATCAACTGCCTTACGAATCAATGCTCCTTCTTCGGCCATACCAAAAGCATACTCAAACATCAAAGCCGCTGATAATACAGTTGCCAATGGATTAGCTATATTTTTACCTGCAGCCTGTGGATAAGAACCATGAATGGGTTCAAAAACCGAAGTATGAATACCTACAGATGCTGAAGGTAACATACCCATCGAACCCGTAATTACAGATGCTTCGTCTGTCAGAATATCACCAAAAAGGTTTTCAGTCACCAACACATCAAAGCTTTTTGGCCACTGAATAATACGCATAGCAGCATTATCAACAAACATGTATTCCGTTTCTATATCAGGATATTGAGGAGCAATTTCCATGGCAATCTGACGCCACAAACGTGAACTGGCCAACACATTGGCTTTATCGACCATAGTAAGCTTCTTCCTGCGAAGTCCGGCGTATTTATACGCTAAATGTAGAATACGTTCCACTTCTTCGCGTGTATACACGCAGGTATCATAGGCTGTATTGCCATCTTCACTTCGTCCCTGGGGACGCCCGAAGTACATTCCGCCGGTCAACTCGCGAATACACATAAAATCAGCACCCTCTACCAAATCGGGACGTAGCGGGGATTTATGTATCAATGAAGGAAAAGTGGTAACAGGACGTATGTTAGCATACAAACCCAAGTCTTTACGCATTTTCAGAAGACCTTGCTCAGGACGGACTTTAGCAGAAGGGTTATTATCGTATTTAGGATCTCCTATGGCACCAAAGAGAACAGCGTCCGATTTCATACATAAATCGTGCGTAACCTGAGGATAAGGTTCACCCACAGCATCAATAGCACATGCCCCAACTATACCATATTCGTAATTAAGTGTGTGGCCAAATTTTTTACAGATTGCTTTGACTACATTCAAACCTTGTTCTACAATTTCGGGACCGATTCCATCACCAGGTAAGACTGCAATATTTAACATCCTGGGTTTAGACTGAGAAGTACCATTTCCATTGACATTCTGAAACATTTTTGACATTTTTATAATTTTATTTACAATATTATTATTTATTATTTGATTTTTATATATCTTTACCCCGACAACAACTTAAAGTTTAATATTATGATATTTGTACTGTTTGCATTGGCAACATTTTTCATTGTTTTCACAACGGCAATTTTCAAGAACATTACGAAAAAACAAAAAAATCAGATCCGGAACAGAACGATACTTGTAGCTGTCTCAGTTGCAATTTATATTATCCTTTCCATATATTTGCTTTATCAACCATATTATTCATAACATCCAAAAGAATCGCTTAATCAATAATATTAAGCATTTTGATAGTTGCCTTTATTGCTGCTTCAGTCTGATCACCATCCAGACCGGAAGTTTTAAAAATCCGGCCTTCCATATTCCAGGTAATCACTGTCTGTACGAATGCATCTGTACGTCCACCCGGTGGAATAGTTACAGCATAATCGACCAACACAGGATGTGATTTACCCAATTTATCGTAGACACACCACAAAGCACGCATGAAAGCATCGTATTGACCATCTCCAATGGATGATTCCTGATGAACTTCTCCGCCTATTTCTACCCGTATATTGGCTAATGGCTTCAAACCATGAGAAATGGAAAGAGAATAATTGGTAATAATTACTTTTTGTTCAACGTTTTCACTTTTCAGCACATCGGAAATAATATATGGCAAATCATCCTGAGTAACCATTTCTTTTTTATCACCCAATTCAATAATACGGGCTGTCACTTTTTGCATGGTTTCATCATCCAGCTCAACTCCCAAATGCTGAAGATTCTTCAATATATTGGCTTTACCCGATGTTTTTCCCAGTGCATACTGCCTTTCGCGTCCAAAACGTTCGGGCAATAAATCATTATAATACAGATTGTTTTTATTATCGCCATCGGCATGTACTCCTGCCACCTGAGTGAATACATTTTCGCCAATTACCGGTTTATTGTGAGGAATTCGTATGCCTGAATAGGATTCAACCACTTTGCTTACCGAATTCATTTTTGATTCATGAATTTTAGTTTTGATTTTCAACTGATCGTGTAAAACAGCCACCACGCTGGATAGAGGAGCATTACCGGCACGCTCTCCCAAACCATTAACTGTTACATGAACTCCTTTTATACCGGCTTTAACCGCTTCAAGAACATTTGCAACAGCTAAATCGTAATCGTTGTGGGCATGAAAATCGAAGTGCAAGCCCGGGTAACGGGCAATCATTTTTTGGCAATATTCGCGGGTAGCATTCGGACTTAGTATACCCAGTGTATCAGGGAGCATAAATCGTTTGATAGATTCATCCTTCAATGAATCTACCATAAAATAAACATACTCCTCCGACACCCGCATACCATTGGACCAATCTTCCAGATAAATATTGACTGTGATACCCATGTCTTTGGCGTTAGCCAATACTTGTTTTATATCAGCCAAATGTTGCTCCGGCGTTTTTTTTAATTGAAGCGTACAATGTTTTAATGATCCCTTGCACAATAAATTAATTACCGTACAACCGGCGTTACGGACCCAATCGAGCGATATGCGTCCATCTACAAACCCCAATACTTCAATTTTATTGATATGGCCACGCGAACGCGCCCATTGAGCCACTTTCTTTACGGAAGCAAACTCCCCATCCGAAACTCTGGCTGAAGCAATCTCAATTCTATCCACACACAACTCTTCCAGCAAAAGGCGGGCTATGCTCAACTTTTCCTGCGCAACAAAAGAAACTCCCGAAGTTTGTTCTCCATCGCGAAGTGTGGTATCCATTATTTCTATCATACTTATCAAATTTGCCTGCGAGTCCATATACCGTTATGAAAAGATAATGACCTTACGGGCGTATTAAATTTCCCTTGCCTTTTCGTATTGCTCAATTTGTACTTTTTTGCTCAACAGGTAATCAATATCGTCGAGTCCGTTAAGGAGGCATTCTTTTTTATAACTATTTATTTCAAATTTCTCACACTTGCCCGTAGCATTGCAGGTAATAGTCTGATTTTCGAGGTTAATTGTCAACGTTGACTTTGGATCGGCGTTTACTGTTGCGAAAATTTCGGCCAGAAACCCGGCAGTGACAACCACCGGAAGTACGCCATTATTCAACGCGTTATTCTGAAAAATATCGGCAAAGAAGCTTGAAACTACCACTTTAAATCCGTAGGCATCAATGGCCCAGGCAGCATGCTCCCGACTGGAACCAGAACCGAAGTTCATACCGGCAACAAGAATAGAACCATTAAAACTTTGGTTATTAAGCACGAAATCGGCTTTTGGACTGCCATCTTTATTATAACGCCAGTCGGCAAAAAGATTATCGCCAAAGCCATCTTTGTCAGTAGCTTTCAGGAAGCGGGCAGGTATAATTTGATCTGTATCTACATTCTCAATCGGGAGCGGAACAACCGAAGAAGTAAGTGCTATAAATTTTTCCATTTTTTCTTTTTGATTTGTAATCAGATATTAGCTTTCGGAAAATAAACAGATAGTAACAACTGAATCCTTAGGGTAATATCTAATCTCTTGATATTTATTTTCTGGGATCAGTTATTTTTCCTGTAATTGCGGCAGCAGCAGCAACCAGCGGACCTGCAAGAATCGTACGGGCACCAGGACCCTGACGGCCCTGAAAGTTACGATTCGATGTAGAAACTGCATATTTTCCGGCAGGAACTTTATCGTCGTTCATAGCCAGACAGGCCGAACAACCGGGTTGCCGAAGCACAAAACCTGATTCGGTAAGTACCTCCAACAGTCCTTCTTCGCGAATTTGTTTGTCCACCATCCAACTCCCAGGCACCAACCAGGCAATTACGTTTTCGGCTTTCTTTTTTCCTTTTACATAAGCAGTAAATGCTCGGAAATCCTCAATACGTCCATTAGTACAACTACCCAGGAATACATAATCAATTGCTTTGCCTTCCAGTTTTTCACCGGCTTCAAAGCCCATATATTCCAGCGATTTTTGAAAAGAAATACGTCCGGCTTCATCAACTTCATCCAGGGTTGGGATTGATTCAGTAATACCCATTCCCATTCCCGGATTTGTTCCGTAGGTAATTCGGGGTTGAATATCAGCTGCATCGAATACAAGCTCCTTGTCAAAGACAGCACCTTCGTCGGTTTTCAAGGTTTTCCAGTAAGCCAGTTTCTTATCCCATTCTTCGCCTTTAGGAGCAAACTCACGACCGTTTACATAGTCGAATGTTGTTTGATCGGGAGCAATCAGTCCGCCACGAGCACCCATTTCAATCGAAAGATTACAAACAGTCATACGTTCTTCCATCGACAGGTTACGAATAGCTTCTCCGGCATACTCAACAAAATAGCCTGTTGCACCACCGGTAGTCAGTTTAGCAATCATGTAAAGAGCCAAATCTTTGGCTGTAACGCCTGTACCCAACTTTCCGTTGAAAGTGATTCGCATCGTTTTAGCTCGCGTTTGAAGCACGCATTGAGTTGCCAACACCATTTCCACTTCACTGGTACCAATACCGAAAGCAATAGCTCCAAAAGCACCGTGAGTAGAAGTATGGCTATCGCCACAAACTATGGTTGCACCCGGATGAGTAAATCCATTTTCGGGTCCGATAATGTGAACTACACCGTTTTTAATATGCCCCAGAGGGAAATACAGGGGTAAATTGAATTCTACCGCATTTTTGGCAAAGGTATCCAGTTGATTTTTAGAAATCGGATCACTAACCGGTTTGTCCTGATTGATAGTCGGAGTGTTGTGATCGGCAGTCAAAGTCGTTTTTTCAGGACGAAATACTTTCAGCCCTCTCGAACGAAGTCCGTTGAACGCTTGCGGACTTGTAACTTCGTGGCAAAAATGACGATCAATATATAACTGAGTCGGACCATTTTCCACTTCAGATACCACATGGGCATCCCAAATCTTATCGAATAATGTTTTCATATTTTTTATTAATCAGTCAATGTTTTTATTGAAGAGTAAACAATTGCAGATCGATTTATTATTTGTTTTTGAATCTTGTTTTTATTTCTATAATATAAGAACCCCGACCCCTAATCCGTTAGCTAACGGAGAATTATATTAGTTTCGTCTCCTATAATTTTCACTATATTTTTAATTAAATTTTCAGACAATTATTTCCATCGGTCTGTAATACTATAAATGGAGCTTGCGACATCCCGTCCCGATAGCTATCGGGATTACGGGACTATTGACTATAAACTATAAACTATCGACTATAAACTATTTTACGAATTTATTAATGGCATTCAGGTAAGCCTCTACCGAAGCGGCTACTATATCGGTATTTGCACCGAATCCGTAGTAAATTGCACCCTGATATTCTACCTGCATATGAACCTTACCAATATCGTCGCTACCTTTATTAATTGCCTGAATGGTAAACTCATGCAGAGTCATATTACGTTTGATTATCTGTTTCAGTGCTTTAATTGCTGCATCCACAGGGCCGTTTCCGGTTGCTGCTGCTTCAAATTTTTCATTGGCTATGATCAATCCTATACTGGCAACAGCTCTTACGCCTACTCCGGAAGTCACCTGCAGATAATCCAGTTTGATGCGTTGTTGTTCGTTGCGCTCCATACCGGCAAGCATCAACACATCATCATCGTTAATGTCTTTCTTCTTATCGGCCAGTTTTAGAAATTCTTCATATATGGCATCTAATTTTTCACCTTCTACTTCAAGTCCCAATAAGCTCAACCGGTGTTTAAGTGCTGCACGACCACTTCGGGCTGTCAATACGATAGAATTTTCATCAATACCAACTTCTTTAGGATCCATGATTTCGTAACTTTCACGGTTTTTCAACACGCCATCCTGATGTATACCTGATGAGTGAGCAAAAGCATTGCGACCAACGACCGCTTTATTGGCCTGAATAGGCATATTCATCAGACTTGACACCAACCGGCTGGTTGAATAGATCTTCTGAGTATTTATTTGTGTTTCAATGTTCAACCCTTTGTGGCATTTCAAAATCATGGCTACTTCTTCCAAAGCTGTATTGCCGGCACGTTCACCAATACCATTCATGGTTACTTCCACCTGACGGGCACCGTTCATTACGCCGGCCATGGTATTGGCTGTGGCCATACCTAAGTCGTTGTGACAATGGGTTGAGATAATGGCATTATGCACACCTTTCACATTTTCCATCAGAAATTTGATTTTATTTCCGAATTCCCAGGGTAAACAATAACCTGTTGTGTCGGGAATATTCACCACCGTAGCACCTGCCTTTATAACGGCTTCCACTACCCGTGCCAGATATACATTATCTGTACGACCGGCATCTTCACAATAAAACTCCACATCTTCCACGTACTTTTTAGCGTATTTCACTGCTGCTATGGCACGTTCCAGAATTTCGTCCTGATTGGAATTAAATTTATGTCTGATATGAAATTCAGATGTACCAATACCGGTATGAATCCGTTTATTCTTGGCATACTGAAGGGCTTCGGCAGCTACATCAATATCCTTTTGTACTCCACGCGTTAATGCGCATATAATTGGCCACGTTACAGCTTTTGATATTTCTACCACCGATTTAAAATCTCCGGGGCTTGAAATTGGAAATCCTGCTTCTATTACATCCACGCCCAAAGTTTCCAATGCACGGGCCACCTGAATTTTTTCAACCGTGTTTAACTGGCAACCGGGAACTTGCTCTCCATCGCGTAAGGTGGTATCAAAGATAAATAATCTGTCCATATTTTTGGTTATTAGTCAATTTGTAAATTAGTTAATTAGTCGGTCTCACTGTGGACTTGCTTGGGTAAAAAAAAACCTTCCGCACCGGAGTGAGAAAGGTTTTTATATATATACGTTGTATAACTACATACCACACTCACTTCTTCTTGTTGTGCAAGAGAATAATAATACCGAGGAGGAGAATATGCAGGTAATTGTTGTTCATCGTTTTGTTTTTAAACTGATGCAAAGATACAGCATTTTTTTAAACTTACAAATACAAAGTGAAATTATTTTGATTATTTTCGTTACAAATCAAAATAAAACGAACTATAATTATACTATTTCAAAACAATTACCGATAAACTGACGACATATCCAATTCAATTTCACCAAACTCTATCAATGCATTAAACAATCTGATGCGTTGAAAGTTCTTCAACTCATCCACACTTATGTCTTTCACTTTCAACATTCCTTCATCTAAAAGTTCTTCACGATTCACTCCCCAAATCAGCGGTTCATAGGGTGTAATCCAGTTAATGCCGTCGTATAAAGCTATATTACAATAGGATGTATCGGTAAGTAGCTTGTTTTTTACCAGCAACACATCATCGCAAATGCCCCTTTTTGCAAACAGGGTTTGATATTCACTTCTATCCGCCATTTTATAGGGTAACGAAGCCATATCGGTATCCACCATTTTTAATGTACGTATCACCGGCAAAGTATAAGGCAAAAATTCAATTTTTCTTATTTCCGTATCGTATATTACCCTGCATTTATACATTCCCCGGGCAGGGTAATCCATTTCGCTCAACTTTTTAGTCAGGAGAATCACTGACGCTTCCGGATAGAAATCGACCATAGCATTTATCATGCGCAGCTGATGATAGGCAAGACGCTTAAATTCGCCATCTCGCAACTGAATAGTTTCAAGAAATTGGTACATATACTTTCTGTATTAGTTCTTCGTATTCTTTTAGCATTTCACTTTGGGCGGTTATTCCACCTCCGCTTTTGAAAAACAAGTTTTCGCCATCTTGTTCCAAAAATCGAATCATAACCGCACTGTTTAAATTTTCACCGTCGAAATACCCGCATACTCCGGCATAAAAGCCACGGTTGTAGCCTTCGGCCTGCTGTATAATTTCGAGGGTTTTAGGCTTGGGAGCACCGCAAATGGATCCGGCAGGAAGTAAACTAAAAAGTATATCTCCGAGTCGTTGTTGGTAATCGTCCGGCAAACGACCCGATATTTCGGAACTGACCTGCAATAAATCCTGCTGAAGTGTTTTTATTTTTTCGACGTAACGGTAACGCTTTACTTCCACCCTATCGGCCACCATGCTGAGATCATTGCGTATCAGATCGACTATGGTGGCGTGTTCGGCCATTTCCTTCGGGTCGTTTAGTAAAATTTCTTCGGCATGAGGAATGGAAGCATCCAGGGTGCCCTTCATGGGATATGATGAAATGACATGCCCCTCAATACGTACAAATGTTTCGGGCGACAATACTACAAACTGACCGCTGAGCCAGAGTTTGTACCGGGCGGAACCAAGCTGATACAAATCGAATAATGACAGATTGGTTTTAACCTCGGTGGGTTGCGTGAGGTTGGTCAGGAATGAATTTCCCAGCCGGATCTGGTCCTGAACATAATCGAACTTTGATTGATAGGACAGACTACTAAGGGGTTTTGGCTCCCATCTAAGCGCGCTGTGTTCCGGATTTTGCGTTCCATGTGCTGCTTTCGGAGTTTCGAACTGAAATTGCACATAGTTTTCATCCAACTCATTCTGCTGAATAAGATACCCTTGCTTTGCTTCGTAGTCGATAATAAAAAGAAAGGGGACACACGAGGCAGCCAGGCGATTTATTCGCTCTATCAGTTGTTTTTTAAGAAGAATTCGATAGGGGAAAAGCTCTGTCATTACAATGTTTGAATGTTACGCAAAGTTACGTAAAGTTTTCAGAAGAACTGATGAATGTATTCCCTGATTCTTTGAGTTGCTTATTCGGAATTTTCAATTTCATTGAATCTATCTGGACCTTCTTATGCCAATCAAAATTTAATGGATCAATATTTGGCGAGCTAAAAGAATGAATGAATCAAAATACATTAAAAATAAGTAACAGCTTTTCTTCATTCTATCCGTACGAAAGTAGAGAAGTAGGGCTTTAGGCGATTGGTTATTATATATTTATATATGATACCATCATTAGTAAAATATCATTAAAATATCATTGCAAATTGTTTCCTTTTGATTAGTTTTGTGGCGGAATAATAGTTTTTTACATTCATCAAAAAAAGCACATCTAATAATATCTACAACCTGTCTAATTCATTACATTATGATTTCAGTACACCCACAATATATCACAGACTCCAAAGGCAAAAAATCCTTCGTAATTTTGCCAGCTAAAGAATTTGAAACCATGTTAGAAAACCTGGAAGAATTAGAAGATATTCGCATTTACGACCAGGCAAAAAAAGAGGATAATGGTGATCGAATTCCTATGGAAGAAGCTTTTACAATAATTGAATCAAAACGAAAAGAGCAGAAAGAATGACTTACATTGTCAATTTTAATCGACACGCTCTAAAAGAGTTAATGAAAATTAAAGAGCCGGTTTACACACATTTGAAACAAGCGATTTACAAACTTGCTGAAAACCCTCGCCCACAAGGATGCAAAAAGCTGAAAGGCAGAGACGGTTACCGCATTAGAGTAGGGAATTATCGGATAATCTACGATATTTTTGATGCTGAGCTTTTAGTAGACATTATCGCTCTGGGGCATAGAAAAGATATTTACGCATAAATATCGTCCTGCTGGATGGAGGCTATATTTGTTGTTTTTTCAAAACTGAAATATTGATATCAGCAATATGTCTAAATCTAATTTGGAGAAGGTAAACCAAGAATTATCACCCAGCAGGGTTCATCTTCTTGTCTTCAATTTCTTTAGTTGCTTTCTGCAGAATCTCCATAGCATCCTGTAATTTCATCGTTTCAAAATTGGCCCTCATACCCATAATTAGTCCTTTCTTTATCAGTTCAAAATCCACTTTTAGGATTGAAGACTTCATTAATCCGGTAACAGTTTGTTCTTTCAGTGCCAAACCAACCTTTTCTCCAGTTTTACTTATTTCAGAGTATTCATTTAAAGTGTCCGATTTCAATGCCTCATTTATAGTTGAACTATAAGCTGCATCCAAACTTTTCACAAAAACAGCAATTCCCTTTTCTGTGGGTAAATTTTTGAATAAGCCATTTTTAATACCATCACCGTTTGCGAGCCCTAATCCGTAATTAATGCTATCATTTTTAGTATTTATGATTAGCGGACTTACGGTTATATTCTGACCAAAGCAAAGTACCGTAAAAAGGAATAATGATACAGTTATTAGAATATTTTTTGTCCTTTGGATAAATTTAAATTTTCCTTGAGTTTTTGAGTTTTTCTATGATTATTTTAAAAATTATTTTCCCCCGCCACCAAGTCATCTCTCAGCAGCAGGGGAAAACATTTTTATTATTTCACAATAATACCCAGTGCTACCAGCGCCTTATTGTCTTTAAGAAGTACCTTAGCATATTTGACATACTCGGCATAGAGCGGGTACAGTTCGTCGAAGGCTTTATCGCGGGCAGCGGTAGCCTGCTGTGCTTCGGCGGTTTCCTTGCGTTGGCTTACTTTCAGACTTTGTAAGTCAACAAGGGCTTGTTTTTGCGTAGCCACAACTTCAGCACTTATTCCTACACCACCGGCTTTGGCGAGCAGTTCGGGAGAAGCATCCAGTTGAGCATAGAAGTTGGTGGCCTCTTCATACCAACCGGAATAAGTACGTTTAGATGTCTGGTCGAGCCTCAGCGATTTAGTTGCCAGTGTATCGCCCTTAAAAAGAATCTTGGCCAATTTACGATGCGTGCTGTATTGAACATAGAGTTCAGTGCACTTACTATCGAATTCCTCACTTTCGGTAATTTGCTCGGCATACTCTTTAGTCCTAACCTGTTGCAGGTTTTCCAACCGCTCAAGCTTTTTAATCAATGAGGCAATTCTTTCCTTTGTGTAGCCCACTGTTTGCATGGCAGTAAAAATTTCGGGTGAAGTGGCGTTACCAAAAGTAATCTTCATCTTTGCTATCCATTGGTCAATGGATAAATGATTTTTGGGTAGAGGTTTTTTTGCCTCTGTCGTTGGATTTTCTGTTGTTTCCATAACGATAATAGTTTTTTGTTGATAATAACAAATTAAAACCGTGTATAAAAAAGAAATATCTGACGAATTAATTAAAAACTCCAGGTTCAGAAATGAATAATCGGGACCGCAAACCCATTTCTAAAGACTGCAACCTCATTCCCGATAACTGCAACCCCATTTCCGAATACTGCAACCTCATTCCCGATGACCGCAACCTCATTCCCGAATACTGCAACCTCATTTCCGATGGCCGCAACCTCATTCCCGAAGGGTACAACCCAATTCTGGAGGATTTTTTGCTTAGTTATTGCCTATATAAGAACATTTACCCTTATTTCAAGAAATCTTAAGAAGCTGGTTTCAGCCCGAAACTACTCATTTTCAAGAAACAGCACGCCAAAGATAAGATAAATTCAATTAACATCAACATTAAACAATAAATTTATTGAAAAAATGTTTTCAACAGGGAGAAATAATTTGAAAATACGATAATTTGAAAATTTAGTTTCTAAATCCAAGACAAAAAAAAATAGAATCATGATATTTCACGACTCTATTTTTTTTTGTTTAATTACTGAGCAGACCAGATAATCCCGATAGCTTTCGGGAATAAATGGAATATAATGACTTCTCCCTTGCGGGATAGTAAATTTATATTATTTTCTCACTTTATTCCGTTGAAACGATCCTTTTCCTTTGCTGAAAGTCTTTTTCAAATGCTTGTTCTTTTCGGGGTTATATTCAGGAGCTTCACCCAATTCCTCGGGCAAAGGAATTTTGTAGATATCTTTTTCCAGGAAATTTTCGATTTGTTTGAATTTGTATTGTTCTTCGGGCGAAACAAAGGTAATGGACATTCCCTTGGCGCTGGCACGAGCCGTACGACCTATGCGGTGAACATAATCCTCTGCATCGTGAGGTACATCGTAGTTAATGACCAACGAAATATCATCTATATCAATACCGCGCGAAACAATATCGGTGGCAACCAGGATACTCACGCGTCCGTTACGGAATTCGTGCATCACTTTATCGCGTTGGGTTTGGTCCAGGTCTGAGTGCATCTCATCCACCTTTAATCCCATTTGTCGCAGGGTCTTTGTAATTTCTTTTACTTTAATTTTGGAACCGGAGAACAGAAGGACTTTATTGGGCTCCTGCACCGTAAACAAATTGCGTATGATACCCGGTTTTTGAGATTCATTACAGATATAAGCCGTCTGCATAATTCCTTCGGGTGGTTTCGAAACGGCAATTTTCACTTCGAAGGGATCGTTCATAATGGTTTTTGCCAGTTGACGAATCTTGGGAGGCATAGTTGCCGAAAACATAATAGTCTGACGATCTTTAGGCAGACGTTTCACTACCTGCATAATGTCATCGAAGAAACCCATGTCGAGCATGCGGTCAGCTTCATCGAGGATGAAGTATTTAACCTGTGTGAAATCAATTTCGTATAAGTTGAGATGCGAAAGCAAGCGTCCTGGAGTAGCAATAACCACATCGGCTCCTTTTTGCAGCCCGCGACGTTGAACATCCCAGGCTTGTGAATCATTTCCACCATACACCGCCACCGATGAGAAAGGCATGAAATAGGAGAAACCTTCCATTTGTTGGTCGATTTGTTGCGCCAATTCACGTGTAGGAGCCATAATGATGGCATTCACCGCATTTTCGGCATGTGCTTCCGATTGCAAATTATGCAAAAGCGGAAGTATATAGGCAGCTGTCTTACCTGTTCCTGTCTGGGCACAAGCAATCACATCGCGTTTTTGTAAAATGATTGGAATAGTTTGTTCCTGTACCGGGGTGGCTTCTTTAAAATTCATTGCTTGTAAGCCATCCAACACGGCATCACAAAGGGGAAGTTCGTCAAATCTCATTGAAATTGTTTTAATATCGTGCAAAGATACGCAAATAAAACTGACCTCCATGTATATATATTCCACAATGACAAGTAAAAGATAGATTCGCTTATAAATTTACAGGAATATTATTTCAAGCGGTTAAAGGCTTAAAAAGAACAGCCCGGGCTTGAAATTATCAAAATCGGGTAGGTTTAAAAACCGTTTTTATATTTCCATAAGAAATTAGCCAGTCCCAACTTGTTTTTATCATTTACTATAACTTTTACCCCACTTACCCCACGTTTACAAAAAAAATAAAGAGTCCTTTTGTCCAGTCTCTACCCAATACTCTTCTTCCTTTTGTAAATAAACAATAACTAAAGTATGAATTCAATCAATCTCTTCTCACAGATTTATAAAAAATATCCAATTAGTTTCGTATTTCAAAACAATATTTTATATTTGTACCGTAAAACAAAACACAATGAAAATTGTATCACATAAAAAATTGGCAGACTGCTACCGCACACATCCCGATGCAGAGGTCGCATTGCAGCTTTGGTATAAAACTGCCTGTGCTGCCAAATGGAAATGTTTTGCAGATATTAAAAAAGACTTTAACAGTGTTGATAGCATAGGAAACCAACGATACGTATTTAACATAAAAGGAAACAATTACAGACTGATAGTAGTAATCCAATTTATACATCAATACATTTATATACGGTTTGTAGGTACACATACCCAATATGATAAAATAGATTGTAACACTATTTAATTTACACACCATGGAAACAAAAATAACAGCAGCCATTTACGAAACAGCTCTTGCCCGAATAGAAGAACTCTTAACCTATGTCACGGACAACACCCCTGGCACTGACCATCGGGCTATAGAATTAAAAATTATGTCAGACATAGTAATAGAATATGAAAAAATTCATTTCCCAATCGGAACACCAAAACTGGCGGATGTAATAAAGTTGCGATTAGAAGAAGAAGAAATGACACAACGTGCATTTGCCCAAAAAATAGGTGTTTCGCCATCTCGTATAAGCGAATATCTCACAGGCAAAAGCGAACCAACGCTTAAAGTTGCACGAGCTATAAGTCAATTACTTAAGATCGAACCATCCATTGTACTTGGTGTATAGTCTGAAATTTACAAATACCAAATAAAAACCTCACTTTAACTGGTGGGGCTTTTTTATGTGCAAAAAGCAGCAAAAGATGCAGGAACGCCCTTATGGGGAAGAGGACTAAGAACTATTTTGTATTGTTAGTACTCCTGTTTGTGAAGATTGTGGTTTAGGTTGCTGACAGATTAGATTCGAATTGAATGCTCTGGCTTTACAGATTGGAGGTGTTGCCATGAACAAAACAATTTATTTGGTTGTCGTTGTTTCAATTACCGGGTATATACGTTTTACCAGCTCTGATCTATAGTCAAACTAAAAAGTTCCCTTTTGGCTATAGATCAGAGCTGATATTAGAAGCAAAGCAAGAAGGCAAAAGAATTTTTGTAGAAATAGTTTCATTCTCATTTTCAAAATTACAGGTAAAAAAAATGTATTAATATAGTGCTTAGGTTCTCTTTTTTCGGCAAATTATTGAGTGGTCGAACCGTTTTGACTTTCACCGGCTTTCAAATCATCATTATTGATAGTTCGTTTAGCTTTTTTCACCTGTTCCTTCATTTCACCAAAACGGTAACTCACGTTGAGTCCGTAATAACGCCCGGGCATCACCATATCTATTCGTTGATAATACAAATTTGTTTGAGTTTTAAATTTTAGTTTCTTCGTCGATTCAAAGGGATCCTGCATGCGGATGGAAATAGTCATTTTCTTTTTCAAAAAATCCTTTCCCAGCGACAGACCCGAATAATGGAAAGAGGGATTTGACCCTTGTAACGCAATTCCGGCAGAATAATAACCTCCGTAAAGGTTCAGCTTCAATTCCAACGGCAAAGTGAGTTGCGCACCGGAAGTCAGCGTATAACGCATACCACTGTTAGCTAACCCGCTACCATCATCCGTTGAGAGTTTAATGTAGGTCGCCGATCCGTTTAGATTAAACCGTACCGACTTATTCATCTGCAAATTTCCATAAACCGAAAGTCCGGTATTGTTGCTGTGACCAATATTTTTGTAGGTGGTAAATACAACACCAGTAGATTGAAGTTCACTGACCCGCTCAATAGAATTATTGGTAAACGAAGTAGATAAACTGACATTGATATTTAGTTTCTGTGAAAATTGTCCGTAGTTTAATGAAAATGAATTATTTATTTCCGGATTCAAATCGGGATTACCCCTCGAAACATCTTGTGGATTGGAATCATCGACAAATGGATTCAAATAGTAAATTCCGGGACGACTGATACGCTGATTATAAGTCAGGCGTAAATTGGACATGTCATCAATTTTATAAGTAAGCCCAACTGTGGGAACCAGGTTGGTAAACTGAACATTAAAATTTTCGGCAGGTAAATCCTTAAATTCTACGATAGAGCTGGTATGTTCCAATCTCAATCCTCCTTTGAGACTGATTTTATTTAGTTTCAGCGTATAACTTCCATAAGCACCCACTATATGCTGGGTATGATTCATATCTTTGGAAGCACGGCCAGCAATGGTCTCCCATTCGGCTGTAGTATCATTGAACTGGTTATAAGTATTGTTACTGTTATTCAAACGCAATATATACTTAGTACCCAACTCAACGACATGAATTTTATTGAAAGGTTCTGTATAATCGACCTGAAAGGTATGTTCATTACCCTGAGCATCACTCAATATCTTCTGTTGAGAATTCGTGTAATTTTTAATTGCCCTGAAATCGGAATAGTTATCCGTATTATTGGGCGTTCTGCTCAGTTTATACGAAAGGGTGAAAAGTTTTTCGGGTTTTTTAAACGAACGCTGATAATCGAGGGTCATATCTACTCCTCCCCAGGTTCCTGTTGCCTCGGTATACTGATTATAAGCCGTGAGCGTGTCCCGTTCATCGTCGAGTAATCTTGTTCGTCCATCCACTTTTGCCACATGCCCGCCTTCATGTCCACCAATATTCAGACTCAACAGGTTCAATGAATCCAACTCGTAACTGGCCTCCAGGCTTCCATAGAAAAAATGGAATTGCACATCGTTCAACCCTTTTTGATATAAATATCGGCCCGAAGAAACGCCGGCAGTATTTTCGCGGTATAAATCAGTCACCCGTCCGGGTTGCTTTTGATTATTATAGTTCAGGTTCGCAGTGATTCCAAACTTACCGGTTTTGGTGGAAAAATAAACACCGCCATTATATCCTTTTCGCGAATCAATTCCGGCACGAACAGTACCCGTATACCCGGCCATGGCTTTTTCAATAACAATATTGATGATGCCACCAAGACCCTCAGCCTCGTATTTGGAACCAGGGTCAGTGATCACTTCTATGTTTTTGACTCCCGAAGCAGGCATGCTTTTTAAAACTTGTGAAGGATTTGTGGAAGTCATGGAAGATGGCTTTCCGTTGATATAAACCTTGAAGTTGGATGAACCTTTTACCTGAATATTATCTTCGCCATCCACCGTAACCATAGGCACTTTACGCAGCATGTCCAACACCGTGGAACTTTGTGATTCCGGATCTGATTTGGTATCGTAGGTGATTTTATCCAAATCTACTTTTATCAGAGGCTTACTTGCCAGCACCGTAACTTCCGATAATTTAGCCTCGGAAGCTGACATATTTATTTTACCCAGGTTCAATGCCTTTTGATTGGAAACAACCGATACTTTTTTGATCAGTCGTTGCATACCCACCGATTCAAAACTCAACAAATAATCTCCCGATTGTTTTAGAGTCAACTCAAAGTTACCTTTTACATCGGCCGCCAACCTTTTCAGATACACAGTCGGCTTATCGGCAGAAGCTACCGAAACAGTGACATAGGGGATGGTTTCACCCGAAGCAGAATCGACCAACAGGCCTTTTACGGAATAATTTGATACGGAACCGGCTTGTGAAAATGCCGAAAAAGAAACAGATAAAGAAAGAAACAGGGACAGCAGAAATTCATATCGTTTCATAATATTGATATTAAAAATCAGTACCAGAAGAGAATTAATTCGTCGAAAAAAAATATTTCTAAACTTGAAATAAAAGCCTTCAAAAATAATATTTTTTTTTGTTTCTAAAGCAAAATATACAGAACAATTTTTAAAAAAAATTCGAGACCCAACTGGATTTCGAATTTTCATTTAATACATTGATTTACGAACTCGTAACAGTCAATTATCGTAATTTTGTTTACAAGCTTCTTTTATCGGGCTCCTTATTTACCACCCCCACCCGATTGACCACCTCCGCCTTTTACATCATCGTTTGTTATGGAACGTTGAGCCTTTTTAATCTGTTCTTTCAATTCACCAAAACGGTAACTGATGGACAAACCAAACGATTGAGCAATATAAGTTGAAGTAAAATTGGAACGATAGGTTTCAGTCTGATTATAACCATTAAAACTTCTTGTTTTTTCGAAAGGATTTCGTGCAGATAAAGAGATGTTCAGTTTTTTATCTAAAAAATCGCGCGATAAGGAGGAACTATAATAATAGAACCCTGAATATCGTCCCTGCAACTGTATTCTGGGGGAATAAAAGCCTCCATTGAAACTTAACTTAATCTCACCCGGTAAGGTAAACTGACTACCGGCTGACAAGGAATAATTTACACCCTTGCTTTCCAAACCACTACCATCGTTGGTGGACATGTGAGAATAATCCAAACTACTGTTTCCATTGATTCGAACCGATTTATTCGGCTGCCAGTTGAGATATAGAGACGTACCTACATTTTGACTCAATCCAATGTTTTTATAGGTTGAATAGATTACGCTATCGTTGAGCGAATTACTTACCCTTTCGATGGAATTGTTGGTGAACGAAGTATAGACACTGTAATTCAAATTGAATTTCTGCGTAACATAGCTATAATTCAACGCAAATGAATTGTCGATTTCAGACTTTAGATTCGGATTACCCTGTGAAATGGATTGTGGATTTGAATCATCATAAAACGGATTCAGGTACCAAATTCCCGGACGACTGATTCGTTGGTTGTAACTCAAACGAAGGTTGGAAGCATCTGTAAACCGGTAAGTCATGCTTATGGAAGGCACCAGGTTAGTTAAACTCACATTAAAATTGGTGTCAGGCAGTTCCACATACGACCAGGTTTTTTCCAATCGTACACCGGTGCGAACACTGAATTTCTTAAGTTTCAAAGTATAACTGCCATAAGCCCCCAGAATATGCTGCTTTTGATTCAGGTCGTTTTGCACTCGATTTACATCGGGCTCCCAGTCCAGACTAGTCGCATTCTGCTGTAAATAGCTGTTATCACTGTTATTTAACCGTAAAATGTATTTTGCGCCCAGTTCCATGACATGCTTTTTATTGAATGGCTCGGTATAATCGAGTTGGAAAGTATGTTCATCTCCTTGCGCCACGCTTTTAATCCGTTGAACCGAACCCGCGTAATTCGTGATTCCTTTTATATCCGAAATATAATCCGAATTATCGGGTGAACTGCTGAGTTTATACGACAAGGTGAAAAGTTGATCGGGTTTTTTAAATGTTCGTTGATAGTCGAGTGTCATATCAATTCCACCCCAACCTCCTTTACTATCCATCTGCTGACTATAAGCTGAAAGTGTATCTCTGTTTGCATCGAAAGAATAATTGTTTCCGGTTGAATTGGTCTTATTTCCACCTGTATATCCACCAACAGTAAAACTTACCAGGTTGAGCGAATCGAATTCATAACTTGCCTCCACATTTCCATGACCAAAAAGATATTTCGTATCGTTTTCGGAGTTTTGCAAAACATATTTAGTGGATTGAGCGTCAAAATTCTCCCTTTCAGTTGTCATTTGCCTTCCCGGTTCATTTTGTTTATTGTAATTCAGGTTAGTCGTCAATCCAAATTTTCCTATTTTGGTTGACAAAAATAGCCCGCCGTTATATCCACCTTTTGTATCGGCACCCGCACGAATCGTTCCGGTAAAACCATTCAAGGAACGATCGGTAACTATATTAATGATACCTCCGAGTCCTTCTGCGTCATATTTCGCACCCGGTTCGGTAATAACCTCAATATTCTTAATGCTTGATGCCGGTATACTTTTTAATACTTGTGAAGGATTATTGGACATCATATTCGAAGGCTTACCGTTCATATAGACCTTGAAATTGGAAGAACCCTTTACCTGTATTTTATCTTCTCCATCCACCGTTACCATGGGAACCTTCTTCAGCATTTCCAGTACGGTTACACTTTGTGATTCCGGATCGGACTTCGTATCGTATGTAATTTTATCGAGGTCAACTTTCACTAAAGGTTTATTTGCCAAAACTGTTACTTCCGAGAGCTTGGCATCGGAAGCCGACATATTTATTTTTCCCAGATTCAGTATTTTTTTATTGGCAACTATAGAAATATTTAATAATTGTTTCTGCATTCCCATCGACTCAAAACTCAATACATAATTATCGGTGTTATTCAGTACCAGTTCAAAGTCTCCATTCACGCCTGATGCCAGACGTTTCAGATAAATTCCTGGCTTTTCGACCGATGAAACTGAAACGGTTACGTATGGAATAGTTTCACCGGAAAGGGAATCGACTAAAATACCCTTTACGGTGTATGTAGATTCCGGTGCAGCCGAAGATGTAGCGGGGAAAACAACTAACGATATCAAAATCAAAATAAATAAAAGGTTTTTTATCTTCATACAAACAGGCATTAATTGTGTTAAAAACGACGCAAAAGTAAAACGTTAAAATCACATTAAAACAAAATGCAATATTTTTTATGCTTAATTTCATTTTCGTAACACCAGAAGGACACAAAGGGATCCTATCTCAAAAAGAAAAACGCCCAAACCAATTTAGTTTAGACGTTTTTTTTTGAAGAAATATGATACAATCGGATTGTTTTGTTCAGTTCCAGAGAAATTAATCCTTAACGCACCGAACTGGAACGCCACCTAACTTGCCTCCCACCAGCTCATAAAAGCCACCGGCCTGAAAGCTAATTCCTCTCCCACCAGCCTGGGTTGCATTAATTTCCGTTGAGCTCCACCAATAGCCGTAGAGACCAAGATACTCATATACAGCCCCACAAGTACGGTTTCCTGCGGGAAGTGCAGTAAATCCGGTACTATTATTACGGGATAAATCATTACCTGTAGCTCCGACTATAGTATCACAAATCATCCAACCGGTAGTTGAAGACAATGATTTTGCTATTTTGTTATCCGTAGTCGTGCCATCATAGTTATAATTATTGGCAATGAGGTAATTTTCTAAAGTCAGCCATTCAGGGTCGGAAGCCACATGCCAACCATTGGGAGCAATTTTAAGACTATCGTTTACGGCAAACCAGTTGTAGAGAATGCCATATTTATTCACATTGAGAGGATCATTATTATAGACGCACCAGGCACCAGTTGTTATCGACCACCAGGTTGTATCGTTTATTACCTGTGGAATTGCATCTCCGGTTCGGTACTTAGTAGTTTTAAGATTCTCGGCCATCCATGTTTGCGTACCGATTTTAACAACCGCATAGTCATTTCCATCGGCATCCTTGCATTCCACAAATTCAAAATTCACCGTTTTACTTCCTGTTGGCACATCGGTCACAACCGTGCAGTAATTGCCGGATATTCCTTTATAAAACAGTTGGTCACCGGGTGTATAAAGCATTTGAGTAACAGCAGTCTTCATTTTTTGTGGAGCGGAAACTCCCTTGCTTTCATTTCCAGGAAAAACTATATTCGTTTTTCTCTCTGTACTTGATTGACTTATCACTTTGGCTATGTATGAATACCCATTTCCTTCTACCCGGATGGAATAAGAGCCATTAGGCAATGATATTTGAGAAGAGTAAGTACCCGCATCTAAATATTTAGAGAAACCTGTCGTTTGTCTTCCATCTAAACTGAAAATCTGAATGTTGCAATTTCCTTTTTGCTTTGCAAAAAACGACAAGGTAATTTTGCCCTGAACTGGATTGGGATAAAAAGAAAAAGACTGCCCGTTTAAGTTCAATTGATCGACAGTACTTACCACATCATATAAATTCAACACATTGCCTTCGGGCACAGTTACCGTGGTACCCTTTGTGAAGTTCTGAACGATAACTTCACCTACCGTTGAACTTGCACCGCTACCTGAAAAACTGATGGTATAATTTACAGCAAAAACTATCGGACACCCCAGAGATAAGAAAAACATCAAAATAAAGCCAAAAACGAAGTAATAAATTATAGTTTTCATGATTGCCAAATTTAGAGGTTTATATATTCTCCAATATTACATGCACAAACAGAGTTACAGGGAAAGGAACATTACGATTATTTTTTCTGAAAATTTACTATTAAACAGTTATCTAATGAATGTAACTCAGAAATCAATAGTCAAAAAATCATGATAATTAAAAAAAGGAGAGTACTATTTTTTGTTTTATTGAAACAATTTAAAAAGGGGAAAACAGAGCAGGTTAGATTTGTTTATTAAAGATTTGCTTAAAAAATGATACACAGAGTGTATTATCTCAATTTATATTTGTTGTTTTTTGAGATTAAACACCAGTTTTGAATGAAATACATGGAGATCAAATTTTCAATTAAGAATAAGCCTGTTTTTCGGACCAAATCCAGTCATAGATTTAGTACAGCATTTCTTATTCTGTCGGTTTTCGAAAGGCGTTAATACACAAAAAAACTTCGAAATCCAGGAGGATTTCGAAGTTTTTGCGGAAGCTACGAGATTCGAACTCGTGGTACGGTTGCCCGTACGTCAGTTTAGCAAACTGGTGGTTTCAGCCACTCACCCAAACTTCCAATAGCTTTTCTTTAGCGGGTGCAAATATAGGAAAGAGTTTTCGATTATCAAAACCATTTTTCAATTTACAATTTGCAATTTACAATTTACGATTTACTTTCAATTGACTTTCTGTATTTTAGACAATAAAAATAGAATTAAATTTATTGCTTTTTGTTTTCATTTTTATTTATATCAAAACAAATTCGTATTTTTGCACCTCAATTAGATCCCATTTATTGTATATACCCAAATTATGCCCACAAAAAAAACTAAAAAGAAACGTTCAAAAGCATGGATTAAACCCATTTCCATGATTGGAGTTGTATTATTGGCCATTTTCCTCTATTTCGTTTATATCTTTTTCGCACCGAATGTATTCCCCAAAACCAACGAAAAAGCCTTTTTGTGTATACCCGATAGTAGCAATTTCGAAGATGTGATAAAGTTGATGGAAAAAGAAGCTAAAGTGAGCAATACCGCATCGTTTAAACAAGTAGCGAATTTACTCAAGTACGGAAAGAAAATTCGTTCGGGACGTTACGAACTTAAAACAGGTATGAATAACTTCCAATTGGTACGCATATTACGTAGCGGAAGGCAAACTCCGGTTCAACTCTCTTTCAATAATATCCGTACCAAAGAGCAACTGGCGGCCCGCTTATCGTCACAACTCATGGCCGATTCGGTAAGTATCCTCACGTTATTGAATGATACAGCATTTCTTGCAACTTACAACTTAAACCCAAACACCTCCATCGCCTATTTTATTCCCAACACCTACGAAGTTTTTTGGAATACAAATGCCAACAAATTATTCGAACGAATGACTAAGGAATATGACACTTTCTGGACGGACGAAAGAAAAGCAAAAGCCGCTGCCATTCCACTTACTCAAATAGAAGTCAGTACACTGGCATCCATAGTAGAAGAGGAAACAAATAATAAGAAGGATAGACCCATGGTGGCGGGGCTTTATATCAACCGACTTAAAACGGGTATGCCTTTACAAGCCGACCCTACAGTGAAATTTGCATTGCGTGATTTCAGCATAAAACGAGTTCTGCTTAGTCATTTGCGTAACAGCTCGCCCTACAATACTTACAAAAGCATCGGCTTACCTCCGGGCCCTATTCGTGTATCTACGCCGGCAGGGATAGATGCTGTGCTAAATTACAGCCATCACAACTACATTTACATGTGTGCTTCCGAAACATTAAACGGAGAGCATAAATTTGCTGTCACTTACGGCGAGCACATGGCTAATGCAAACAAATACCAGAAAGAGCTGAATCAGAGGAAAATATTTAAATAGAAGCCAAACCAACCTCAAAAAAAAAGGGAAAAACCATATTATCATAGGTTTTTCCCTTTTTTTGTATTCTTTTTTAAAATTCCCCAATGAGGATTTAGGAGACTTAAATATAATTCACTTCGGCATGTAAATCAATTCCGAAAGTTTGCTTTACAGACGCCTGAATCTGCTCGGCCAGGTATACAATTTCTTTACCTGTAGCTCCTCCCCGGTTTACCAGGACCAACGCTTGTTTGTCGTGCACACCTGCGTTACCAATTTGCTTGCCTTTCCAACCACACTGATCTATTAGCCACGCAGCAGGAATTTTCTCTTCCAATTCGGAAACGAAATAATGAGGTATTTGCGGGTATTTTTCTTGTAAAATGTTGAAATCTGCTGTTGGGATAACCGGGTTCATAAAAAAACTGCCGGCATTACCAAGCACTTTGGTATCAGGGAGCTTACTTCGTCGGATGTCAATAATTGTATGCCGGATATTTTGCAGGTTCACTTCTCCCCGTTTAATAACTTCTTCCTCCAAGTGCTGATAATTCAATTTAAATGAAGGTTGTTTCCCCAATTTAAATACCACTGAAGTAATAATACTATGCCCTTTTAATTCTTTTTTAAAAATACTGGTTCGATAACCGTAGCGACAAGCATCCTGCAAAAAAGTCACCGACTTTGCAGTTTTTATCTCTACGGCCTTCACTTCAACAATCAGGTCTTTCACTTCCACTCCATAGGCACCGATATTCTGTACTGCCGACGCTCCTACTTCGCCGGGAATTAGCGAAAGGTTTTCTATTCCATTCCAGCCTCTTTCCACACAATAGCTTACCAGATCATCCCATACTACCCCCGAGCCTACTTCCAACAGAACCGAGTTTTCATCTTCAGTTAACAAGTCTATAGATTGAATAGCCGAATGCAGTACAATGCCTTTAAAATCGCCCAGAAACAACAAATTACTTCCACTCCCTACAGGAAGAATACGATGCGATTTTACAATCGCAGATTTTAATGCTTTTTGCAAATCATTTACCGAATCATATTCGATCAAGTAATCGGCTTTTACATCAATTCCAAAAGTATTATAAGGTAGAAGCGTAGTATTTTCTGATACGTTCATTTAAATCAGGAGTTAGAAAAAGTTATAGGTTTGAAAAGTTTGGGAAATTCATCCTTTTCGGTAAATTAATGGGGTTAAATCCGCAAAATTTAAAATTTATTCCTTAGCTTCAGAGGTCATTTGACTCATTTTGCTTTCCACAAACTCCAAAATTTCGTTTTCTTTATCCGGATGAAACCAATGAATTTCCTTATCCCTGTTAAACCAGGTCATTTGACGTTTAGCATACCGGCGTGAATCCTGTTTTATCATATTAACAGCAAAATCAAGTGTCCAATTGCCATCCATAAATTCGTAGAGTTCCTTATATCCAACTGTATTCAGGGTATTCAAATTTCGTTGGGCATAAAACAGCTCTGCTTCCTGCAACAAACCTTCGGCCATCATTTCATCAACACGTCTATTAATCCGATCGTAAAGTTCTGGACGTGGACGGTTCAACCCTATTTTAAGTATATTAAAATTGCGTTTTTTACGTTCTCCGGTCCTCAGATCAGAATAGGGTTTACCCGTCATGCTACAAATTTCCAATGCATGCAATACCCGTTTTGGATTCTTAGCATCCACTTGTTCAAAATGTTTAGGATCCATTCGGCTTAATTCCTGTTGAATAAAATCCAACCCAAAATCAGCATATTGCTTTTGCCAAAAAGCACGTGTTGCAAGGTCCACTGTTGGTATATTATCCATGCCATTGCAAACTGCATCGATATACATCATAGATCCCCCTACAAGCATTGCGACTTCCTGCGTGAGGAATAGTTCATCCAGTAACACGATGGCTTCATTTTCGTACTGGCCGGCATTGTATTCTTCAAAAATGGAATGGGACCCGACAAAAGAATGTTTTACCCGGTTTAATTGCTTATCAGTCGGGGCTGCAGTCCCAATTTTCAATTCACGATAAAATTGCCGCGAATCAGAGGATAGAATGGGGCAACCAAAATGTTCTGCCAGACTCAAACTTATATTCGTTTTTCCAACACCGGTGGGGCCAAGCAGAACAAGCAAAGTTTTCTTTGATTTACAATTGTATTTATCAGTGAATGTATGCATTATGTAAAAAATAAAAAGAATAATTTCTTATCAATATTTCATTATCAAGAACTTATATATAAAAAGGAACAGAAAATAAAAAAATATATTTTCTGTTCCTTTTTCATCAAAATGTTTTACAATTTTGGATCTTCAGAAAACAGTGCGCTGTCGTCAAAGTTCATGTCACCATAACCATCTTCATTTAATTCATCCTCATCAAATTCCGAGTCGCCATAAAAGTTTTCATCGAGGTTAATCTTTTGTGATAAATCAACTGCTTCTTCTGATAGTATTTGTTGGGGTGCACTTCCTTTGGAAGTTATGCAAACAGGAACATCTAAATCTTTCCCCGGAATTATTTCAGTCAATTCAATAAAGAATGATCTGTCAGAAATTATATCAAAAACATAGAGTAATTTTTGTTTCTCATCGGATAATAATTCTTCTAAAGCAGTATCCTCCATCACCAGGTTGTCGTATTCAGAACTCGAATCCATTTCAATCAGAGTAACCTCCTGTCCTTTTTCCCAATTATCGGAACAGATAAAAAATGAAGTCATCTGATTTTTATCATATTTCACCGAATCGAGAATAGCGTTATGTAAATCGAAGAACGTAGCTTCGGAATCTATAGTGATAACTCGGACGAAAAGATCGACCTCATCGGATATCAAAGTGAATTTGTAAACCATAGTTTATGTTTTTTTTGTTCGGGGGTAAAAATACTACAATTTTTCCTATTGACCTCGATTTAGGTCAAAGATATTTACAAAAAAAGGCAGCCTGAAACACAGACTGCCTTTTAAAAATATCCAATGAATAAGGTGTGTATAATACACCTTATCAAATTATTAATGTTTCAATTGTTCCTCAATTTCGCGAATACTTGACCTAAAACTCTTGTCAATATCCATCAGGTCGGTTACAATCTTACATGCATGTAGAACAGTGGCATGATCACGTTGTCCTATAGCAAGTCCAATAGACGACAATGAACTCTTAGTCATTTGTTTAGACAAATACATGGCGATTTGACGGGCCTGAACAACTTCACGTTTACGGCTTTTGGTTGAGATAGCATCTACCGACAATGAAAAATATTCGCACACAGCATCTCTAATTTTTTCAACTGTATTCACTTTACGTGTTATGTTCACAATGCGGCTAATCACTTTTTCGGCCAGGGTCACATCAATTGGCATATCGGCCAGGGTAGAGTGAGCCAACAACGAAACCAGCACACCTTCCAAATCACGAACATTGTCAACCACATGTTCTGCAATAAAATCCACCACATCGTCAGGAAATTCCAAACCATCGCGGTAAATTTTACTTTGTAGTATCGATTTCCTTAAATCGAAATCCGGTTTTTCAATTTCCGCTGACAAACCCCATTTAAAACGAGTCAATAAGCGTTGTTCCAAACCTACCATCACTATGGGCGAACGGTCGGAAGTCAATATTAATTGTTTTCCGGTTTGGTGAAGGTGATTGAAAATATGGAAAAATGTATTCTGAGTTCCCGTTTTTCCTGCAAATTCCTGAATATCATCTACTATCAACACATCTATGGTTTGATAGAAATTCAGGAAATCATTCACCGTGTTGCTTCGTACAGCATCGGTATATTGAATCTGAAAAGTATTGGCAGAAACATAAAGCACCCTTTTTTCGGGATGCAATTGTTTTGTCATAACTCCAATGGCATTCGCCAGGTGTGTTTTTCCAACTCCCGATTGTCCGTAAACGAACAATGGATTGAAAATGTTTTTTCCTGGATCGTTTCCAATACTCATTCCAGCGGTACGAGCCAGTTTATTGCTATTTCCTTCAATCAAATTATTGAAGTTATAAGCAGAATTAAGTTGCGGATCTATTTCGGGCAACTTTGGTTTATGATATGGGCTTACGTAGGTCGATGCATTTGCTGCAACTTTTAATTTTGGCTGTTCAACAGCACTGGGAATTTGTGTACCCTTACCATTCGATTTATCGATAAGCACGCAATATTCCAGGCGTGTTCCAACTCCAATTTCACGATATAATGTCATTCGCAACAAATCGATGTATTTCTCCTCGATGTACTCAACAAAAAACTGGCTGGGTACTTGTAAAACAAATACGTTATTTTCGTATTTGAGAGAAACGATGGGTGCAAACCATGTACTGAAAGACGCTTCGCTAATATTGTCTTTAATTACGCTGAGGCAGCGGCTCCATAATTGATCGTGATTCTTCATTATTTGGGTTTTTCTTCAAAAAAAATATTTTAACTCATTTGAGTTGTTAGTATGCAAACAAAAAATCAGGGACAAACAAACTATTGCCGGAAAATACATTTTTAAAGAGGCTATTTTCCGCACTACAAAATTCGAAAACTTTTTCGACAAAAACAAATTTATTTATTTTTCAAAAAAAGCAGATTCATCATCCTTTTTATTATCAATACTTTAGAACATAAGACTGATTTACAAACGATTAATTGTAATCATTTTGAAACATTGCTGATATTAAAGCCATTAACAATTTGTATCCAATTTCAAAAAAAAAGGGATAGAAAAGCCGAAACTCTTGTTAACAAAAGGTTTCGGCTGTGAAAATAATTAAATTAATTTTTTTTCGCAGATTTCGTTATTTAGAAAGCTTCCAAATAATATTAATCCTTGGATTTCCCTCCAAACAAAGAAAAATGCACGTAGCGTTTTGGATTTTTTTGAAGATCAATCAGTAATTTATCCGTATTTGAAGCTGCATTGGAAAGATTGATATACAAGTTTTTGTCGTTCAAAAGCAAACCAATTGTACCGTCAGTACTATTGAGCTTATTGGTTGTCAAATTCAGGTTCGCAATGGTATTATCGATAGCGGCAAAGGTAGCAGCATAGTCGATTTTTTTTAGGTTACCGCTAATTTGTTTAAAATCGGTTGTAAGGACATTTACATCCCTGAGAATGTGAGGGACATCGTTCTTCATCATTTTTTTCAGTTGAGCAGAGCTCACAGCCAAATCTGCAGAAGTCTGTTCCACCGAGGCTAAACTTCTTTTTAAATCTTTATTTTCCACCAAAACACGCATGGATCGGATTAAAGAATCAGCCTGAACAGAAATGCTCTCAATCTTAGGGACTAAACTGCCAGAGAGCTGCGCCATTAAGCCAAGGCCTACCTGGGTATCCAGGGTGTCGCCGGGCTGATACATGGCCTGAGAAGCAGTAATAGGCGCGTAGACCAGCCTTACAGCTTTACCACCCATTAAACCATCGTCATACAACTCCAGCTTTGCTCCTTTCGGCAAATGAATGTCTTTAGCTACTGAAATTACAATAACAAAGGATTTTTGTTTTGAGAAATCATATATCACCTCTTCCACCTGTCCCACTTTAAAACCTTTGACATAAACGGGTGAAGAAGGAACTAAACCTCCGATATTTTCGAAAGTACCATAATAGTTACTTACTGGGGAGAAGATATCTATTCCTTTCAGGAAATTCAGTCCAAAATACAAGACAAAAATGGCAACAATAGCCATGATACCTACTTTTACTTCGCGGGTAAAAAACTTTCTTTTCATTCTATTTACTTTATTGAATATAAACGGGTTTGGGTAGTAATTTATGGAATTATTTTATTGAATTCTGCGCCTCTTTCACAGACACTTTATTATCTCCGATAAAAGCAATAACAAATGCATCAGGGAATTTGGGATGAAGATTCTTTCTGATTTTTTCAATTTTATCAAAATCAGTTTCTTCGCCTACTGTATATTTATAAAAACCTCCTTCGTAATAAAAATCGGTATGGCGTATACCTTTAAAATGGGCTGAAGTTGACTTAATCTTCACTTTACTGGCAAACAGCTGAAGTTTAAACACAGGAGTTCTGGAAGCTTTTCGTGCATTTGAAACAACTTCGGGAGTTTCGGGCAACTCAGCAGTTGGCACAGAAATATAAGCCGACTGCACAGCTTCACTTTTAATAGAATCGTCCGCTTTATCGGATCGGGAATTTCTGTTGTTATAAACAGTCTGGCGACCCGATTTCCGGTCGTGGTCTCTTTTGTAGTTGATGAAAGATTTATAAATGGCAGTTGCCATCTCCTTCTGTCCCGATTCGGAATTCAAATAACGTTCCTCGGCGCGATTAGAGATAAAGCCAAGCTCTACTAAAACGCTTGGACAAGCCGAGCGGTGCAAAACCCAGAAACCTGCCTGACGCACTCCGCGATCGGATCGACTACAGTAATTGACGAACTGCTTTTGAATAGTAGAAGCTAACTCTACACTCCTATCGATGTACTTATCCTGCATAAATTCAAACATAATGTACGAATCGATAGAAGCAGGATCAAAACCCTTGTATTTTGTACGGTAGTCTTCTTCCAGTAAAATCACGGAGTTTTCACGCATAGCCACATCCAGATTGGCTTTGGATTTAGCCAAACCAAGAGTAAAAGTTTCGGCACCATACGCAGATGGACTGCTTGATGCATTGGTATGAATACAAATGAATAAATCGGCATGATTATTATTCACCACATCGGCACGTTCCTGCAAAGTAAGGTATTTATCGGTTTTACGAGTATAAACAACTTTGACATCCTTAAAGTTCTCCTCAACCAGTTCACCTAAATCGAGAGCTACAGCAAGATTAATTTGTTTCTCGCGTGAAATTGAGCCCATTGCGCCAGGATCATGACCGCCATGACCTGCATCAATCACGAGAGTAAATCGGGCGTCCTGAGCCACCAGCAAGGAAGGGAGAAAGAGCCCTAATGCCATCATAGAGCATTGTAATACAAAGAAATATCTTTTTATAATTTTCATAACGAATTCGTTTTTGAAAAAGGAATTAGCAACTAATGTTTGTACAAAAGTAATCTTTTTATCCATTTTCTCAAGCGATAGGTACGAGTTAATTTTCAAATTATTCATAAAAAAAGGATATATGTAAATAAGACTACTATTTTTTCACTAAATTTGCACTCTAATTAAAAAAATCAGAAAATACCGGATGCGAATCTGTAACCGATTATATATCAACAAAGCACGTCAGCACTTCCTTCTTCTTTTGTGGTTAGCTGTTCCCATCATCGGGCTCAGTCAGGAAGTGGCGCCATCCAGTAAAGGAAAAAAAGATAGCATTCAGATCAATAATGATCAGGTTTCTGCCAAAGATACAGACAGTATTTCTGTTCCACCAAAGCAAAAACCGAACCAAATAGATGCCGAAATCAACTACAGTGCCAAGGATTCTATCGTCTTTTTGGGAAATGGAACCGGATTTTTGCACGGAGAAAGCGACATCAAGTATAAGGAGATAGATTTAAAGGCTGATTATGTACGTGTAAAAATGGACAGTAGCTTAGTTTATGCAAGGGGAAACACCGACAGTATAGGGACCAAGATTGGCGAACCGGTATTTAGCGAGGGAGAATCCGAATACTCCTCGAGAGAATTGACGTACAATCTAAAATCGAAGAAAGGATATATCCGGCAAGCAGTAACCCAACAAGGGGAAGGATATATCATCAGCGACCGGTCGAAGAAAACCTCGGAAGATATTATATGTATAGCCGGAGGGAAATATACGACCTGCGATAATCACGATCATCCGGATTTTTATCTCAGCCTTTCCAAAGCGAAAGTAAAACCGGGAAGTTACATTGTTACAGGACCTGCTCATTTAGTGATACAAGATGTACCGTTGCCTATTGCTATTCCGTTTGGCTTTTTTCCTTTTTCCAATAAGTATTCTTCCGGAATTTTGATGCCAAGTTATGCAGATGACATGTCACGAGGTTTTGGTTTGACAAATGGTGGATATTATTTTGCCATTAGTGACTATATGGATTTTGAAGTCAGAGGAGATATTTACACCAAAGGAACCTGGGCGTTGTCGGGAAGTTCGACTTACCTGAAAAAATATAAATACCGGGGGAATCTGAACGTCAGCTATAACGAATATGTTACAGGTGAAAAAGACCTGAATGATTACCAGAAGCAAAAGAATATGAAGATTATGTGGTCACATTCACAGGATCAGAAAGCGAATCCATATTTCACATTTTCTTCCAGCGTCAACTTTTCGACCAGCGGATACAGCAAAAGCGATGTAAACAGTTATTATAATGCCAATTTGAATTCTGAAAATACGAAAGCATCGAGTATTTCATTTTCACAACGCTTCCCCGAGAGTCCGTTCAGTCTGACCGGGAGTATGAACGTTGCCCAACGTACCAGAGATTCCACCATAGATTTGACTTTACCGAATCTATCTTTTTCTGTGAGTCGCATTTATCCGTTGAAACGTAAAAATGCGGTGGGGAAAGAACGTTGGTATGAAAAAATATCTATGAATTATTCAGGGACGTTAGAAAACAGAATTCAAACGAAAGAAAATATGTTGTTGAGTTCTTCCTTTACCCGCGATTGGAAAAACGGAATGAGACACAATATACCCATTGGTGCCACATTCAATATATTGAAATATATAAATGTTTCTCCGGCTATTAACTATACAGAGCGTTGGTACCTTCAATCGGTTAAGAAATCGTGGGATACTGCTAATCAAGACGTAATTAAGGATACTATAGACGGATTCCAGCGGGTTTACGACTTCAACCTGGGCGTGTCGGCATCAACAAAACTCTACGGTTTTTATACTCCACTTCGGGCAATATTCGGGAATAAAGTAGATAGGATCCGTCACGTATTAACACCTTCGGTCGGGTTCAGCTATACACCCGATTTTGGAGATCCCATGTGGGGATATTATGACAAATACACCCGAACGGTTGCCGATAAAGCATCCCCGGGTGGTTTTTACGAGGAGGAAGTACAGTATTCGCTTTATGAAGAAAGTTTATACGGTGGACCAGGAAAAGGAAAATCGGGGAATATAAATTTTTCATTAGCTAATAACGTAGAAATGAAAGTACGAAATGACAAAGATACAACCGGATTGGAACCTTTCAAAAAAATAAGTCTGATAGATAACTTTTCGGTTAGCGGTGGATACAATCTGGCAGTAGATACTATGCAGTGGTCCATTTTCAACACAAATTTACGGATAAAACTCGGGAAAAGTTATACCTTGAGCCTGAGTGCCGGATTTGACCCATACATGTACGGTTTAACCAAAAGCGGATCTCCAACCCGTATAAACAAGCTTCGTTGGGAAAACGGGCAGTTTCCCCGATTTTTAGGTACAAGCACATCGTATAGCTACACCTTAAGCAACGAGACATTCAAAAAGAAGAAAAAAGAGAAAAAAGAGGACACAACAGACACAGAAATACCTCTTAATTCGATGGAAGATGATGAGAACAAGAATATTAACCAGCAGAATGAAAACGAAGCTGAAAAGACGAAAGCTGAATATGATAAGAATGGTTATCAGAAAGTGACAATTCCATGGAGCCTCAGCATAAGTTATTCCGTTCGATACTCCAATACAAGTGTGTTTGATAAAACTAAAATGGAATACGAAATGGACTTTACACATAATTTAAGTCTTTCGGGAAATATAGATTTAACGCCGAACTGGAAAATCAGTTCCAGTACTTCTTACGATTTCAAAGCCAAGCAATTTACGTACACCAATATAAACGTAACCAGAAACTTACACTGTTGGAGCATGACGGGAAGCTTTGTTCCTTTTGGAGTATATAAATCCTATAATTTCAAGATTGGAGTAAATGCCAGTATGCTTCAGGACTTGAAATATGACAAACAAAGCAGTTATGGAACGAACAATATTACCTGGTATTGAGTTATAACAAAATCATTTGCTTCAAAGCATATCTTTTGGAACAGATGGTCAATTTTAATCACAAAAACAAAAACAAAGAAAATGAAAATTACAGCAAACAAATTAGTATCAGCCGAATACGAATTATACGTGGATGGCGAAGTAGATGGCGAATTGGAATTAATGGAAAAAGCCACTGCAGAACAACCATTAAGTTTCATCTTTGGCGTGAACATGATGCTCCCCAAATTTGAAGAAAACTTATTTGGATTAGAAGCCGGTGAAACTTTTGATTTCGTCATTAACAACGAAGATGCATATGGACAATATGATGATGAAAGCGTAATGGACTTAGAACGCTCTATATTTGAGATAGATGGCAAAATTGACGAAGATATGATTTTCGAAGGCAATGTCGTTCCGTTGATGGATAACGATGGTAACCGAGTTAATGCACAGGTTGTAAAGGTATCCGACACTCATGTATCTGTTGACCTGAACCACCCTTTAGCTGGTGAAAATCTTCACTTCAAAGGAACTGTTCTTGAAGTACGTGAAGCTACCGAAAAAGAACTTGCTTCGCTTAACAACGAAGGTGGATGTGGCAGTGGCTGTGGATGCGGCGAAGGTGGCTGCGGTGACGGCGGTTGCGGTTGTGGTGATGAAAAAGAAGAAAAAAGCAGTAGCTGCGGATGTGGTTGCAACTAACAACTGATCTAAAAAGTATCTTATAATAAATCATTTCAATGGATATTAACCAGCTTACCGCTGCTTAATATCCATTGTTTTATATACAAGACTCTGAAAAATTTAGCTGTAATAATTGTTTATTGACCGCTATTTGAGAAATGCTTTTTTTCAACTAACTTTGTCCATCATTAAGGCAAACCCTAAACTATAAATCCTAAACCCAAAACATATGTCTAACACCCTTGGAAAATTATTTACCTTCACTTCGTTTGGGGAATCTCACGGACGAGGTATAGGCGGAATCGTGGACGGATGTCCTGCCGGTATTGATATGGACGAAGAATATATTCAGCAGGAATTAAATCGCCGTCGGCCGGGTCAGTCTGATATTTCAACACCTCGCAAAGAAGGAGACAAAGTAGATTTTCTTTCGGGTATATTCGAGGGAAAAACGACCGGAACACCCATTGCGTTTATAATTTGGAACGAGAATCAACACAGTGCCGATTATGACCATCTAAAAGAAGTATACCGTCCATCGCATGCAGACTACACTTACCAGCAAAAATACGGTATTCGTGACTACCGCGGAGGAGGACGAAGTTCTGCCCGCGAAACGGCGTCGCGCGTAGTAGCAGGAGCCATAGCCAAATTGGCTTTAAAAAAGTTAGGAGTCCGAATTACAGCATTCACTTCCCAAGTCGGTCATATTGCGATGACTCAAACATACGAAACAGCTGATTTATCGCTGATAGAAAGCAACATAGTACGTTGTCCGGAAAAAGAAACAGCCGAAAAAATGATAAGCTACATCAAACAACTGAAAGATGAAGGCGATTCCATTGGTGGCATCATCTCCTGTGTAATAACAGGTGTTGCCGTAGGATGGGGTGAACCTATCTTCGACAAATTGCAGGCACGTTTGGCTCAATCCATGCTAAGTATCAATTCCACACACGGATTCGATTACGGCAAGGGATTTGAAGGAGTGAGCAAAAAAGGCTCCGAAATGAATGATTCATTTGTAAAAATTGGCGACCGGATTACGACACGAACCAATAATTCCGGCGGCGTACAAGGAGGTATTAGTAATGGTCAGGACATTTACTTCAGGGTATTGTTTAAACCGGTGGCAACCATATCCAAGAAACAGGAAACGGTTGATATTCATTCAAAAGAAGTAGAGCTTGAAGCCCGCGGACGTCACGATCCTTGTGTTTTACCCCGTGCAGTGCCTATCGTTGAAGCCATGGCTGCTCTAACGCTCTTAGACCTGTATCTTTCAAGTATAAAGCCTATAGCTTAAGTCAATATATTAATATTGTAAGTATAAAAAAACAGAACGCTTCCTGATAGTTATCGGGAAGCGTTCTGTTTTTATACTTTACTTTTTTTTCGTACGAAAACATTTATTTCCTTTTCATAAATGATAGTTCTATAAAAAAATCATTTATACTTTTCATTTTGAGAATCCGGCGATCACAAATTTTTCTGCATCGTCTAAAACATCCAGTTTCCCGACATCTAACATGTGAAAATCAGATTGTTCGTATGCGCTAATAATTTGTTTTTCGGCATTGGATAAATAGAAATCCATAATGGGAAATTTGGGATTGTAATCTTGCATCAAACCAAAAACCGTTGGTGAAAGAACCTGAATACCCGAGAAAGCCAATTTATTAAACAGGGAAATATTTTTTATTCCACCAGGTTTAGTCTCGCCCGTTTTTTCATTTACCCAACCACACAGGTGCTTTTCATCATCGAACAACAGATAACGAAACGTATCACGCATACTCACCACCAAAGTGGCAAGGGAGTCGGAGGCGATGTGTTGCTGGTATAAAGTGTTCAGATTCACATCCGAAAGGATATCCACATTGTGCACCAAAAAAGGTTTCCCATCGTCGAAAAAACAGGCTGCTTTACGAACGCCTCCACCCGTATCAAGCAATTCATCCCTCTCATCGGATACTTCCACTCGAATTCCAAAATCGTTATTTTGTTTTAGAAAACCGATTATTTGGTCGGGAAAATGATGCACATTGATAATAATTTCATCGAAACCCGATCTTTTAAGTTTGAGAATCACGTGTTCCAAAAGTGGTTTTCCAGCAATAGGAACCATCGCTTTCGGCATGGCGTCGGTTAGCGGTTTGAGGCGTGTGCCCAATCCCGCTGCAAATATCATGGCTTTCATTGAATCAAATAGTTTAGGGAAAAAGACAGAAAAAGTTGAAAGTGTGCAGTTTTTTTCGGCTCACATTCTAGTCTACTTATTAATATGTTTGCTATTAAAAATTTGTTCCTTATTTTGTTCCCTGTGAATCAGGTGCACTTCCACTCCAAACATCTCGTTGATATGTTCAGCCATTTTTTGAGCAGAATACACAGAACGGTGTTGACCACCGGTACAACCGAAACTGATCATAAGATTAGTAAACCCACGGTCTTTGTATCGTCTCACAGAAGCATCGGTCAGTTCAAAAGCATGCTCCAGAAAATTAAGGATTTCACCATCTTCTTCCAAAAACTGAATAACAGACTCATCGAGGCCGGTGAAATGCGCATAACGTTCGTACTTACCGGGATTATTAACAGCACGACAATCGAACACAAAACCACCTCCATTGCCAGAGTCATCGTTTGGAATACCTTTTTTATAGGAGAAACTGTATACTTTTACTATCAAAGGCTTGCGTACAGTAACTTCACGGAACTGCTTAAGCTCGGTCATCTGTTTCAAAATTTGAAGCAAATAGGGATATTCGGAAAATTCCTGGCGTAGAATAGATCGTAAATTTTCGAGCGCAAAAGGTATGCTCTGAAGGAAGTGTGGCTTTTTCTCAAAATATCCCCTGAAACCATATGCACCCAATACCTGCAAAGTCCGGAACAAAACAAAATGTTTCAACTGTTCCCGAAATTCAGCCTGGTCGATAGGCATTATTTCATGTAAAGCATCCAAATAAGTTTGAAGTAATTCTTCCCGTAGTTCATGGCTGTATTGAGCTTTTGCCTGCCATAGAAAAGAAGCTACATCGTAGTAAAGTGGTCCTTTCCTCCCACCCTGAAAATCAATAAAATAGGGTTCCTCATCCTTCACCATCACATTGCGGCTCTGGAAATCGCGATACATAAAAGTATTAGTATGTGAGCACAACAAACTATTCGACAAACGTAAGAAATCATCTTCCAGGCGATTTTCCTGAAAGTCAAGTCCGGTAGATTTGAGGAAGCAGTACTTAAAATAATTCAAATCCCAAAGAATGGACCGTTCGTTAAACTCCGGTTGCGGATAACACACAGAAAAATCAAATCCTTGTGCACCCATTACCTGAATGGCAGGCAATTTACGCATAGTTTTTCGTAGCATTTCTTTTTCAGGTTCACAGAAAACTCCGGTTTTCCGGCCTTCGGCAACATAATCGAAAAGCAGTGTATCGCCCAAATCTTCCTGAATATAAAAACGGCCATCGGGAGTTTGTGCCAAAAACTTAGGAACCGGCAAACCCTGACTTGAAAAATGCTTAGCCATTTCAATAAAAGCCTTATTTTCTTCAATAGATGTGCCTTCCACGCCTATGATAGAGGTATTTTTACTTTCCAGGCGAAAATAACGACGATTGGAACCGGAGGCAGAAAGTTCTTCTTTGGAAAGAAGTTTCTCGTGAGTTTGTTCTTGAAAAAGCGTTTCTAATTCGTTCATGAATATTTTATTGTTGAATCGTTTTAATGTATTATAAAACCCGTTTTTGGTTATTTCAAAAACGAAATGCGGGACAAAAAACCTCCCTTTGTTAATAGGCAAAATTTCGGGTCGATAAAGATACTTTAAGTTTGGGAATTAAGAAAGAAAAAGAACAATGTTTGTAATAAAAAAGAACATCAATCCTTCGTTTCCGAATAGATAAAAATGGTATTATGTGGTTTTCACCTTCGGGCATCTGCCCTTTCGTCAATCATTTATCAAACAATGTGTAAAGATAAAAACAGTATCTTTATTAACAAGTAGTTTTGTAAATAAAGATAAATAATGTATTCAACAGGCAACCAACTTCGTCTGGATTGTACTCGAAGACACTTACGAAGTCGAATGGAATGATTGCGGTAGTTCCTTAAATCGTTTCGATGATTAAAGATAAATGACAACATTATCTTTAATTATGCCTGATGAATTGTGCATTATGAATTAATTGTGCGTTACTTATTCGTCCTTTTTTTGTATTTTTGCAGTAATTTGAATTTCAACAAAAAATATGAGCATAGAACTGAGTGAACAAGAAATGTTCAGACGCCAAAGTCTGGACGAATTGCGGAAATTGGGCATTGATCCCTATCCCGCAGCAGAATATCCAACCAATGCATTCTCAACAGATATAAAAGCTGAATATAAGGACGAAGAGAAAGGTAAAATTGTTTGTGTTGCAGGCCGCATCATGAGCCGTCGCATCATGGGAAAAGCTTCGTTTATAGAATTACAAGATTCCAAAGGACGAATTCAGGTATACGTCAGTCGCGACGACATTAACACCGAAGCGCAACCAGATATGTACAATGCCGTGTTCAAAAAGTTATTAGACATTGGCGATTTCATTGGAATTAAAGGTTTTTTGTTTCGTACCCAAACGGGGGAAATTAGCATACATACTCAGGAGATGACCGTACTTAGCAAGTCGCTTCGCCCACTACCAATAGTAAAATATAAAGATGGAGTTGCTTTCGATGCTTTCGAAGACCCAGAACAACGCTACCGTCAGCGGTACGTGGATTTGGTAGTGAATGAAGGTATCAAAGAAATTTTCATCAAACGCACCAAGGTATACCAGGTAATGCGTGATTATTTCAATGCACAAAGTTACATTGAAGTGGAAACACCCATTCTTCAGTCTATACCCGGTGGTGCTGCTGCCCGCCCGTTCAACACCCATCACAACGCACTGGACATTCCGCTTTACTTGCGTGTGGCTGACGAACTTTACCTTAAGCGTCTGATTGTGGGAGGTTTCGAAGGTGTTTACGAGTTCTCCAAAAATTTCCGAAACGAAGGTATGGATCGTACACATAATCCGGAATTTACAGCTATGGAAATTTATGTAGCCTACAAAGACTACAATTGGATGATGGATTTCACCGAACGGATGATTGAGAAAATTTGCCTGGAAGTGAACGGAACTACTGAAATAAAGGTAGGCGAAAATACCATCAACTTTAAAGCCCCGTACAAACGGGTAACCATGATTGACGCCATCAAAGATCACACAGGCATTGACATCAATGGCATGGATGAAGCTCAGCTCCGTGATGTCTGCAAACAATTGCATATCGAAGCCGACAATTCCATGGGAAAAGGCAAAATGATAGACGAAATCTTTGGTGAAAAATGCGAAGGGAACTATATTCAACCTACCTTTGTTACCGATTACCCTTTGGATATGAGTCCGCTCTGTAAACGGCATCGAGACAATCCTGAACTAACAGAACGTTTCGAGTTAATGGTGAATGGCAAAGAGCTTGCCAACGCTTATTCAGAACTAAACGACCCTATTGATCAATTGGAACGCTTCCAGGAGCAGATGAAGCTCAGTGAAAAAGGTGACGATGAAGCCATGTTTATCGATATGGATTTTGTACGCTCACTGGAATATGGTATGCCTCCTACATCCGGAATGGGAATAGGAATGGACCGTTTAGTTATGTTAATGACCGGCCAGATTGCCATACAGGAAGTTCTGTTCTTCCCGCAAATGAAACCTGAGAAAACGGATAAGAAAGATAGTAACGAAAAATTTGCTGAACTAGGCATTCCGGAAGCGTGGATAGCCGTGATTCAAAAGACAGGAATTCAAACGGTGGATGGATTGAAAGGTCTGAATCCAAATAAATTCCATCAGGATATTTGTGGACTGAACAAAAAGCACAAAATGGAACTCAGCAATCCTACAAAAGAAGATGTAGCAAGCTGGATTTCGGCAAGTGAAAAGTAATCATTGAACTAAGAGTGTTGCCTAAAAATAGGAACCCAATGTTTAATACGAAGTAAAAAACAAGCAAAGACAAACCAGAATCTTTGTGTTGTGGAGCTATTGATGTTTCACCACTAAAAATACAAGACGATGAACGAAAAAAGTAGAATTGCTGTGATTGGAGGCGGTAGCTGGGCAACAGCTATTGCAAAAATTGCATTAACCAACACAGATAGCATCAACTGGTATATGCGCCGACAGGAACAGATTGATGAATTTATTCGACTCAGTAAAAATCCATCATACTTAACCGGTGTGAAATTCGACACAGATAGAATTCGCTTCACCAGCGACATAAATAAGCTGGTGAGTACGTCGGACATATTAATATTTGCCACACCTTCTCCTTTCCTGAAACAGCATTTGAAAAAACTTCGTAGGAAGCTGGATAAAAAATTTTTGGTAACAGCCATAAAAGGCATAGTGCCTGATGAGAATCTGATTGTATCGGATTATTTCGAACAGTTTTACGGAGTTCCAAAAGACAATATCGCTGTTTTAGCAGGTCCTTGTCATGCCGAAGAAGTTGCTCTCGAACGCCTTTCATATCTGACCTTTGGATGCAGTTCACGTGAAAAAGCCCGCGCTTTAGCCCTTCGCTTCAACACCAGTTACATACGAACTTCCATCAGCGAGGATGTATTAGGAATTGAATATTCTTCGGTGATGAAAAATATTTACTCCATTGCAGCCGGCATTTGCCACGGTTTAAAATACGGTGACAATTTTCAGGCCGTACTCATTTCGAATGCCATTCAGGAGATGAATCGCTTTTGCAACGCTACCAATCCATTACACCGTGACATAAACGAATCGGCTTACCTGGGAGATTTATTGGTAACAGCGTATTCCAAATTCAGTCGCAATCGCCTGTTTGGGACCATGATAGGGAAAGGCTATTCAGTAAAAACGGCACAGATAGAAATGGAAATGATAGCCGAAGGTTACTATGCTACCAAATGTATTCACGAATTAAATGAGAAATATCAGGTAAGCATGCCCATTGTAAATTCGGTGTACGAGATTCTCTACAACCGTTGTTCGCCAACTCTGGAAATACGGAAGTTGACCGAACGACTTAAATAATGATTAATTTTCAAACATATATAGTGATACATTAACATCCCTTTTTCGTTCAGATTACAACAATTATTAATTTCAATCGGAACCAAAGGGAAAAACAAATCAAAAAATGGAAAATATAAAACTGTCTATCGACAAGGCGTTTGGATTTGTATCCGAACAAAAAGTAGCCGGCTACAAAGAGCAAGTCGCTGCTTGTAATGCCACTTTGCACAATGGTACCGGAAAAGGAAGTGATTTTCTGGGATGGTTAAACTTACCTTCATCGATTGATGAAGCACACCTCACCGACATTGAAAATACAGCCAAAATTCTCCGTGACAATTGCGAAGTAGTGGTAGTAATTGGAATCGGCGGTAGCTACCTGGGTGCAAAAGCCGTTATCGATGCCCTTTCAAACAGTTTCGACTGGTTGCAAACCGAACGCAAATCACCAGCAGTGGTATATGCCGGTCAAAACATAGGCGAAGATTATTTATATGAATTACAGGAACTTCTGAAAACTAAAAAATTCGGGATCATTTCTATCTCCAAATCAGGAACCACTACCGAACCTGCTTTAGCTTTCCGTTTGCTGAAAACTCAACTGGAAGCACAACAAGGCAAAGCAGCTGCAAAAAAACTAATCGTTGCCATTACCGACAAATCGCGTGGTGCATTACGGACTCTGGCTACTCAGGAAGGTTACAAAACATTTGTAATTGAAGATAATATTGGTGGACGTTATTCTGTTCTTTCGCCAGTAGGCTTACTTCCTATCGCAGTTGCAGGATTCGATGTCCGTCAACTCGTTGCAGGAGCCGAAAAAATGGAAACAGTTTGTGGATCTGAAACTGCTTTTGACGAAAACCCTGCTGCACAATACGCAGCTGTTCGTAACGAATTGTACAAATCGGGAAAAGGTATTGAAATTCTGGTGAATTTCCACCCTAAATTGCACTTTATCGGTGAATGGTGGAAACAATTGTATGGTGAAAGTGAAGGAAAAGAAAATAAAGGTATTTTCCCTGCTTCTGTCGATTTTACTTCCGATTTACATTCTATGGGTCAGTGGATTCAGGAAGGCGAACGTACCATCTTCGAAACAGTCATTTCGATAAAAGAAAGCAACCATACAACCATTTTCCCTACTTCCGAAGCAAACCTGGATGGATTGAACTTCCTGGCAGGTAAACGCGTAGATGAAGTCAATAAAATGGCTGAACTCGGAACCATGCTCGCTCACCTCGACGGTGGTGTTCCCAACTTAAAAATTGAATTACCTCGTCTGAATGAGTATTATTTAGGCCAGTTGCTTTATTTCTTCGAAAAAGCCTGCGGTATCAGTGGTTATATTTTGGGAGTGAATCCATTCGATCAACCTGGTGTTGAAGCTTACAAGAAAAATATGTTTGCATTACTTGAAAAACCCGGTTACGAAGCTGAAACTAAAGCTATCAAAGCAAGAATCTAATTAAATTAGTATCTGTATAATGATCAAAAAAAAAAACATCTGCGAAATTCGCAGATGTTTTTTTTTACTCTCAAGATATTTTTAATTTGCTGAAACAGGAGCAGCAACTATGGGGGTTTTTAAAACAAAGGAATTTGAATTATATTCAAAATTAGCATCCGATACTACTCTGAAAGTAATCTTAGCTTCCAGACTTGCTTTCTTTGCCACATATTTAAAAGGCATATAAAGCGATCTTGAAGTACCATCCATCATGAATTTACCGGTAGCATAATTGGATGTAGACAAGAATATTGAATCCATGGAAGTACGGCTTGGCAACAATATTTTAGATACACTGTCGGCTGATTCAATCATATAGTATTCCTTAAGGTTGTTTGAGTAACCGTTAATATACACTTTAAAACTCACAGTATCACCCACTGTAAGAGTATCAAGTATAAAGACTCCCGCTTCCAGTGTATAATTAACATCAAGTGTGTCATTATGAGCAACAGGATTTTGATAAAATATAATATCGGGTTGGCTATTCGATTCGGAATTCAGATCGCAAGACGTAAAAATAAGACTTATCAGTCCTAAAAGTATAAATAGAGGAGTTTTCATGTGCGTTTTCTAATGTTTGAAATATTTTATGCAAAATTACAAAAATAATGCCGAAAAAACCCTATTAATGCCAATTTACTCTAATAAATGACATAAAAAAAGTAAAGACACATTCGCATCCTTACTTTCTACTTTCTGTCGGGGTAACAAGACTCGAACCTGCGACCTCTACGTCCCGAACGTAGCACGCTACCAACTGCGCCACACCCCGATTTGACAAGAATGCGAAATTACTTAAATTTTCCCCATTCAAAGAACAATCTGTAGTAAAAAAGTGAAATAAACAAAGAAAACCATTTTTTGCTGACTCAAAAAAAAACGTAAAAATTAGTGATACATTCTTATTTCAAATCATACTGGCAAAATAAAGGGCAGGTATGAGTTGTAAAATTCGTATCTTTGCATAAAATTACCAGTTTATGTTTACATCAGAAATAGAAAAATTTATCAAAATAAAAAATTATCCGACCTTCAGTCCCAAAGCAGTATTCTTTGACATGGATGGAGTTCTTTTCGATTCAATGAAAAATCATGCTACTTCATGGGTAAAAGCCATGCAAGAGGTAGGACTACAATTCACCGAAAAAGAGGCATACATGAATGAAGGTCGAACCGGCACGTCCACCATCGATGGTGCATTTGTCAAAAAACTTGGACGAAATGCGACCGAGGTAGAAAAACAAGAAATATACAGTTTGAAGTCAAATTTCTTCGAAGCTTGTGGAAAAACTGAACAAATGCCTTTTGCATTGGAATTACTAAATAAGATTCAAGGACAGAACTTGCAAATATATGTGGTTACAGGTTCAGGACAACACAGCTTAATTGACAATTTAAATCATAATTTTCCTACTATATTTAAAAAGGACAAAATGGTTACCGCTTTTGATGTCAAATTTGGAAAACCGAATCCAGAACCATACTTGATGGCTTTGAAAAAATCCGGGGTGCATCCATGGGAAGCCCTGGTGATAGAAAATGCACCACTGGGCGTGCAAGCCGCTACTGAAGCTGGACTTTTTACCATAGCAGTAAATACTGGTCCGTTAGATCCGGAGGTTTTATCGGATAGCGGTGCCAATGTAGTTCTGAATGACATGGAAGGTTTGTTTCAGCATTGGGATGCCTTTAGTGATAACTGGTCGTAAATCACCGGAATATCAATTAACTTTCAAATGGTGAATCTTCCGAAATAAATAGGAATGAATAATTGAATATAAATTAACGTTTTGTTTATTGCTTTTTCCTGTTTAAATGCCTTATTTTGTAATCAAATTTAATTATCAAAACTTCGAAATTTAACTCATATGCAAGTCATTAAATATCCTGCCCGTGAAGATTGGGCATCCCTGCTTACCCGCCCATCTTTCGATAGCGTCTCACTCTTCGATTCTGTACAAAAAGTATTGGACGATGTACGTTCTCGTGGTGACCTGGCTGTTAAGAAATACACCGAACAATTTGACAAAGTAAGTTTGGATTCATTCGAAGTCAGTCAGGAAGAAATAGCTGAAGCCGAGAAACAATTGTCGGTAGAATTAAGACAAGCCATTGAAATGGCAAGACGCAATATCTGGAAATTTCATTCACAACAGAAGCAGGAATTGCCTGAAGTTCAGACTTCACCCGGAGTATATTGCTGGCAAAAGGCCATCGCCATTCAAAAAGTGGGATTATATATTCCCGGAGGAACTGCACCGTTATTTTCCACCGTACTCATGCTTGGTATTCCTGCACAAATAGCCGAATGCAAAGAAGTTATTTTATGCACTCCACCAAATAAAGAAGGAAAGATCCATCCGGCTGTATTGTTTGCAGCCAAAGTGGCAGGCATACATCGGATTTTCAAAATTGGTGGCTCGCAGGCGATTGCCGCCATGGCCTACGGAACAGAAACTGTTCCAAAAGTATTTAAAATATTCGGTCCCGGCAACCAGTATGTTACCGCCGCCAAACAACTGGTATCATTACGCGATGTGGCCATAGATATGCCTGCCGGACCTTCGGAAGTAGAAGTATTAGCAGACGAAACTGCCAACCCGGCTTTTGTTGCTGCAGACTTGCTTTCGCAGGCTGAACATGGAGTGGATAGCCAGTCGATACTCGTAACCACAAGTGAAGCACTCGTAGAACCGGTTTTGGAACAGCTCAAAATTCAACTGGAACAACTTCCCCGAAAGGATTTTGCCAGCCAGGCACTCGAAAACAGCAAAATAATTGTTTTAAAAACGATAGATGAGGCCGTGGCTTTAACAAACGATTATGCACCCGAACACTTAATAATTTGCACACGCTTCTACATGGGTGTAGCCTCTAACATCATCAATGCCGGCTCGGTATTTCTTGGCAACTATACACCTGAAAGTGCCGGCGATTATGCTTCCGGTACAAACCATACGCTTCCAACCAACGGTCATGCCAAAGCGTATAGCGGAGTCAATCTGGATAGCTTTATCCGAAAAGTCACCTTTCAGCAAATTACCCAACAAGGGCTTGAAAGCCTGAGCGAGTCCATTATCATTATGGCGGAAAATGAAGAAATGATAGGGCACCGGAATGCTGTGACGGTTAGACTAGAAAGAGAATAAACTGTCAGATTCCATAGATTGAAGTTCGAAGTTCGATAAGTTTCGCTTTAAAATTAGAGTTTCAAACTAAGACATTTGACTTTACTTATAAACTTCTACTTCCAAAATTCGTGTAATTCGTTATAATTCGTATAATTCGTAATTTAATAAAAATGGATATTCAAAAACTTTTGCGGGAAAACATTCGTCAGCTTCAACCTTATTCATGTGCACGCGATGAATTTAAAGGTGAAGCATCTGTTTATCTGGATGCCAATGAAAATCCATACAATGCGCCGTTTAATCGTTATCCGGACCCTTTGCAATGGGAAGTAAAAAAACTTCTTTCAGATATAAAAGGCGTTCAAGCTGAGAGCATATTCCTCGGTAACGGAAGCGATGAAGCAATAGATTTACTGTATCGGGCTTTTTGTGAGCCACGTATCGATAATGTCATAGCCATTGAACCAACATACGGGATGTATAAGGTAAGTGCCGCTATAAACGATGTTGAATATAGAAAAGTGTTACTGGACGAAAACTTTCAATTTTCAGCCGAAAAATTGTTAGATGCTTCGAACCTATATACAAAACTCATTTGGATTTGCTCACCCAACAATCCAACTGGCAACAGCATGAACGGTAGTGAAATCATTAAATTATTGAGTTCATTCGATGGGATTGTGGTTTTGGATGAAGCATATATAGACTTTGCCGGTGAAAAGAGTTTTACCACCGAGCTTAATAAATACCCCAATCTGGTTATCCTCCAAACTTTTTCAAAAGCATGGGGAAGTGCCGCTATCCGGTTGGGAATGGCTTTTGCATCGGCCGAAATCATCTCCGTATTGAATAAAATCAAATACCCGTATAATATCAATATACTTACTCAAAAACAAGCGTTATTGGCTTTAAAAAATGCAGATCAGGTAACTGAATGGGTAAAAACATTGCTCGCCGAACGAACTGTTATGCAAAGTGCTTTAAAAGAACTTCCTTTGGTGCTACATATCTACCCTACGGATGCTAACTTTCTATTGGTAAAAGTGCCCGATGCGAATGCGGTTTATCAACATCTGGTTACTAAAAGTATCATTGTGCGTAACCGCAACAACGTTTCTCTTTGCAACGGCTGTTTGCGTATTACAGTTGGCACACCTCAAGAAAACCAGACCTTAATACATGAATTAGAGCAATTCAAATAATGAAATTCATCAAATATGATGAAATTTCAGTTCTAAAGTTTCAACGTGTTTAGTCGAAAAATATAAATACAGTTTTTAAATATTGAGCAATTTTTTTTTCATTTCTTCTGTTTTTCTGTTTAGAAAAGAATAACCAAACGAACAAAAAATTTGGATAACCTGGGTAGGGATTTATTCAAAAAAATACAAAAAGAAAATATAGATACCATATCATTCGTCACCCACTCCATGGGTGCTTTGGTTGTTCGTTCCATGTATCAATATATGAATGCTTCTGTTCATTTTCCATTTATATATCGCATTGTGATGCTGGCGCCACCAAATAGAGGCTCAAAATTAGTCGATTATTTTTCCGGTTCCACATTAGAAATTTTTCTTGGACCCATAGATAGCACTCATGCAATCTGATTCTAATTCGCTTGTACACAATTTGCCAGTGCCAACATGAGAAACAGCTGTTATAGCTGGAATAAGAGGGAAAAAGCCTTGGTTCAATCCATTTAGAAATGAAGACAACGATGGAAATATAACACCTCAACAGGCAATTCTCGGGAATGAAAAGGACTTTGCTATCATCAAAGCAAAGCATGTATTTATGAGACTACAGAAGCATGTAATCAAACTTATCATCGCTTTTTCGAAAACCAGGCCATTTAGAGAAGTAGTGAAAGAATAATCCGACACTACTTACAAAAAACGATAAAAAGAACTCCTTAAAAAGCCTTTTTTTTACTCAAAATTCAGTACATTTGCACAAAATAAAAAGAAATGCGCAGTAGTGATTTTTATTGTAAAGACTCCTAATCAAGGTATTCTTTATAAAAGACATCTAATTTCGCTGCATCACAAAACTTTAAACATCAGTACTTTGTTAATACTTTCATAAGTCAGTGTTATATAAGGCTTAATAAATTAATATTATTCAGCATCCTCAATTACCAACAATATGGACAAAATTATTATTAACAGTTTTCAGGAATTCGAACAGTATGTCGGTAAAGAAATTGGCGTATCGGAATATCTAACTATTACTCAAGAACAAATAGATTTATTTGCCGATGCCACTTTGGATCATCAATGGATACATGTAGATCCGGAAAGAGCTAAAACGGATAGTCCTTTTAAAAGTACGATCGCGCATGGTTACTTGAATCTGGCAATAATACCCTATTTATGGGGGCAAATAATAGTTATAAACAATATAAAAATGTTGGTTAACTACGAGATAGAAAAACTTCGGTTTAACCAGGCCGTGCTTGTAAATGGGCAGGTTAGGATGCGCGCTACACTAAAATCACTAGTCAACTTAAGAGGCACTGCCAAAGCAGAAATTCAGACCACTTTAGAGATTAAGGACAGCAAGAAATCTGCATTCGAGGCAACCCTGGTTTTCCTGTATCATTTTAATTAAAAACATACAGTTTAGATCCCCTAAAGTACAGTATAATTTCAGAGATACTGTACTTTCCTTTTTCTATAAAAACTGATTAAAATCAGGATAGATACACTCATAAGAGGTCAGTTTAATAATAACAATAAATTTTAATTGTTGGATTATAACAGTTCAAATTCTTAAGTTATAGACAAATTACCGAATTTAAAACAATTGTGTAACTATATAGCACCCCAATTAAGAATACAGCATGAAAAATATTTTACCAATTCTTCTGTTTTTACATGGTGCTATCCATTCAATAGGCTTCCAAAAAGCTTACGAACTGCCTTTCATCGAAAATTTAACGGCAAGTGTTTCCAATACATATGGAATATTCTGGTTCCTGACATTCGTACTCTTTTTGGTAGTAGGTATTACGCATCTTGCGAAATTAGATTGGTGGTATATACTGGCATTTGTAGCTGTCATCTGCTCTTCTATTCTGATTATTTCTGTGTGGGAAGAGGCTAAATTCGGGATGATACCCAATGTAGTTATTCTAATTTTTGCTATCGTAGGTTATTTTACTTCCAATTTTTGCAAGCAATATAAAAAGGATGTAAAAGCCGGTTTAAAGCAAACTAACACCCAAACGGAATCAGTATTAACCGAAGCAGACATTCGGAATTTGCCATTACTTGTGCAAAAGTATATTCGCTACACCGGTTCGCTCGGCAAACCTAAAGTAGCTAACTACCACATGGAGTTCGTGGGGAAAATCAGAAAAAACGAGAAATCGGAATGGATGCCATTTACAACAAGCCAATATAATTTTGTAGCTGCTGTCAGCCGACTGTTTTTTATGAAGGCGGTTATGAAATATTTACCTGTTGCAGGATACCATTGCTTTAAAAACGGCAAAGCATTTATGGATATCAGGTTATTATCATTCATCAAAATTCAATATCAGTCGGGCAAGGAAATGGACATTGCTGAAACGGTGACTTTTTTCAACGACATTTGTGTTATGGCACCTGCTGCACTTATCGACAACAGGATAAAATGGATAGAAAAAGATGAAAAAAGTGTAAAAGCCGTTTTTACAAACAAGGATATCACCATAACGGCGGAATTGTATTTCAATGAACTTGGCGAACTCATCAATTTTGTTTCAGAAGACCGGTTTGCAGTTAGTGACAAAGGTATTATGCAAGAAATTCCATGGTCAACACCCATCACTGACTATACAGTAGTGGATGGTTACAGGTTGGCAACATATGCCGAAATGATATACAAATATCCCGAAGGCGATTTTTGTTACGGCAAGTTCAGTTTATCGCATATAGATTATAATTGCAAAAAAATCAAGAATTTTTGAAGTGCTTACCTAGTTGGTTGCCAAAAAGAAGTACACAGATAAATAAAATACATTTTCAACTTTTTTATTCAAATTGCTTTATCGTCCTTTTTATAATTCCTACACACAGATGCAATTGATTTTCGGTGATAACTAATGGAGGTGCAAAACGGATGATATTAGTATGAGTTGGTTTTGCAAGCAAGCCATTCTCCATCAATTTCAGGCAAATATCCCAAGCCAGGTCTTTATAACCTTCATTATTGATAACCATAGCATTTAGCAATCCTTTACCCCGCACAAATGAAGCTACGTTTGAGCTTTCACACATTTTTTGTATTTCGTAGCGAAAAATTTGTCCTAAATGAAAGGCATTTTCGGCCAGTTTTTCATCACGAATAACTTCCAGTGCTGCGACAGCTACCGTGGCAGCCACCGGATTTCCACCAAAGGTAGAACCATGCTGTCCTGGCTGTATAACATCCATAATTTCATTGCTTGCTAAGACTGCTGAGACAGGATAAACTCCTCCCGATAAAGCTTTGCCTAAAATCAGTATATCAGGATGAACATCTTCATAATCGCAGGCCAACAATTTCCCGGTACGGGCAATTCCGGTTTGAACTTCGTCGGCCAAAAACAACACATTATACTTTTGACAAAGGTCGTAACATTTCTTCAGGTAACCGTCATCGGGCACAAAAACACCTGCTTCTCCCTGAATCGGTTCTACCAGAAAACCTGCAATATTTTTATTCCCTGCGAGTATCTTCTCAAACGCCGCAGCATCATTATAGGGAATAGCTATAAATCCAGGCGTAAATGGACCATAGTTGTTGTATGCTTCGGGATCTGCCGAGAATGATACAATGGTGGTGGTACGGCCATGAAAATTATTTTCACAAACCACTATCTGAGCTGAATTTTCTGTCAAACCTTTCTTTTCATACGACCATTTCCGGCAAATTTTGATAGCCGTTTCCACCGCCTCTGCACCAGTATTCATAGGCAGTACTTTATCATATCCGAAATACCGGGTAACATACTCTTCATATTTTCCCAGCTGACTATTGTAGAACGCACGGGAAGTCAATGTCAAGGTTGTAGCCTGTTCTACAAGTGCATACACAATTTCCGGATGGCAATGACCCTGATTCACGGCTGAATATGCCGAAAGAAAATCGAAATACCTGTTTCCATCTACATCCCATACAAATACCCCTTCGCCCCTATCGAGTACAACCGGAAGTGGATGATAATTATGCGCTCCGTATTTATTTTCAAGCTCCATCAATTCGATAGCCGTTTTTAAAGAATTTTCCATATTCCTTATTTAATTTATTTCAAAAATCATCTTTTATTCGAAGTTATTTTTTCTAATAATCCTTTCAACTACCTTCTATCAATCACATTACAGAAGGGTGCACCAAAAATATTTCAGCCATCATACAACGGGCACCACCGCCTCCAACCTTTTCGATGGTTGGAATTTCAACCACTATCAGTTCATTATAAACAGACAGCTGATGAATTTGGTTCTCGGTTAAGGAATCGAAAGCCGACTTGGAAAGCACCAGATAATGTTTTCCGTCTCTGTTTTCCACCTGCAGCATATTCCCTGCGAAGCAAAGCATCTGTTCTTCGGATATGGATATAATGTCTTTTCCGGCTATAACCAGGGAATCAACCACTGCATTATGCTCTTTTACATCATCAATGCAATCAAGGCAAACCACAGCGTATTGTTCGCCCACACACATCATCACATTGGTGTGGTAAACCGGTAACCTTTTCCCGTCGACAGACTGATTCGCTGAAAAGCACACTGCATTATAACCAAAGTCGGAACAAAATTCCAAAACTAATTTTTCATCAGTTCGGGCTGACAAGGCAGCATAAGCAATTTTATTCCTACGATCCAGCGTCATGCTACCGGTTCCTTCCAGAAACTGGTTTTGCTTTTCCCAGGCAGTATAATCAACTATGTCAACTATCCTGAACCCGTTGTCGGCTACATATTGTAAAATGTCACTGCTACGTTCACTTCGACGATTTTCGGCAAACATGGGGTACAGAACTACCCGACCATCATCGTGAAACGAAATCCAGTTATTCGGAAATATAGAATCCGGCGTGTGTGGTTCCAGAGTATCTTTCACCACCAACACATTAACCCCCTTCTCCCTCAACTGTTCCACCATACGGTTAAATTCGTCGAGTGCCTTGCGTTGAATATCAGGTGCTTTCAGAATACCCTTTTGCTGAAAATAATTATTGATAGACGTTTGATCGTTAAACCCGAATGCAACGGGCTCTATCATCAAAATGGTACTTGTTGTTTGTTTTGTCATAGTTAAAAGGGATTACCAATCGTTGAAAGGAATTTTTGTGTTGAAAAATCAACCTGATTTGTACATCAATCAGGTTGATTTACAGTAACCAAGAACATATTAACTAATTTCTTATCTAGGGGTCTCTCACCAAAGGCAGGGTTGAGCAACGAAGCAGTCCGCCCATTTTCGATATTTCATAAAAGGGAACTTTTTCCACCGTCATACCCCACTGATTTTCCATGTGCTCATTCAAACGGGAAAAATGCTGTTCAGAAACCACCACCTTTGGCGAAATGGAAAAAACATTGGTGTTCATTTTGCACATTTCTTCTTGTGAAATTTCAAAAACATTCTGTTTTCCGAACAGATCCATCAACAAGTGATAGTCTTTTTCGTAAGAGAATCCGTCTTTGTAGATTATAGCTTTGTCATACGACACAGGCATAAAGGTACAATCCAAATGCAAAACACCCCGACGAGGGTCGGTATTATGTTTCTTTAGTTCCAAGGGAATAAATGTTTTTTCCGGAAAAAGCTCTTTCAAATAGTTGAAGGCATACAAATTGGTACGTGCCGTTTTCTGCTGCGAATAATCTGCGCCTGTGTAGAGTCCTACAAAGACAATATCATTGTACAATATTACATCGCCACCTTCCACATGAGCTTTTAGAGGTAAATTGTAAATCTTATTGAATGCAATATTATCATAAATGACTTCGTAAGCTTCTTTTTCATTCTCCCTGTCCGGTATTATATTGGAATTAATAATCTTATCATCAATAACAAATCCCACATCGCGTGCAAAAATCTGATTACAATTCTCCAATGACCACGGTCGAAAAACCTGCACGTTATATTTCTGCAATACTTTGCCGAATGCGGACATTTCTTTGCAAACAGCTTCCTCCATAGGATATACTCCATTCATAACAGATTCGTACGATTTAGAATCGAAGGTTTTGTCAATTGAAGGAATATCGCCGATGGATCCGTTTTGGCCTAATACTACTGCACGAAGAGTAGATGTTTCGTTTTTTACATTCAGATTCATAAAATGCACTTTTGAAAATGAAAAAGCTCTTGTATCCATGCATAACACGAAAAAATGAAAACATGTTTAAAACATGTATAATAATTTATTTTGTATAACTAAAAAGAAACGCCCTCCTTTGGTAAAACGGATACCCATAATTGTAATTTAAAAACGGCTTTTTGCTCGTATTTTTTTTTGATTGTTTAGTTTTAATTTAGTATTGTTATCAAAGTATCAATAATTTGTTATATGTTTGTGGGCTATAAACGACGAAAAACATCGGGAAATTACTCACAACTCCACTAACAGTCGTAGTTTATTTATAGGAATTGAACACCTGCAGAATCCGAGTAGAAAATAAACACAATTACTCATCTGCTTATTTTCAGTAGAGTCTTTCGTCTTACAGTTAACAGTTCATGTAAGAATTCAACGTTTTGTTTTTACGATCAAGTTAAGTGCTAAAATTGCCGGGAAATAAATACTCAAGGGCTTTACTTCTCCAGAACCAAATAAAAATCCTTTTATGGAAACTGTATGTCTATATTATTTAGAAAAGCCACATATTAAAATATCTATGCAGGTTTACTTTAATAGAAATGATCAGTTATACTTCGATGGGTATGATATAGGAAAAAAAGCAGACGAAGTCTGGGGTGATTCCGATTACGAATACACCTATACCATTGAACCGGAAGAAGTCAAAAAGTTTTATCGCCTTTTCAGTATACAATACGAAGACAGATCAGCTCTTCTGCAAGAAATAAAAAAAAGGTTTAGCGGATACGAAGCATACTTATTATTTGGAAATTACATGCAGGATAATAATATTGTTTTTTCAAGTTATATATGGATGTAAAAAAAAACACTGTTTTATTTTTGAAAATAATAAATTTTCAGTATTATTATATTATTCAACAGCTTAAAAAAAACTTATCGTGACACACTAAACCAATTGTAAAAGTAGTTTAGTCTATTAGACATTTTCAGTATAATGTTGGCCGGTTGGATGACAATAAACAGGTCAATTTATAGTTTATAAGAATAAGGTTTTAACCAATGTTTCAGAGAAAAGTCTTAGTAAAATTCAGTTCATATAAAAGTAATCATTGAATAGAATAAGCTATCATGTATAAATCCATCCAAATCCTATTCTTTATGTTTCTGTTCTCCTCTTTATTTAGCAACACAACTTCAGCCCAAATAACTCCCAACGAAGTAGATCATCTGGTAGAAAAAGCCATGGGTAAATTCAATGTGGCCGGGTTAGCCGTAGCCATAGTGAAAGATGGTAAAATAGTACATTCAGAAGGTTATGGTGTGAAGTCTATACAAACCAAAGAACCGGTAAGCTCGCATACCAATTTCCAGATTGCATCCAATACCAAAGCCTTTACTACTGCCGCTCTGGCCATTTTAGTAGAAGAAGGTAAGTTATCGTGGAATGACCAGGTGAAAGTGTATTTGCCTGAATTTAGAATGTATAATGATTATGTAACAGAAAATTTCAATATTCAGGATTTACTTACCCACCGAAGCGGACTTGGTTTAGGTGCCGGTGACTTAATGCATTTCCCCGACGGATCGGACTTTACCATCAAAGATGTAATGTCCTGTTTTCAGTATTTCCAACCGGTTTCAGCCTTCCGAACCCATTTCGATTACGATAACCTGCTGTATCTTTTGGCCGGTGAAGTAATTGCCAGAGTAAGTGGTATGAGTTGTGAAGCGTTTGTAAAAGAACGCATTTTGCAACCGCTGCAAATGGATCAATCGTTCACTTCTTATGCTGATTTGAAAGATAAAAGCAGTTTGTCAACTTCCCATTCTACCGGAACAGGAGCCATCAGAACCATCGGAACTTTTGACCCCATAGTGAATGGAGCTGCCGGTGGCATTTTATCCAATGTGGATGATATATGCAAATGGATGTTAGTGCAATTAAATCGTGGAAAATACGGAAAAAACCTCGAGAAGCAACTCTTTTCCGAAGCCAGTCAGAAGGAGATGTGGAAAATTCATACCCCGGTGGATGAGTCCGAAAATCCATTTCTTAATGATTCTCGTTACAGCACGCATTTTGCCGGTTACGGTTTAGGATGGGATTTATCCGATATAAAAGGAAATTTGAGCGTATCGCACACCGGATATGTACCCGGGATGTTCTCCAAAATATGGATGATCCCGGATTTGAGCCTGGGTGTAGTGGTCTTAACCAATACAGAAGAGGATGGACGTGAAATACGCAATGCCATTTCGCAGACTATAGTGGATAGTTATTTGGGATTGGCCTGTTACGACTGGGTTTTACATTATCAAAAACTTTATGAAATATCAAAAAACAAGGGAGATAGTGTAAGTCGCAAAGTGTGGGAAACGGTTGATGCAACAAATAACAATAGCATCAATGCTGAAGATTATCTGGGAATCTATGAAGATAAATGGTTTGGGAAAACAGAAGTATTTTTAAATGGTAAGCAATTATGGTTTAAATCATACCGGTCACCTAAACTTAACGGACCCATGCGACTTTACGAGGCCAATACCTTTGCCATCAAATGGGAATATCAGGATATGAAAGCCGATGCCTTTGCCATCTTCGGCATGGATAAAAATGGTAAGGCTCAAAGCATTAAAATGAAGGGCATTTCACCAAATATCGATTTTAGTTTCGATTTTCAGGATTTAGATCTAAAACGATTAACAAAGTACGAACTTGAAAGGCAGGCAGATTAAAAATTCAACTGTAAGCTTTGCAATAAACTTTATGTAAAAAAGAAACGTTTATACTTTAGTTCCCAATGTATCTCTTTTATCACTTTTTGAATAATGCTTTTAAACCAACGAAACCGAAGCACATGAACAATATAATTTCAATTAAGAACGACATATCCGAGACACTACAGTCAACCAGTTTCGCCGTATTAGCTACGGAGAATGACGGGCAGCCACATGCAAGCCTGATAGCCTTTACGCCCATGGACAGTTACCGGAAACTCATCTTTGCCACCTATCGCAGTACCCGCAAGTTCCAGAATATGACTCAAAACAATAGGGTGGCAGTACTCATCGAAGGTGGAGATGCAAGCAGATCGGGACTCGAAGAAGGATTCGTACTAACTGCTTTTGGCCAGGCAGAAGAGATCCGGGTTACCGAAAATGAGGCAGCACTCCGTGCTCATCTGGAGAAACATCCTGACATGGAAACATTTTTGTTGACAGCCGACTGTGCGCTTGTATGCGTAACAGTGGATTCCTACCAGGTTGTACGCGGGATAGACGATGTCAGGTGGTGGACAATCAGGGAACTGAATGCCACCTGAAAATTCAGGTTATCGGTTCGAATACCCCGGTAACTATATATTTTTTTTCCGGCTTAACTCAACAAGCATTTCTCATCTAAAGGTAAAAAACGTACGGAAACATAAGAATCTAATTTTTAAGACTAACAGTAACTCTGCAAAAAAACAAATAACGGTGTATTTTTATCTTTGCTCTTTGTTCTTTGTTCTTTGTTCTTTGTTCTTTGTTCTTTTAAAAAATTTAAATCGTACATTTGTGTTATTAATAAACACAGAATAATAAAAGAATGAGCATGACAACTACTGAATTTTCTTTTCGCCTGTTTGCCGCATTTGGATCGGGTTTACTTATTGGTCTTGAGCGGGAATGGCACCACAAATCGGCCGGATTGCGTACCAATATCTTAGTGGCCATCGGATCGGCACTGTTCGTATTACTTTCCATCAATCTGACAGAAGCTGGAGGGGATGTTACCCGCATCATTGGTCAGGTTGTCACCGGTATAGGCTTTTTGGGAGCAGGTATTATTTTCAAGGAAGGTATGAATGTTCACGGTCTTACCACAGCTACTACCGTATGGTGTGCTTCGGCACTTGGCTGTACAGCTGCCGCTGGATTCTATTTTGAATCTTTAATTGGCACTATTGTTGTTATGACTGTTAACTCACTTTCTATACCTATGGATAGGTGGATGCTGAGGCGAAAAAAGGCCGCCGACAAGTGACAACTAAGGTCTTTCAGTAAAGGTTTTTTTATTCACACATTTAAATCATTGGGGCAACTATGAAATAACATGTGAATAATGCAATTATTCAATGGAATGATGTAACCAATTAAAAAAAAAGTACTCACAACTTTGTAACGTGAAAATTCTTTCACACCTGTCCCGCCAGACGCGGAATAATTTCTAATTATCTGATAAAAATGACTAAAACAAGAAAAAAAATTTCGGTAATAATGATGCTTACAGCTGTAATTTTGCTAACGGTAGGAACTGGATGTAAAGGAAATGATCCTAAAACCCGGGAAGTAAGCTATAGTTTAAATCAAAAAGATGAGCTCGGCGTATCAGGTACAGTCACTTTCACCGAAACAAGCAATGCTTCAACTACTATTGAAATAAAAGTATCGGGGTCAGCCATAGTGGGTTCCCACCCGGTTAAACTTTTTAAAGAATCTATTGTTGAAAACGGTGCCCTTTCAGTCGAACTTAACCCTATTGACGTCAACGGTACAAGTACAACGATAGTACCGAATATGACCTACTCACAATTATCATCTTACGATGGTTGTATTAAAGTATTTAAAAGCGAAAGCGAATCAAGTATAATTCTGGCACAAGGCGATATTGGCGGTAATGTAATAACCAGTACGAATAAGAAATACACATTGCAGGGAACTGTGGGTGTATCCGGAACTGCATTATTCGAAAAGAGAGTCAATGGAAACACCTTAGTTACTATCGACCTAGACAATACAATCACAGATAAAACATACCCTGCAACCATCAACGTGGGTTCAGTAACAACGGCTGGAGATGTCAAAATCACATTAAATCCGGTGAATGGATCTACAGGAAAAAGCTTAACTAACATCCGTAAAAAAGACGATAATTCACTTATTCAATACAGCGATTTGTTAGTATTTACGGGTTATATAAGCATTTATCAATCTTCAATAAATTCAGGCATTGTTGTTTGTAATGGAAATATTGGTACCAATGTAACGAAATAAGTGCGAGTCTGACTTTTTGATTCACACCATAAATAAAAAAACCTCTCCTGACCATTTCGGTTCGGAGAGGCTTTTTTTTTAAGTTTATAGTCGATAGTTTATAGTTTATAGTAGTTTGAGGGCTGAAGGCCTGGCTGATTCTAACTATAGTTTCTTTCACAATAAATAATCACAACTAAAATCTAATAAGCAGCTTGCTGTTACTTTACAAACCATATACAAAACTATAAACTATATACTATAAACTAACATCATTTTTTCTTTTTCTGTAAAGCCAGCGTCGTTTTCAAATCCTCAATAATACCGTTCTGCTGGTTGATAAAAGTAAGGAAATCAGTATCACCGTTCAGAGTCACCTGTGCATTAATTCTTTCGACAATGCTGGTATAGCAAGGATCCGTAACCTGACGTGCAGCACGTACATTTCCACTGATACTTTCCACTTCTTCTTTATTACGCGATACATAAAGTGTGTCGTGTTCTTCATTGGTCATTTGAAGTTTAGTCACCCAGTCGATGGCCAATAACAAAAGCATGGAGGGTTTATTTTCCTCATTCAGCAATTCTGCCGTTAAATTGCGGATAGAAGTCGTTTTTTCCGACTTCGTTTTCAGTCGTATATTCCCGTATTTTTCCCTTATACGCATTACCTTTTCTGCCGCTTCACGGGTAGGTATGTCATAATGCAGCAAACCCGATTTCAGCATATGCTCAAAGCCCTCAAAGAGTTCGTTCCGTTCCAGGGATTTTGACTTCATCATTTTGGTGAAACTACTCCCCTCATCCACAGCCAGCGCGGCTGTTTCTAAAGTCACTGCTTCATTAAGAGGCGATTCCAATTGTTCAATTCCAAGTTTAGCTGCTGTTTCCTGTCGTATCAGCAACTGGGTCTTTGTCATTAGAAATAAATGTTGATCATTTCTAAAACGTGCAAGGGGAGCTTTAATGATTTTTTTCATGGTATAATATGTTTTTAAATTTATTTTTGAGAAAATAAGAGCCCATAATACAACAGATAAAACACTGGAAGAAAAGAATCAGAACCTGAAATCAGAAAAAAAAGAAGGAAAGAAAACTGAAAAGAAGAAAAATATCAGATTATACAGAGCGTAAGAACCAAGACAAAATATGCAGTATATTAATGCTTTAGATATTATTTAGTCAGATTAATAAATTCGTTGTATATAAAATGACATACATATTCCCTAAAAAATAGATAATAACGACATTAAAACCTGCAAAAAAAGCATTTTAAACAAAAGACAATCAATTTTTCAACTAACAAGTTATCGATTCACGCTGAAAAGACAAATTGTTGTATTACATTTTAGTGTTTGGAGGTGAAAAATCAAATTGTTGACTTACAATTGGGCATTTCGCAGTAAAAAATCAAATTGTTGACTTACAATTGGGCATTTCGTAATGAAAAATCAAATTGTTGACTTACAATTGGGCATTTCGCAATGAAAAATGAAATTGTTGACTTACAATTGGACGTTTCGCAGTGAAAAATGAAATTGTTGACTTACAATTGGACGTTTCGCAGTGAAAAATGCAATTGTTGACTGCAGGTACCTTGTTCAACTTTTACATCCCCAATGCCGCTGCTTTTCGGAGATATATGAAAGTATAAGGTAATCTGTGAATCAATTGATGGACAAATATAGAAATTATAATTTGGAGAACTTACATGTTATTTAATTTATTTTCAATAAAAATGAAAATAATTATTTCAGGTTTAATAGCAACTATAAATGAGGCATGGAGAAGATATTTAAAGTGGGTTTTGGTGACCAGAGAATGTTCACATATCTGACAAATTACCTGTTTTTGATATACCTGGATTTGGAGGAAATAATCCTTTAAGAACCTCCATGAGACATGCACTAAGAGAAATAGCTTTTGTTAATTACACATATAAAAATGTTTTTATTTCGAAAGTTTTTAATTTGAGAGATGAGAAAGCCGAAATGTTAATTATTTGCAGTATATTTGTAAAACGAATGTAAACAAATAGAATAGCAATTCAATAGCAAAAAAAATATATCGAATTGAAAAGCACCGCTATATATCAGATGGTAATCATAAATTAATAAATAGATTAATCGGATTTATGATTCGAAATAAGTGAGTTTTAACCAAACTAAAAAACAGTGAGAGATGCTAAAATTGGAAGTAGTAGCAGCCATTATTTTAAATGACAATAAAATATTGTGCGTTCAAAGAAATGAAAATAAATACGATTATATATCCTATAAATATGAATTTCCTGGCGGTAAAGTGGAGCCGGGGGAATCGAAGGAAGCCGCTTTAAAGAGAGAAATCAGGGAAGAACTGAATATGGATATCGACATTCAATACGATTTTTTGGTGGTACATCACGAATATCCCGATTTCAAACTCACCATGCATAGTTACATTTGCTCGTGCGAAAACAAAACCATGAAGCTCACCGAACACCTCGACTATAAGTGGTTGCCTCTGGACGAAATTGGAATACTGGATTGGGTAGCAGCGGATGTCCCTATTGTAAAGAAATTGATGAAGAAATAAGCGGAATATTTAAAAAAAAACAACACTTGTCACTATGCAGTAGCGTTTGTATTATCCTTGAAGCTGCTGGATCTAACCATATCCGAACCATTTATGTGTAGAAATCACAGCATTCTGATACCCGAAAAATAAAATTCCTCAGCACTGATGGAACTATATACTCCTTTATCCCGTTATAGAAAAAATGATTTGCATTCCGCGATGTTGGAAGTTTTCGTCCTCTGAAATTTCTGTGGGTGTAAAAAGAAACTGATTAACCCATAAGAGTACAAAACAGCCTGAAAATTACATTTCGCCAAGAGCAAGCGCAACATAAAATCAGAATTCCCTATAAAACAAATCTATATGTGTTTCACCGTAGCTATCATCCGCAAAAACACCCTGGAAATTGCTTCGCGTTATTACGACAGTTTACCTGCCGTCAAGGAAAAGCCCCCGCGTGGTCAGGAATTGCCCTTGTATTATTTCGTGAGTGGTTTCTCGCACCCACAGTTACCCATCGTTAAGCACGACGCAATAGACATTTTCGAATGGGGATTGATACCTGTTTGGGTAAAAGATGTACAGACGGCGGATGAAATACGCTCCAAAACATTAAATGCAGTGGGGGAAACTGTTTTCGAAAAACCTTCGTTCCGGAAAAGTATAGCTACACAACGTTGCCTGCTTCCAGTGGACGGTTTCTACGAATGGCGGGATGTGAACGGGATGAAATACCCCTATTTTGTGCATGCCACCGATAATGATCTATTTTCGTTGGGATGTATTTACGAAACCTGGGTGGACAAGAAAACGGGTGTGATCAGGAATACGTTCAGCATCCTTACCACTCCAGCCAATCCGCTGATGGAAAAGATTCACAACCTAAAAAAGCGTATGCCCCTGATTATACCTCCCAGGCACGAAAACGAATGGGTAGATCCGCTTTTGAATACCGAACAGATTACTGCACTCATAAAACCCTTTCCCGAAAGTGGTTTGACGGCTTACACCATTTCGCGGCTGGCAAATAATGCAAGAAATAACCGCAATACACCAGAAATACTGAAGAAAGTGGAATATGGGGAGCTATTCTAGTTGCCGGTTAGTTACACTTCAACTTTACCCTCGATAAATGGAGAGCGTAACTATATTAAAAAAAACATTATGATTAAATCAACAGATCGTTCACAAATAAAAAAATATCTCGATAGCCGTATCAGGCAATACAACCGACTCGATTTTCTGGACACAGATCCGGTTCAGATTCCACACCGCTTTTCACGAAAAGAAGACATTGAAATTGCCGGTTTTTTAACGGCAACCATTTCGTGGGGACAGCGAAAAAGCATCATTAAAAATGCAAACGGACTCATGGAGTTAATGGATAATTCCCCTTATGACTTTTTACTGGATGGTGATAATGATGATTGGGAAAGGGTTGCCCTTTTTGTTCACCGGACCTTTAACGGAGAAGATTGTCGTTTTTTCCTTGAATCACTAAAAAATATTTACCTACATCACGAGGGTATCGAATCTGTTTTCAATAAAGGGTATGCCTTGGATGGAAGCATATATGGAAGCCTGAAATACTTCCGCAGTATTTTCTTATCCATCGCTCATCCCGGGCATGTGGCAAAACACGTTTCGGATGTTACGGCCAATTCGGGAGCAAAGCGCTTAAATATGTTTCTACGTTGGATGGTCAGGGAAGATGAAATGGGTGTAGACTTCGGACTCTGGAAAAAGATACCGGCCTCATCGCTTATGCTGCCGCTGGACGTTCATACAGGCGAAGTTGCCCGTGAGCTGGGCCTTTTGGTGCGTAAGCAGAACGACTGGAAAGCCGTGGAAGAAATAACATCCGTTCTACAAACTTTCGATGCCGCCGATCCGGTAAAATATGATTATGCGCTATTCGGTATAGGGGTATTTGAAAACGAAATCCCTCTGTTTTGATTATATAATCCTGGTTCTTTGATCTTGGCTCATAGTTCCTGGTTCTCTAATCTTTAATCTGAGATCTTTAATCTTTGCTATTGGTTCTTTGACCTTTGATCTTTAATCTGAGATCTTTAATCTTTGTTCTGATATCTTTGATCTTTGATCTTTAATCTTTAATCTTTATTCTTGGCTCTTTTGTCTTTTGTCTTTTGTCTTGGTTCTTTTGTCTTGGTTCTTGGTTCTTGGCTCTTTTGTCTTTGTTCTTCAAAAAAAAATCCCGTTTCTAATGGATAGTTTTCGGTTACCATTAGAAACGGGAATTCTCATAAGCCTTACAATAATTACTGCAACAAGGAAAAATATATTCCCAGAATGACTTATTTTTATTACAATACAAACTGAAACAATTAGCCTTAATTTATTTCAGAGATGTACTGCTTAATGTTTTCTATAACAAGATAAGCAATAAAATAATGACAAGAAGTAAGCTACCTCCTACTGAAATATAAACTGTACCATCATTCGTTGCTTGTGTTGCATCTTTGTTCGTTTGTTCGTCCATTTCATTTTTAATGGCACGTACTTCAGAACGTAATTCATTCTTTTCTGTGCGACTCAACGTAGACATATCCATTTCGCTAATTTCTTCGAGTCTGGCAATTTGAGAATTAACCACTACTGCTTCAGAAGCACTTACTGCAACCGTTGTGTTTTTTACATCGGTAGAAGCTTTCAGTTGAGTTGGTACAAATAACAACAACATACAAGCTGTCATTATGCTAAAGGTTATTTTTTTCATCTGTTTTAAAATTTTAATTGTGAATATGTTTTCACGCTACAAATGTAGGTGTATTTAACTATGAAACTCTTACAAAATTCTGACAAATAATTACATGATTCACACATATTTATCAAATCAGTAATCCTTGATATCGAGCAATAGATAGAACGGGAATCTACCGCACTTAGCTACCTGGGCTCGAGTCACTATCTCTGTTTGTTTTTTGAAGAAACTAGTATTATTTCTCAGTGTATTTTGCCAGGAAACCGTTTTCAGGGGAATAGTTACATGGCGAAATAATTACAGGCCAAATGATGGGTTGCTAAAATATCAACTTCCATTCCTGTCTGTTTATCATTTTCTTTTATAAATGAAAAAATCGGGAATCCTTTCCACTGTCTTTTAACTTTTTTAGTCGAAGTCAACTGGATATCATTTGTACCTTTTTGAACAGCAACAACTGTATCGACAGGATAGGCATCCATATTATTCAAATACATGCTAACTAATTCTGCTACGACACCATCAAATTGATTGCCGTTTTCATAAATATCTTGTTTTTTCATTTCAATTTACATTTAATATTCAATTTTCAAACACCTGACTATTTAGTAGTCAATAGATTTTCTGGATCATGTACACCAAAAAATTTATAGATAAGATCCCTGAATTATTGTATCCAGCATTTTAGAACAAAACATCCCGATTGGAAGATCAATGCAGGCATTTAAGTAAGGCCAATATTTTGAATTGGATTTGATTTTTTACAGCAAAATGATCAACAAGATTAATATAAGGATAGCTCCACCTACAGAGATATAAATTCCACCTTCGTTTGTTGCTGTTTTAGCATCTTTGTTATTCTGCTCGTCCATATCCGTTTTAATAGCACGTACTTCAGAACGTAATTCATTTTTTTCGGCACGACTCATGGAAGAAATATCCATAGCTTTGATTTCTTCCAGTCTGGACATATAAGAGTTTTCGACTGTAGCTTCAGCTGAAGCAACCAAACTAACTTCATTTACTTTTTCAGTTGTAGCTTTCAATTGTGTTGGAATAAATAATAGCAACATACATGTTGTCATTATTGAAAAGGTTATTTTTTTCATGATGTTGACTTTAGTTTTGTGAATTAATTTTCACTTGGCAAAGGTCACTACATTTTCAGCTTAAAGAGTTACAAAATTTTAAAAAATAGTTACATATTTCACACATAGAGCCACCGACAACACTATCAACAAGACTGTATAAATATGATTATCTATCAGTTACAGGAGATTATATAGACAACCACAGTTTAACGAAAAGAAATGACTTCTACAATGGATAGTCATTTTACTACAAAACATAATAATTGCTTGCCAAAGCATGCGTAGCATCCATATCTACTTCTATTCTGTAGTGTTTCTGATTTTTCCTGGTAAATGAAAAAACAGGATACTTCTCCCATTCTTTTTCAACTCTGTCGTTTGTAGTCAATTGAAGGTCTTTTGTCTCTCGCTGAACAGCAACAACTGTATCAGAAGGATATTCATCTAAATTATTCAAAAAAACAGTAACTAATTCAGCTACCACTTCGCAAAAATGGTTGCTGTCAACATAAATATCATTTTTTTCCATACTATGTAAGTTTATTCCATTCCTAATAAGTTCATATATTTTATGAATACATCAATAGATAAGAGCTATAAAGTGCTACAAACATTATTTATACAACGCTCTCTTACTTTAATTCATGGTAGTTTAAACAAGGGAATTATCAAACAAACATACCAATGCCCGGAGAGGTGAAATTAAAATCGACTTTCTTCAAAAAAAAAAATGTAATCCGTCTTTCAACTAGAATAACTAAAATAAGTTTATCAACGGATTACAAATTATCAAAACAGAAAGGACCAGAAACAACGAACCAAAAAACAAGGTACTATTACGGAAGAAATTTCGGATTTACAAATCTATATGCCAGATAAAAATAAAACAGATTAGTTTGACTATTAACCTATAAGACCGAAATTGATAAACTTTTTTGGTGTATAAAATACTTAAAGCAAAAGAATAAGTAGAATCAGAATGAGTATGGCTCCACCTACCGAAATATAAATTCCACCACCGCCAACAAAGTTCGTAGCTTCATTTGCATTTTTAGTGCTTTGTTCATCCATTTCCGTTTTTATAGCTCGTACTTCTGCCCGAAGTTCAGATTTCTCAGAACGACTCAGATTCGACAAATCCATCTCACTTATCTCTACCAGTCTGGCAAATTGTTCATTGGCCACTCCTTTCGTATCAACAGAATTTATATCTGCTTTGAATTGCTTTGTTTCATTTTTCGCATTCAATAGTGATGGGAAAATTAGCAGAAACATACAGGCATACAGAACTTGAAAATTTAATTTTTTCATGACATTAGTTCTTTTTGGTGAATAAATATTATGAAACAAATAAAAGAAACAAAATCATTAAATTCATTACATATTCCTTCTAAAATATTACATAATTCACACCTTTTTTTGAAGTTGAAATATTGCCTGTTTTTGTAACATTTTAAACGCAAGATAATGATTTTCGAATTAAAACAACACGAAATTAATCTATCAACGGGCCTTTCCCCGAAAGATTTATCAAAAAGAAAGATTAAAAGTTATTCATTTTTTGTGTTTTATTCTTCCATAAATATAAAATATATTCGTATTTTTACAGCATATTTTCGATTTATAAAATATTGAATTACATAAAATCACATCGTATGAACCATTTATTGTTTCTTGGAAATTTAGGCACAGGCGAAATACTAGTCATTGCTTTGATTGTATTGTTGCTATTTGGAGGAAAAAAAATCCCGGAATTGATGCGTGGAATTGGTAAAGGGGTAAAAAGCTTTAAAGATGGGCTCAATGAAGTTGAAAATGATCTGAAGAAAGATGTCACCAAAGACGAAAAAACAGATATAGATAAGTAAGCATGGGCATACCGGAAGAAAGTGATATGACTTTTTGGGATCACCTGGATGAGTTACGAAAGATATTGTTTCGAATATTTGTTTTTGTAACTATAATCTCAGTGGTGCTTTTTGCCTACATGAAGGACCTGTTTGATCTGGTAATTCTGGCTCCTACCCGACCGGATTTTTTCCTGTACGAGTGGCTGAACCAAATGAACCAACAAATGCCTTTGTTACCAGACTTTTGCGTGGGCACTTTTCAGGTAAAATTAATTAACATCAATCTGTCTTCTCAGTTTTTTTTCCACATTTCCACTTCGTTTTGGTTGGCACTGGTACTCAGCATGCCTTTTGTGATCTATCAGATTTTTCTTTTTGTACGACCGGCTCTTTACAGTCAGGAACGCCGGAATGCAGGGATTGCTTTTTTCTTTGGAAATTTGTTGTTTTATATCGGTATTGCCGTTGGTTATTTAATGGTTTTTCCGCTTACCTTACGATTTCTTGCCGGGTATCAGCTGAGCGCCTATATCGAAAACAGCGTATCGCTTGATTCCTATATGGATAATTTTTTGATGCTTTGTTTTATCATGGGAATGGTATTCGAATTACCTATTCTTTCGTGGCTTTTGTCACAAATTGGGATTTTAAATCGGGGATTTTTCACTAAATTCAGAAGGCATGCTATAGTAGTTATACTTATAATTGCTGCTTTCATTACCCCTTCGAGTGATCCTTTTACATTGATGGTGGTATTTTTGCCGGTATATATGCTATGGGAAGTTAGCGCATTGGTGGTCAAACGTAAGCCTTTAGAAAGTGAGTCGTAGGTAATAATTTGATTTTTAATTTAAACAACAAACAAAAAGTATATTATCTAATTGTTTGCAGAACATATAATTTCATTTATTCAAAACAAATAAACTTAGTTCACATAAATCTCAGATTATTATGAAACGCAGAGACTTTTTCAAATCAGCAACATTAGTTGGTATAGCAACAATTTTCAAGCCCAAAGCACTTGCTTCGATCACTACAAGCGGTGAAATGGCTGTTAATGCATCACCCGACATGGTAGCAGTGATGGGCGGAGAACCCGGAGCAATGCTAATCCGAGCTATGAAAGAATTAGGTGGTATTGGCCATTTTGTAAAAAAAGGACAAAAAGTAGTGATAAAACCCAATATTGGCTGGGATAAGAGACCGGAAATGGCCGCGAATACCAATCCGGAACTTATCACAACGTTGATTAAACTGTGCAAAAGTGCCGGTGCTTCGGAAGTCATCGTGTTTGATCACACCTGTCAGAACTGGCAAAAATGCTACGAGAATAGTGGAATAGCAAATGCTGTGACCAAAGCAGGCGGTAAGATGATGCCAGCAAATGATGAATCCTATTATCGTGAAGTTGATATTCCCCGGGGAGTGAACTTAAAAAAGGCAAAGATTCACAAGGCCATACTCGACTGTGATGTATGGTTTAATGTACCGATTCTGAAGCATCATGGTGGTGCTAAAAACACTATTTCTATGAAGAACCTGATGGGAATCGTTTGGGACAGAGGATTTTTTCATAGTCACGACTTACATCAATGCATTGCTGATATAGCAACTTTTCATAAAAAACCAGCACTCAACATTGTAGATGCTTACCGGATTCTGAAATCAAATGGGCCTCAGGGAAAGTCGGAATCGGATGTGGTAATGTTGAAATCATTGATTATATCGCCTGATTATGTGGCTGTTGATACAGCCTCTATGAAAATGTTTTCTCAGGTAGTACCTACCGAAATGAAGGATGTTCGCTACATTGATTTAGCTGAAAGATTGAAAGTAGGAACGCAGCACATTGAGAAACTCAATGTAAAAAAAATCAAAATGTAAATTGGGGTTTGGTTGATTGGTGAATTGGTCATTCTGATAGTAATCGGAAGTATAGTTAGTATATTCATTAACTAAACAATTAACTAGTCAACCAATTAACTAATAAATTAAACATCAATTACTTTCCATGAAATATCTAAAAAATATACGTATCGCTTTAGCAGTACTTTTTTTCCTACCTATCATTCTTTTTTTTATTGATTTTACCGGCAAATTACCTTTTCAATTGCATGCTTTGCTAATGGTGCAATGGATACCGGCTTTGCTTTCATTAAATCTGGTAATAATAGGTATCTTATTAGTTTTGAGCATTCTTTTTGGTCGTATTTATTGTTCAACAATTTGTCCGTTAGGCGTTTTTCAGGATATTACAGCCTGGAAATCGCGCCTTTTTCGAAAGAAATCTAAACGATTTCGTTTTCAATATACGAAGCAGAAAAATATTTTACGTTATTCTTTGCTGGCATTAACTTTTATTCTGTTCCTTTTCGGTAGTTCATCTCTACTATTATTACTCGATCCTTACAGTACATTTGGCCGGATAATTTCACAACTATTCCGCCCTTTATTTATATGGGGAAATAATGGACTGGCAACAGTTATGAATTCGATGGGTAATTATTCTGTGTATAGAGTGGATCAAATCAGTTTCGTACCCCTTGCATTTGCGATTACACTGGTATTTTTTGTCTTGGTAGTAGTCATGTCCTGGTTCCGTGGACGATTATATTGTAATACAATTTGTCCGGTAGGATCATTTTTGGGATTGCTCTCCAAAATTTCTATCTTCAAAATAAACATCAAACAATCATCTTGTACACAATGTGGACTCTGCGAAAGAAGTTGCAAATCGCAGTGTATCGACATCGCTGCTATGACAGTAGATGATTCACGCTGTGTAAGCTGCTTTAACTGTATTTCCGTATGCAAAAAAGGAGGTATACAGTACGATTTCAGGTACGAAAAAGAAAAATCCATTCACGCACCAGCCAACAAGAGCAGACGAACATTTTTGATGACTTCCGGTGCAGTACTGACTACTTTAGCCACCACAAAAGCCAACTCTTTTACCGGAAAAAAAGATGCTATACTTAACCGTAATCCTATCATGCCTCCGGGAGCAGGCAATATTGAACGTTTCAAGACTAAATGTACCGCTTGCCAGCTTTGTGTGACTAAATGTCCAATGGGAGTAATTAAACCGGCTTCCTTGCAATACGGCATTTCGGGGATCATGCAACCTCATTTAACGTTTTCCACAGAAATATTCTGTACTTTCGAATGTAATATATGCACCACGGTTTGTCCCACCGGAGCATTGACAACTCTTGCCATGAAAGATAAAAAACTGGCGCAAATTGGAATTGCTAAATTCAGAAAAGATCTATGTGTAGTATATACCGACGAAACCGATTGTGGCGCCTGCTCTGAGCATTGTCCCACGCAGGCTGTTCACATGATTCCGTACAAAAATGGGTTGACAATTCCCCAGGTTACTGAAGACATTTGCATTGGTTGTGGTGGTTGTGAATCCATTTGTCCGGTGCGTCCCTATCAGGCTATTTATGTGGAAGGAACATCTACTCAAATTGCCGCAAGAAAGCCCAAAGAGGCTAAAAAATTCAATAAAGTAATTGACAGTTTTGGATTTTAACTAATTCAAAGTCCTAAATTAACTACCTTATTATCCTGAGAAACAAAAAACCGCCTTTAAAATTGAGGCGGTTTTTTGTTTCTCAAAATATAAAAAAGCCGCCATACTTTTTTTAAGAAGTGCAGCGGCAATGATAGGTATATAATATTGATATATAATGCAAAACTAATTTTCAATTGCGATCACCCCTGTTTTCTTGCTTGATCTTCAGTCATATAAAAATGTTCAACCCACCTGACCATCTGTTTGTCGGACATAAAATTCGTAGATTCAACTGCTTTCAAATGAGGATATAATTGAGGATCTTTCTCAATATGCGATTGAAGTTCTTTTTTCAAAATGGAAGGTCCAAATAATACTACTTCATCTACATCTTTTATCCCCTCCAAAATATTACGGAAATAGCGTTTTTTCTCATTCTTAAGTTTGTGCTCATTCTTAAGTTCTGTGCTGTAATGCTGATTGCCCGATCTGGCAAATTCTTTTGAATCACCAGGTATTCTGAGTTTTGTTTCGATAGGGGAAGCAACTATGCTTCGAATATCGTCTGATACTTTGGGTGATTTACTAATCCGTTTCCCCGGTTGAGGAGTAAGGATGTTAACTGATTTTTTTTCTTCTTTCAAGGATATGATAACAGCTTTTTCTGTATCAATCCATACGCCAACTCTCTTTTTCATAGACTTAAATTTTTATGAATAGATTAGGACTCAGTGATTCCGGGAAAATACTTTCCAAATTTGATTACAAAGGGAAGTTTGTGCCGGATTTTTTTTATTTCAGAATTTCAAAGATCAATATTTAATCTACTAATTTCAACAATAACTAATTGAAATTGTTTTTAGAAATAAAGGGTTTTATGTTATTTAACATGTTTGATGCAACAAATATTTTATCAACATTGGAATTTATTTCTTGAATTTATTTTGATATAGTATTTAATTTTCTCGTTTTAAAATTTATTTTGTTTTTACAATCTATTTTTGATAGACTTAGACAAATCATCCTTTAAATGAACGAAATAATATGTCGACTTTATTCAACAATAAAAACGAAGAACCGAACGATGCTATCTTAGCAGCTGCTTTGGGTGAATCGAAAGAATGGCTGGATGCCATCAGTCTGTTTATTGAAAAAGAATTTGGAGATTTCCACTCCGAATGGAAATTTTATGGTGAAAAACAGGGTTGGTCGATGAAACTATTCCACAAAAAGCGTAATGTTTTATTTGTGGCTCCGAAAAATGGCCATTTCAGGGTAGCATTTGCGTTTGGAGAGAAAGCATACAAGGACGTCCTGCAAAGCGATTTGCCTGACACTATCAAACAGGAATTAATCAGTGCTAAGGTGTATGTGGAAGGGCGTGCCCTTAGACTTGAAATAAGATCGAAAGAGGATTTTGGAACGGTATGTCAATTGATAAGAATAAAACTAAAAAAACTGTGAATCCATTTTTTTAGATTTTTGATTAAAGAAAGGGTAAGGAGTAATATTATCAAGAATAAATATTTACTGTTCGGTTTTTAAATTTCAAATAAAAATAGCCAGTTTAAAAACGAGGGCACTGAAAAAGTACCTTAGTCTTTGGTTCTAAATAAAAAAGCAGTAAAAAAAGGTATAAAAAGCCTTATTTTTGCTGCTTTTTTCGTATCTTTAGGTCTCAAATCAAAGCACTTACATGTTA
>Ga0209512_1000258_pt1 | contig 101153 bp, 99 predicted proteins | sample frozenSSSSmetaG_FD_184142 | JGI IMG/M metagenome (GOLD analysis project Ga0209512, IMG submission 184142) | Glacier valley bacterial and archeal communities from Borup Fiord, Nunavut, Canada, to study Microbial Dark Matter (Phase II) -... | ecosystem: Environmental > Aquatic > Freshwater > Ice...
CATTAAGTTTAATAAATTATCGCTCTCGCTTAGTGTTAAAATAGCCGGTCCTAACTGGCGTACTTTGCGCCGGAATAAATGGGGTCATTTACAGCGGAATCGTGGGGTACTTTAGTCGGAATATCTAATTAGAGCTTGTTCTCGCCAATCGGGTAAAGCAGGATGAAAATATTATACTTATTATCAAAGTAATCGTATCCGAATTGTAAATCCTTGCCGCCGATTTTTTGGAAGAGCGTACTTGTGAAAAATTTCCTTTTTGAGATGTAGTCTCGCACGAACTCGATATCAAGTTCGAGAGGAGAGGACCACTTTACAGTTCCGAATTCTGTTGTAAAGGCTTTTGACTGAAAATAATTTTTCACTCCTAATCTTGGCAACCAAAAGGTACTTTCTCTATCAACGGTTAGAATGAGCAAAGCACACCGCTTGTCATTAGTCTCTACCATTCGTCTTAATGACGCATGTATCGACGCACCAAACATTTTTGCTAAGGCAACCGCGGATTTAAGCTTCAAAGGTAATGTACCCATGTGCTCAGTAAAATAGTCTTGTTGAAATAACGAAGCTGAGGCGAAATAATTCGCTTCAGCTTCGAAACCTGAACTAATATCAGGGTTTAACGTATCGTCGTCATCCAAATATTTTAAAAAATTTCCTTGCCATGGGCACAATTCATGTCCTACCTCATGAAGTCTAACAAATCGCTTTTTAATGTCAGGTAACCTAGAATCAATGTAAATTAATTTGCGTTCTCGATCAAGCACGCCACGAATGTTTGGAAGATCTGTACCGGCAACAATAGATTTTGAGTTCGAATTTCTGCTAAATTGGTTAAGATCTACCTTATTGTTTTCCCTGAGGTTGGCATATTTAATTAACCTATCTATCGGAGTAGGGAATACTCCAAGCGATTTGCTGTCCTTTAATGCAGTGAACACAATCCTGTCGATCTGATTTACCTTGGTTTCAGTCATTCTCTTTATAACGCAAGTACTTTAAATATTTTAAAAGCTCAGCTTCTTCTTCTTTTGTTACATTTTGCTCAGATGAAAACGAGAAGCTGTTATTGGTTTCACGCTTTTTTTCGACAATTCCTGCTGCTACCATTAGATCATCAAAATTGACTCCAAATAACTCGGATAATTTGTAGAGTGTATTAGCGGATGGCTTCTTGATTTTATCATTTTCAAGCTGACTAAGGTATGCATTTGAAATTCCGCTTTGGATTTCAACTTCCCGGAGCGTTAATCGTTTTCGCTCCCTTTGGTCCTTTAAAATGTTGCCTACGGTTTTTTCCATATATAAGAGTGTTGGTTGTGTCAAAGCTACATGCACTAATTATAATAAGCAAATTCTAAGTTTTTGCTACTTGTATGATGCAAATATAAAATATAACTGCCTTGAAAACAAGCAATTGCTAAATATATCAAAAAATAATTAAGCATTTGCTTGATAAACTTAGCAAACGGTTTTACATTTGTACGTATCAAATCTTATTAACATCATGAACACAAGAACAGCGGAGGCATCCCAAAATGCAACAGACGGTCTTTCTCTTATCATCCAAGGTAAGTCTTTTGTTTGGCTGCATCAGTACATTTATGGCGCACAAATAAAGAATCTTGCAGGTATTCCTCCGGATAAGATTCTTTACATGGGTCTTATAGATCCGTTTGATGATGAGGTAATCGAAAATGATCAGGAAGTTAATCTGGCTAGGCCGGGAATTGAGAGATTTTATATTCGCGAACCGTTAGAATTACAGTTTGAAAAAACAAAGTTCAGCTGGGACGGTCCCTTTATTAAGGAGAATGAGCTTCGTGCATTGTTAGGAATTGAGGAAGGAGATGAGATCTGGTTGAAAATCGCAGACCCATACGATGATGAATTGATTACAGGTACAAAGAAAGTTGATTTAACTCGTCCTGGCGTAGAGCACTTTTATGTTAAGAAGCGCGTCGTATCAATCCGGATTAACTACAAGGAGTATCAGATAGCGAGAGGTCAACATTCAGTAAATGAACTTAAGGAATTGGCCGGAGTAAAGTTGTCAGATGAACTAGATCAGCTGATTGAACATCAGCTTTTGCCTCTTGAAGACTCCGCAACTGTCACAATTGTGGGCGGGGAGCAATTCTTTGCACACGTAAGAGATGGCTCGTCATCATAATCCTGTGTTTGATATGGATTTTGAAAAGGATCAGATTGCCGAATTGAAGTTGATAGCTCCTGACCTGAGTGTTGCTCAGGAGGGGGGCTTCACCTTCATTCACATCACAAATTTGTGTATGCCCGAGGGATGTACGCCGCAAGTTGTGAATGCTCTTCTTTGTCCAGAACCGCGTGATGGTTACAGTTCTCGCTTATTCTTGTCGGAGCAAATTAGTAATCGTTCGGGGCTTAACTGGAATGGTAACATTAGAGTTCTTGAAAAAAATTGGTACGCTATATCCTGGCAAACACAACCAGGACATAGACTAGCAGAAATGTTGATTTTGCATCTTAAACCTTTTCGGTTATGAATGAGAAACCTAAACAAGATGTTGCTATTCGCATTCCGCAGGTTATTCATCAGCAAATGTTAGATGATTTGCTTCGGCCGCACGCCTTTGCTTACGAACGGGTTGGTTTTTTGCACACAAAGTCCAAAGTGCTTCTAAATGGTAAAATAATTGTCTTAGCTGTTGGCTACAAGGCTGTTGACGATAACAACTACCTTGAAGATGAATATGTCGGTGCAAAAATTAATTCCAATGCAATTCGAATCGCAATGGAAAATTCACTTAGATCGCAATGTGGCTGTTTCCACGTGCACCTGCATGACCATTTGGGTACCCCAACTCCAAGTAAGGTTGACCGTCGTGAACTTCCCGGTATTGTTGAAAGTCTGGCAAACGTTGCACCAACACAGATCAATGGATACTTGATTCTTAGCAGTGACTCAGTAATTGCGCAAGTCCAATCGCTAGAGGACCAACAACTAATTGACGTCAATTTAGTAGCAATTGTAGGGGACCCATTGAAGATGAATTATAATGGTCGAAAAAGACATGTGACAAACGTATATGATCGACAGTCATTCCTGGGAAGAAATAGCCAGTTCATTTTTGAAAATGTTCGAGTCGGTATAATTGGATATGGTGGCGGCGGTTCACATGTTGGAATGCAGTTGGCTCACCTAGGTGTAGGGAACATCGTAATATTTGATAATGACATTGTCGAGGATACAAACTTGAACCGCCTGGTAGGTGCTTGGGAAAGCGATTCGAAGGATAAGAATCTGAAAACCGAAGTGGCGAAAAGAGTTATTACTAATGCGTCTCCTAACACCAATGTTGTCTTGGTAAATAAACGATGGCAGGACGATCCTGAGCAGTTACATGCGTGCGATGTAATAATAGGGTGTGTCGATTCGTACGTGGAACGCCAACAGGCTGAATCAGAGTCTCGAAGATACCTAATTCCTTATATTGACATAGGTATGGACGTTTACAAAGTAGATGAAGCGCCTTACTCTATATCAGGTCAGGTTATTTTATCTCTTCCGGGTAAGCCCTGCCTTTCCTGCCTTGGTTTTCTAACAGAGCAGAAACTTGCAAAAGAAGCTGCTAGATATGGCAATATTGGAGGGCGCCCGCAGGTTGTATGGCCTAACGGTGTTTTGGCATCAACAGCTGTTGGGATGTTTGTAAATCTAATTACAAATTGGACCGGAGGTGAGAAGGTGCCGAGGTATTTGATGTATGATGGTAATTCTGGGTTAATTCAGGAACATCCGCGGGCGCTGTTTGCACCTCCCGAGTGTAGGCATTACTCATTGGATAATATAGGACCGCCCGTGTTCATTGCACTTTGATCTTTTAACTTAACTTTTTTGTAGCTATGGAATTTTTTGAGTTTATGTTCAAAGACTTAGTACATTTTATAGGAATGTGCCTTTTACTTTCAGCCTTCGGTACTTTTGTAGAGAAGATGTGGAGTCGGTTGTTTCGATATCTGACGATAAGAAAGTTCGGTTATCCGCCCCCTCACTGTAATGTTGACGGGACATTTTTGAAAAAGGCGTTGGACGTGGTTCAGATGTCAGAAGCGAAGTAATTGTTACGCGCTCTTTATGAGATGATGCGGTACTTTTTTTAAGTTTTCGGCATTTAGCGTCGATGAGTGCATTGGTATGTTTGGCCAACATATCACGCTCATCTCTTGAAAAGTTGTCTATTGTATGTAATTTGCCTTGATGGAATCATTGCCAACAAACTATTCAGATTTGCTTGCTGGGTTGCGGGCATCTATCCGTGAAACCAGGCTCCGAGCTATTGTTACTGTTAATACCCACTTGCTTGGGCTTTATTGGAATATTGGGCACATCATTTTGACTGAGCAGGAGAAGTTAGGATGGGGTAGTAGGGTTATCGAGCAGCTATCAAAAGACCTGAAATCAGAATTTCCGGATATGGAGGGTCTTTCCGTTAGAAATCTGAAGTACATGCGTAAGTTTGCTGCAGACTATTCTGAAACATCAATTGTGCAACAACCTGTTGCACAATTGTCATGGTCGCATCATGTCATACTGATGGATAAGGTAAAGGATGCTGATGAGCGTAATTTTTATGTAAGAAAGGCAGTAGAAAACGGATGGTCCAGGAATATCCTTGCAATTCAAATAAAGTCTGGAAACTTTCACCGATCTGGAAAGGCAGTCACTAATTTTAAAAATCAACTCCCAGAGGCACAATCTGAACTTGCCCAACAAATTATCAAAGATCCATACATCTTTGACTTCTTGTCTCTGAGTGATCAGTACCATGAGAAAGACCTGGAAGACGCGTTGACGGGACATATCACGAAATTTTTATTAGAGCTGGGAGCGGGTTTTGCCTTTGTTGGTAGACAGTATCACATTGAGGTGGGCGAGTCTGATTTCTATATTGACCTGCTATTCTATCATTTGAAGTTGCGGTCCTATATCGTCATAGAGCTAAAAACAGGTAAGTTTATTCCAGAATACGCAGGCAAACTGAATTTTTACCTCTCCGTCGTCGATGACGTGTTGAAAAGCAGTGATGATCAGCCCTCAATAGGATTGCTCATTTGTCGTGATAAGGATAAAGTGATAGCAGAGTATGCATTAAAAGATATCAATAAACCAATAGGCGTTTCTGAATATCGGATAACCGAGTCTATTCCTGCAAATTTAAAAGGTAAATTGCCGACGATTGAGGAGCTCGAGAAAGAGCTGAAAACCATGTCTGAAAAGTTGTAGGTAACAAATATTATGGATTTACAATTGTGCAACAACTTGTTGCACAATTGATTTAAACAAACATCTATTAGGAGTCCAAAAACAGGGAACATTCACAACACATAAATCGCGATCAAAAAAATGCGATTAAGAGAATATACAGATCTTAATTCCAAGAAAGACTTATACATTTATGGCGATATTCGAATAGAAATAAGCTTTGATCTTTTCATTGCCACTCTTGAAGGTTTGGCATCTTCAAGCAGATTTTTGTTTAGAGGAATGCCCGAAGCTAAATACAAGCTATACAATTCTGCGCAGCGCCTGTTAATCACGAAAGAGCTTTACAAAAAATCTGGCAGTTCTGACGCTCAAAAATTGGATACTTTTTATATCTCGTTAATAAATAAACTTATAGAAGAATTAAAGACTTGGAATGGAGGAACTGTTTCAAAGCTTTTGAAATTAATGGGTATTAATGAAGATAATTCGTTGGCATATCTCAGTTTTATGCAACATTATGGTCTTCCTTCTCCTTTGCTAGATTTTACAGATGACCCTTTTATTGCTTTATTTTTCGCTATTGACGATTGTAATCAGTATCCCTCAGACAATGAAATCGACAATTATATGTCGATATATGCCCTCGCAACAGATACGGCAGTGACAGAATATCTTCGTGGAGGATTTGAAGCAAATGCCATAGTAGAAGGTGAAAACGCTATTCCTTATATTAAAGTAGCGGCAAATCCAATGCATTTAATCACTAATAACAATCCCTTGTATGGTGTCACTAACAACCTCAATATAATTAACCAACGAGGTGCTTTTATGTACAATTCAGATCCGTTCTTACCATTGGGAGAACAAATTGTCAAACACACGCAGGCCATGCACGAACATTATAACCCGTTAGACACCAACAACTTCATGGGACGGCTTATGATTTGTTATAATATACATAAATCATTGATCCCTGAGATAAAGCGTACTTTGAAGGAGAAGGGAATCACTCGCGATTATTTATTCCCTCAGATTAACAACGTGACAGGAAACATCATTGATACTGCAGTTAGTAAACTAACCTATACTCCATAAGGATTTATTGAGAGTCAATACAGTGAATTAACCAAATAATATTTTGTTGTATAACAGTACGTTATGATAACTAAATGGAACCAGCCCTCAATGGCTGGCTCACTCGTTTGCTAAAGGACCCGATCTCCACGTATCAGCCGGAAAACGACCGCAATCACCGCAATAACCAACAGTAAATGAATGACATTCCCCATACCAAAACTGGCAAAGCCGAAATAGCCAATAAGCCATAATATTACAAGAATGACTGCAACGGTATACAAAATGTTCCCCATAATGATGTTTTGTTAAGTGATGGACTAATGTGTGCAAATCCAATGCCAGATTTTTGAACGTGATACAGTTATACGCTACTGTTGGGCGTCAAGGAGCTGGGATCGCGGACAAACGGACCATTTTCAACTGCTGAGGTAATTTAAAGAGCAGATCCCGACACGGCTCGTATTCTCGATACTCTTGCAGGCAAAGCACAAATGAATTTTGCGAAGTGAACGAAGCCAGACACCAAATCCAATGGGTAGCATCATCTCGCACATTTATGACATCGAAAGGCTATATAAATTCTATGAGATTTACTTTAAGGAAAGCAGCAGTATGTAATGAAGAGCGCTTGATCACTGATAATTTAATTGCGGTGGATCGGGTATTGAATACCATCACTTTAATATCAGCAAGTCTCAATGAATGCAACTCCTCTTTTACCAAGAAGTTTTCCTTATATCAAATAGAGTCCGTCCCAATATGAAAATTTCGAAACATCATAATTTATAACTATTCTAAGGTTGTAGAATTCTTTCTTTGAGTTTGTAGGATTCGGTAGGTCTTACAGTTCGGTTTAGGAAATCTTAATATGCAATCTTGGAAAAATCTAGATAAATACGCTTTATGTAACCATATGGCTATTTTTTTAAATTTTCTTTAGATCCCGGTTTGCTATCGTTGGCGCGAAGATTGCAGGTATTCAACTTATAGTATCGCACCATTACACAATGAAGAGTATATGTATCTTATTGCTATCTTGTATTTTACTGGTGCTTTGCATCAAGTTAAAGGATGCTAGCATTGCCGCACATCAAGAAAAAATTGCGAAGGCGGCAGCACCGAAGTTAGAAGCAAAGACAGGAATTCCCCCAAGCCATTTTAAATCAAAATCAAGAATGACACTGAAATAACATAGCTGTATTTAGGGCAGATCGGCGTTTGCCTTACGTCTGGCCCTATTTTGCAGGCATAGTTCGGCCTTTTAATAAATGTGGCGGCTTTTAATTTGGAAGAATGCTAAAAGGCAGATAGAGCAGGTTTTTTTTGTAAAAGAATTCAACAAGCTATGACTATTTAGAACATAATAGTCATAGCCTGATGAATTTCGAGAAATTAGATTAGTTCAGCTTCACCGCCATGTAGCTCCTGAACTTCATATGTCCTCCATTCTGAGGTTATTGCATTGCGGTCAGCCATAGATTTGGGTGTAACTCCAATGACAATTCCGCCTTCTTTAACACTATTTTCATAACGCTCGGCACGATCCTTCGGAATACCCGAGCCAACGAGTGCACCAATTATGCCGCCAGCTAATCCGCCTGCCCCTGCTCCGGTGAGTGCTGCAAGCAATGGTCCGGCTACAACTAGACCTAAACCTGGGAGTGCTACAACGGTGCCAATGGCCGCAATTGCACCAATAACAGCACCGGCTGTGCCGCCAATCGCTGAACCAACACCGGCCTTCTCTAATGACTTGGTACCTAGGTCGCTATCGTGATCGCTATTTTCAAAATGTGTCTTTTTAGTTTCATCAGACATAATAACAGTAATTTCGTCTGAACTATAGCCGCGGCTAATTAAAGAATCGTAGGCACGGTCAGCATCTTCTCTGGTTTTGAATGCACCAGTGATCGGACCGGCAGAATAATCACTATTTAAATCAGACATAATTGAATTGAATTAAGTGGATACATGAATTGTTTTCCATGATCCTGACTAATATCGTTCCATCCGTGCCGAAATAAGATTAACGATATGTTATGAATTCGTGGCGGCTACGAATTGGTTAATTTCAAAACCTCATTCTCTTATTGTCGAACGGTCTGGTATTTCTACCAAGCCCCAAATTCTACCAACTAGTACATGATCAGCGGGTTATCGGTATTTGTTTTTCAACGCTTTCAGGGCTAGGTATTCGTCTCGTGTAATTTTGAGGTGGCATCTTTTATCTATTAATGAGCTTTTTGTAATTAACAAATAGGGCCACAGATTTGATGAAAGTTTTGTTACGCTTTTGATAGCATATAATATTTCGTGCTCAACTAGCAATTTCTTCCACACATCGGGATGCCTCTTTCGAGGCCGTACGAATCGAAGCAGAGCAAGCCACATATATTATATAGGTCTTTGATTTCAGTGATGCTTGATGGAGAGGTCCTGCCTGGCTTTGGAATCTTTGTTTTAGGGACTTTTGAATGATGAAGACCATTAAAAAAGTAATGATTCTAGTGGACGTGTTTATCACCTGCTGCCAGGTTTTTGAGTAATCAAACGCAGGACCACTTACAGCCCATACTAACACGATCAAAATCGCCAGCAGAAATGAGTTTGCCGTCATCAACCCCGATGGTTCGGTGTGTCTGATCATAGTCACCGCCTGACTGTGGGTCCATGGCCCAGTGCACCGCCTGATTGACATGAATCAGATCCTGTGGATGAATGTATTGATTGGCTTGCTGATAGGATATCCTATTGCCGTCGGACAGGCCAAAAAACTGACGGCATCGGTCGTCCCAGATCACATCATTTGTTTTTGGGTTGAATTCCCAAAGGCCCACCCCAGCCGTTTGAATAACAAATTCAATATCGAATTGCTCACTGTGGGCTTTGCTCGTATCAAAGGGGTGGTGATTGCCGGTCGTATAGAGAAAGGTGCTACTGGTATTTGTCTAATTCATTGTTAAAGTAAATTATTTGAACTATCCAGCCAATAGTAAGTTTGATTGAGATGCTGGTCCGGAGATGTTAGAATACCTGATACAGAAGTGAGCAGGAAATGTCTGCAGGTAATTCCAATTTTAAAAGCGCAGCAGACAAACGATACAGTTGAAGATCTAAGTATTAGGAAGCTCTTAAAACCCAAAATCTAAGGAGCTGGTTAAGTTTGAATTTAATCAGCTCCTTTGATCAAGTAATTACTTTTTAAAGGCCTTCCTCAATGCATCTGACCCATATGCCTGGGCATCTTTCGCCTGTGGTACAATGATGGCCATCCCAAAAAACTCGTGTGTTACACCGTCATAGTTTTTAGAATCGACCTTGACATCCGCGTCCTTCAATTTTTCTGCGAGCATTTCACCATCACTCATCAAGGGGTCGATTTCGGCGGTTATGATCGTGGTGGGAGGAAGGCCTTTCAGGTTTGCACCGACAAGGTTTATCCGGGGGTCTTTGGCTTGAGACATACTATTCAGATAATTCTTGACAAACCATGCCATCATAGGTTTATCAAGGGGTTTTGCCGCTGCGTTTTTTTGATAGGATTTGGTATTCATGTCCGAGCCAGCTACCGGATAAACCAACAGCTGGTGCACAGGCAACTGCATGCCTTTGTCGCGGGCCATGATGCTTACATTGGCAGCCAGGTTGCCGCCTGCACTTTCACCGGCAACAGCGATCATCTTTGGATCCCCTTTAATAGAGGCAGCATTTTGCACAGTCCATTGATACGCGGCAAACGCGTCATCGTGAGCAGCCGGGAACTTGTGCTCGGGAGCAAGTCGGTAAGCCACTGAAACGACCACGGCTCCTGTTTGTTCTGAAAGACCTTTGGCAGATGCATCATAGACGTCCAGATCTGCGATCACAAAACCACCGCCATGATAGTACACGATAACCGGAAAAGGTGCAGTTCCTATTTTAGGTGTGTAGATCCGTAAATGGATATTGCCTCCCTTTACAGCGATGTCTTTACCAGTAGTATCAACCATCGGGGCAGGTATAGGGATGTTGTTTTCCTTTACCAGGTCCATGACTGCATCAGTGGGCGTGTGATTTTTACGTGCCTGCTGCGCGGTCAGCTTTGGGATTGGTGTGTCTTTATAGCTGGCCAACTTCTCTATAACAGCCAGCATTTCATCCTTGATGTCTGGCGCCCATGCGGGAGCCGCACTATCGGGTTTAATCGATTTTAATGCCTCCATGGTGTCCTTTTTTGTAGCAAGGGAATCAGTATCCGAGGTTTTCTCAGAGGATCCACCGCATGCGGACAGAAACAGGGACAAGCACAATATTCCCGCAACGAGACGGAAAGGATGTTCCATAGAGGTTTCATTTTTGGTGTTAATTAAACGCATCCTGGTATTTGTTTGGTGATAGCTATTTTCTATACCTACGCAGGATCTGGAATTACCGATGTCCCAGCCGTGGGTAGCTTTGGATCAAAGGTCTTTTCCGGCACCAGACCCGGGAAAGGCCGAAGATTGGCACGATATTTATTTTGTGTTTACATCTGTTTAAACAAGTTAGCCATACGAGATGAAAGACAAGAATTTATTAATCATGATTGACGATGACACTGACGATCATGAGATTTTTAACATGGCACTTGGTGAGATTGAAAAGCCATTGAAATGTTTGTTTTTTCCGGACTGCGAGCATGCAATTGCCCATTTCCATGACCCTAATGTAGATACCCCGGGCCTTGTTTTTGTTGATTTAAATCTTCCAAGGATAGACGGTAAGGAATGCTTACTGGATCTTCAAAAGATCAGTAAATTTGATCATCCCCGTATGGTCATCTATTCTGGTTCAGTCCCCAGTCATTTCAAGCAGGATCTTGAAGAAATTGGGGTTGACAAATTCCTGGAAAAATCAGGATTAATATCCGTTTTGGTTGAACAGATAAAAGAACTGCTTGAGTAGTTACAAACTCATTTACTAACGCGTATTAAACTAGACATATAGTTTAAGGAGGGGTGCGCACTGACTAACCGACCACTAGATTGTTTGCGTCCGAATGCCGGATAAACTTTCGGTCAAGTGATTTTTAATGCATTATCTAAATGATGTCTCTAAGGAATCGAAAGATCCCTAGATTTCACTAGTCGATGCAAAACTAAAAAAAACCTGCCGCCGACCACGATCATTGCCACCCAAATCGATCCTCTTGAAACCGAAAGCAATACGTTAATGCAGAAGTTGGAGGCCTCAGGTGCCAAGGTGACCAGAAAGTTTTATGCCGGAACAACGCATGGGTTTTTCGCGACAACCTTGCTGATCCCGGATGTCAGAAATGCTCATGAATATGCGCATCTGAATTCAAAATCTACTTTTAAAATAAAACGTAGAAGGCTAAACGCAGGTTGCTTTTTTAACAGAGCTTCAAAAAAGCAACCTACGATTTAAATCCGGTTGTTTCAGATAAATTCCGCAAAGCGTTTTGTGATAAATTGATTTCTGCCGCTATTTCAGATACGGGCCTTGTCAATATGTGCATATCATTCACCAGCCTTGGACTCCATATTTTTTCTTTCTTGTAAATCTTCTGCGGCACCGATCGAGTGGGAGCAGTGTATGTCTTCGTCTTTTTCGGCCTCATTGGATAGCTTTTGATAAAATTTGTGCAGTACATCCAGCTCTGCCTCACTCAAGTCTTCAATGTCAACCATTCTGTTACTGGCCTTCCTGCTAGCAGCAATCAATTCATTTAGTTTAAGTTGGACAGCTTTGGAATCCTTATTCTGAGATTTTTGAATAATAAAGACCATTAAAAAAGTAATGATTGTCGTCGAGGTGTTAATCACCAGCTGCCAGGTTTCGGAGAAATCAAACGCAGGGCCACTTAAAGCCCATACCAATACGAGAGAAAACGCTATGAGAAATGCCAGCGAACTACCTGTCCAGCAAGTAATCCTGGTCGCGATATTCTCGAAAGTTTCATTTAAGCGATTAGCCATTTAGGTTACTGTTTGGTAGTTTAAGTTGTTTAATGCTGTTATCATGTGGTGTCTAAGCAATGTTTGTGCAAAAAGTTTGCCAGAAAATGGTTCCAATATACTTGCGTGAGGATAAATCTTCGATTTCTAACATTCGTCCGGTTTGTACGAATCCGGGCCATTTGGTTTTTCGTAAGTATGCCATATTTTCGTTTGAACGGTGCAAATACTAAATGATGAGTGAAAATATCGAAGACCAGATCAGATCTGTCGTTGGCAACATCCGAAAGGTAAGAGAATGCAGAAATTACACTCAGGATTATCTGGCGATGAAACTTGGAATTTCTCAAAATTCTTACAGTAAAATTGAGCTGGCTTATACAAAGATCACCGTTGAAAAACTTGTTCAAATTGCCGAAATTTTGCAGGTAGATTTGCTGGATCTGTTGCCCCCAAAGAAGGATAGGCTGGTTCAATTAAAATGCCAACATCCTTGATAAAGATGTTTAGACCACGGGGATTGAGGCTATGTTTTATCTGTCTTTAGACAGGACAGTAAGTCTAACGTATCACCATAAGTCATTGAGGCAATGGGGAAGGGAATTCAATTATAATCGACAAAAATCTTGATGGATAATTACGGCAAGGGGGTTTCTGACGTACTACAAGGGCTGATTGCAAGTAGAAGTATTTCTAAGATTAAAATCTACCGGTTTATGGACAACAAGTTGTTTTTGGAAAATGAACAATGGTCGTTTGGGCATGAGTTCATCCAGGTAGGCAACCAATCCTATAATTTGAATAAGCTGATTAAATATCAATTCGATGGTAGTGAGTTATCCCTACATTTCTGATTCAACTTCTTATTGCTTTCGTTGCCAGGGTAACAACACGTTTTCGATGATTCTAAGAGTCGTACCCAGTCGAGGCAAATGCTGCATTTTGTAAGAACTGGTGGGCAGTCGTTTAAATGCGATTCGTTGAAAGGGGAATAAGCAAATAACAACGAATGATTTTTGCTCAAACTTTTTTACCTTTATCAGCTCAATTCCGCCATGATCTGATTGCCATATATGGCTAAAACTGTTTTTTTCGTAGATGATGATGAAGATGACCGGTTTTTGTTTCGGCAGGCAATTTCAATTGTCAACAAGGAGTTGAATGTGTTTGAGATGATTGATGGACAACATCTGATGGAGGCGATTGAAGACTTCTCTGCTAACCAGATTGATTTAGTTCTATTGGATTTGAACATGCCACGAATGAATGGATTGGAGACAGTGAAAGCTATCCGGGCAAAGTTCCCCATCAATCCCATTCCGACAGTAATCATATCGACTGCTTCGCACCCACTTTATATTGAGCAGGCTTATGCTTGCGGCGCCACAGATTTTATTACAAAACCCAACAGTTTTGAAGGAATTATTGAACTGGCCAGGCAATTGACGTACCGGTTTTTAATGTAAATCTGATCGAGCATTTCTATCACCTGAGAACGACTGATAACCCAGCTGGTACCTGTTCTACAAGGGAAAATTTTCCATCTGCCTCCAGGTAAAGGCGTTGGACCTGTGCAAATGGCGAATATTTTTCTCCCCTAAAAGTGGCAAACCGCCTTCTTTGATATTCAAAGCCCCTTTCAAAAAGCTGGGCGAGCATCACAAACCCATCAAAGGACCACCTTCCGGAACCTGGATTACTACGGCAACTGATCCGCCGAAAGTAACCGCCAGAACCATTCCATCACCGGCAACTCTGTCGCCATCCGTGTATATTCTTACTTCAAGCCTGGATACTCAGCTAACTTTTCTGGCACGTTTTTTGGTTTGTTGGTTTTGAAACTTTCTCATTTAGTTATGAAAGCAAAACATCATCAATACGAAGATCGAAATTCAGACGGAGCAGGGTTTGTGACCGGGTTATTTGTTGGCGCTGTGATCGGAGCATGTGCAGCGTTATTGTGTGCACCAAAATCCGGAGAACAAACTCGCCAAGACTTAAAGGATATGGCTGATCAGCAAAAAGACAACCTGAAAGACCAATGGGAACGTACCAAAGAAAAGGCTTCGGAGGTAGTAAATACTACCAAAGAGAAGTTGGATTCGCTAGGTGAGCAAGCAAAATGGAAAGTTGATACTTACGCCGATAAAACAAAGCTGCAGGTAGACCATTTGGCGGACGGAGCTAAATCAACGTTGGACAGATTTCAAAAACGGGGCGACAATCTGGGGGAAGAAAATATTCAATTTGACAGTTAAGCTGCAAATGAAGCCACCAAATGCACTTTTGCGGTTATCCAATGCCCAAACAGGTGTACTCAGCTACTTGTAAACGATTGGATTCAGAATTTCGAGACACCATTTTATGGAAAATTTAACACCTGACTTTTCTGAAATCTGTGAGCAATATAAATCTGCATTGATCATTATTCTTTTAAACCCGCTACACCAAGCACCACAATTGAAAGCATTGGATACTGTTATTGGTCAGGATGTTATATTACGTAATGGCAATCAATATCTTCGTTCTACATCAAGGGATGGGTACGATTTTGCTTTTCCGGTGCGACAGGTATTTCCTTTTCCTATCATTGCTTGGTCGAGCATATTGAATGGGAAAGAGGTGCTCTGTGCCGTTAACCTGGATGAAAATGAAGCTATTGAATATGTCACCATCGACGATCACATGCATTCTGCCGGCTCTAAAATGCGCCGGGTTTTCGGCTCTAATAATTCACCAAATGAGTTGAATGTTGAAAACAGAAACGGTAAGGCGGTTCGTCTTACCATACCACCGGTTGGTTTTGTAATGTATGAATGAAAAAGAACGACCCTGGCTGTCTTGGAAACTTTATCGCTTTTTGCGAAAAAACTGAACAAAAGACCCAGAAAGATTGGAATAGGTGAATACTGACCAATATCCAAGGCAATAAGCTGACTTGAAAAAGTGGTGCCGATATTAGCACCCATAACGATTCCCAGAGACTGTCGAAATGTTAATGCTCCGGCGTTGACAAGGACAATTGTCATAATGATGACGGCAGACGAAGAATCCAGCAAAACAGTGGCAACCGTGCCGGTAATGACCGAAGTAATGACATTCTTCGTAAACAGGTCGAGCCATTTGTTGGCCTTATGGCCGATCAACTCTCTTAATGTATCAGAAAGATTGTTGACTGCAAAAAGGAACAGGCCTAGCCCTCCAAGAACCATCAGTAAGATTTCCATAGTACGTTTTCTTGTAATCTACTGATTTGAACATTAAGCCAATGTTATTTTAGTTGACCGTCTTAGTATAAGTCAACCAAACATATGAACCGCTCAGAACAGCTTTCCTTTCAATCGTCGAATTTTGGTTGATTATTCAGATAGCACCCAAAACAGACTTCCCAAGACCGTTTACTCAAAGTCCTTACCAGTTGTACTTCAAATCTGGCCGGTCACTCAATGGGACATCATGTAGTTAAATAGGAGTGTTAATTTTGGTTATCAATTAATTTCAACGCAACGTCCATGAAAACTTTAACACTTGCCGCCATCTTATTTTCTTTTGTTGCTTACGCAAAGCCTGATGGAAGAAAACCCGTAGACCTCAAAAGCTCAAAGACTTTGAACGAGCAACTTGAATCGATTATATCCTACCCAAGTGCTCTTAAAGAAGGCAACAAAAGTGGGATAGTTATCCTTGAGTTCCATATATCTGACCAGAGCCAAATTGGTCGAGTCAAGGTATTTTCTGCCAACCAGGACCTTAACAACGATATAATCCATCAATTGACTGGCCAGAAAATCTTTCTAAAACAATCGTCCGCTGATCAATCATATACGGTTAGACTTTATTTTAAAAAGGAATGAGGTGATTTCATAATGAAGAATTAGAGTTGGTAGTGGCGTTCGGCGTATTTTCGCCGAACGCCATTTTACTTTAATGTTAAGATCAAAATTGTTTTGTAACTTTAAGCAGGTTCTGACACCAACTAAAATTTCTCTGGTCAACGTTCTCAGCCGCTGTATTGAACTGGTAACCCATATTTGTGGTCTGGTCTAGAATATGCCAAAAGTTTCGAAACTGCTCACTAATAGCGAATTACGAACCAAGGTGCTTAACTAAAAAGCCGGTTCTATTCTGTATCGGCTTCAAAAAAAAGCATTTGCCCTCAATTGGGTAAATTCTTTAAAATCACGAACCAGGTGCTGATAATCATTACAGACCAGCTCAATGGCTACGGCCATCAATCGACAGGGCCATTGATTACCAGACGCTGACCTAAACCATCAGAATGACTGATATCCTAAAAAGCGATACGACCAGAATTGTACGCCCTCAGTTTTTTTTCCAGAATTTAGTTTAACTACTGAGATCTCTTCAGTTTCTTGAATAAGGCTCATCAATATAATCCTTGTGGTCATAACATTGATTAGATAGGACCAACAGAATAGCATCCTTAGAAAAGCAGTCCATGATATGCCAATCCTTGGGTTCTAGTACAAGTGAGAGCGAGGGGTTGTCCAGCCTGAAAAATTCCTCCTTTTCTCCGTTGTCGGAATATACCCTGCATTTTCCCCAATACTAATCAATATATTCCAAGTCTTGTGATGCCGGTGACCGCCCCTTTCCCCACTAGCACCATAGATATAAAACACTCTTTTAATACCTCTGTGAACAATATTTTCAAATACAGTGAGGTTCCCCGGTCCTCCGAAAAAACCGACTAAAGATACAATTCTTGCCATTTATTTAGTTCTTAATGATGTCTTGCATCGATTGCCGACCACTACGGATTAGGATGAACCTTTCTTGAATTCCTTTATTGCTTTCCGGAGCTCTTTATCTGATAACCCGCTGTATTGTATTTGCAGCAACCTTGACTGCTGGGGTGCAAGTTTTCGGAGCTTCCAGTATTTCGGGTGGGTAATGCCAATGGGCGGGTGAAAGAATTCCTCTTTTGGTTCTTTGATCAGGACATTGACTTCAATATTAGCAGTATCGGGGGCTTGTATGTCCTGCGCAATGATCTTTACAGATCTTCCTGTCTGTAAAAACATTGTTTTTTCTTGTATCATTTTCTTCTTTCGTTTACTTTCAAACAACAAAGTTATTCATTGAAAATGCTTGATGACAGAGGTTAATAATATGATAATACAATGTGTTTCCCTGAGAATTGGCATACAGTATTTACCTCCAAGTGTTTTTTAATGTTAAGATTAATAATGGTTTGTTAACTTTGCAGACTTTCTGACACCCGTTTATAATGTCTTTTCAAGCTTTTTAGTCACAATATTTTAGAAGATTCTCATGGATGATTCTGTACTCTTATTTGATTAAAATATGGCAAATGTTTCAAATTCAGTCCCTGGGCATAGATTCGTACACAGCAATCCTACCCCCAACGGCACTTTCTATGCCGTATATGACTCCTGTATTGCCAACAATATCCCAAGCCGGGATTTAGCCTTTATCGAGGAGCGCCGTTACAGCGGGAACATTTACGAACACGTGGCCAGTGATGAAAAGTACTTTCGTTCTTTGAGCGATGCAAAGGCCTATGTAAAAGACCATTTTCAATCAGGGGCGGAGTATTTCTCGCTGAACCAGTCAGCGGACCCCGATAACGTACTTCATGCCATCATCGACAAAATCACTTACCTGATAGCGTGACAACGTGCTGATGACAGGGTATGATTATATTTTCGTTAACCCCGGATTTCCTTCCATGCTTCTTTGTAAATTTACCCATAGCATCACACACAAATGAATATGGTACCACGAAAAGATCTTTCAGGTAGGAGAGTACAAGCAGGTGAAAATGATTGTAAGGGGTTATTATTCGCTTCGCACTAAAATTGAACCTTATATTGAAGTCCTGGTGAAGGAAGGCTGGGAAACAAATTTTTATAGTCCCACCGGCTTAAACCTGCCAAAATACGGCAGGTTTGAAAGGGCTGACCAAAAACAGATCAGGGAATAGGTGGTTAGGCTGAGCGGAATCTCGGATCAGCAATTCAATCAGGTAGTGACCGAATTTAAAGATATTACGAACTCTTCCGTTCTATGGTAAACATCGAGGAGCAGTTACCAGATTCGGATCAATCCCCGGATCAGTCAGGGGAAGGCTTTTTTTTTAATGTAGACTTTTTGGACGAGCTGATGGGCTCACTGGCGGCTGTTTACACAAGGCTGTTGCTTTTCGAGAAAAACAAGCCTGTTCCCGATACAGGACTTATTGAAAAATATACCGGGCGACATGATGAAATCCTGCTATTGAAAGAAAGTATTCCGATCAATGCTGCCGGTAAAAGAAACAAAGCAACCAGAATCTATACCCAGGAACTTAGCCAGGCCCGGCTACTGCTTGAGGATCTCTATTAGTTCAGGAGCTATTTGCTTATTACGTATATGTATAAAGGTATTAAAATCTTAACATTACAAACACGTAACAAATGGTAGTTTTGTCAGAAATATCATGTTATTACCTGAAAGCATATGAAAGGTCAAAAAAAGGAATTGGCAGCCAATATTTCTGAAACTATTCAGGATAAACTAAAAGACTCAGTAGGTGAGGCCGAAAAGTTAAAGAAAGCCATTAAAAAAACCGCTAAGAAGCTTGCTGAGAAAGTGGTCAGGATCTCTGAAAAGCAGAAGAAAACGCTTAAAAAAGTAAAGGAAAAATCGGAACCTGCTTTTAAAAGTGAAAACAAGGAGTTTAAAAAACACAAAGTAAAAACCGGACTTAAAGGTGTTGAAACGACTGAAAGGGAATCTCTTTCTGAGGAAAAGGCAGCCAAAGACGAAAAGGAAAAGTAATATAATTAAGGTTCACGATGGAAAAACGGACAGGTTCTTTACCTGTTCGTTTTTTAAATACCTACACTTGTTATTCTAGGAATCTGTGTCAAAACTCAAAAGTAAGCATATAAAATTTTTACTTGGCATAGAAGCCCGTAGCAAGAAAGGTAACGATTATGTCAGACAGCAACAATAAAAAATTAGGGAACGGTATCGGTATCGGGGCTGCTCTGGGAGCTGCATTCGGAGCAGCTTATGGAACTTCTTCGGGAAATATTTCTTCAAGCATAGCAATGGGATTGGTCCTGGGTTGTGCTGTTGGTGCTATTTTCGACTTTGTAAACAAGGTCTAAAAAAGGACAGTGGCGGGCTGCCGGAATCTGGGCCATGCCGCCATATTTTCTTCAAGATAAATTTAGCGCTATTTGTTACTGCATCTTTGGTTCCAACGAAAGAAAGTAAAAAATTTCCCATCGATCGCGTAGAATTTTTCTTTCCCGGAATCTGTGCGATATTCGATTTTCAGAGCTCAACGATCCTAGTTTCTGGTTTGAAAAGATCTGACCTTCAAAGCGTTCATACCCACTATCCGGCAATGGCCGAGACGGCCACATATTTATCAAATATCCCAAAATAAGCTGTATTTGATAAATAAGCTATTTATGGAAATTCTTTTAGCAAACTGCTTGTACAAACTTATCATGACTTATAATAACTGTTTCCCGTTAAAATATTGAAAAAGCTTGCCCTGCCCGTCCTTGATTCAAACTTCTTAGTCAGAAATTGCTGACCACGGCAAATTGTTTCATTTTAGATCCTTTGTGCGAGTGACTGATTGGTTTTCCCTCGGCGTCTACCACGAACTTCGATTTCCCTTAAATGGATCATTGGTTTGAACATCAGTCTCAGCCAGGTAGGGTATTTTCTCATGGCAAGCACCGTTAACCTTACGTATCGATTCCTCGGTTAAGTCGTCCATATCAATTGTATGTAAAAGTTTGACATCAGACCAGTCAAGTCTAAAACGAACTCCAACCTGCCCGTCATTTCGGAGTATGGTGGTCCAGCCATTACGGAAATCGTTGGTCCAAAATACTCTATACCGTAGTCGACGACTTCAATCCGGTAAGTTTAAATCGTCATTATAATGAAAGGGAAGAAAGCCGTTACCACATCTCATTCGGGAACGAAAGTATTCTTTCGTTGCAATTAGACTCATTGGTAACGTTCCAAGTCTACTTAAGTGGTCTATACGCAACCAGGGCACGCCAGGGTTCGTATGCCTTTTAAATGAGATGTTGATTAAAACCATCAAGACTCATGATGTGATCACTTACATAGGATTTTGATAAGAATAAATTTCCATTTACCTTGAAAGCAATAACTATAAACCAACTTTGTGATGAAAAAACTTCTATTTTTTAACCGTTTTCCAATTATTGACCGCTTTATTACAGAAATGATTTCCAATAAACCATTGGAGGTGACTATTGTTCGAACTATTCCCGATCTTAGCGGTCAATTCAAACGAAGTAAGTTTGATTACATCCTGATGAATGTGGATGACAGACTAATTGAGACGCCGTACATTAAAGAGCTTTCTACGTCCAGATATCGAAGAATCAAGGTTATCTTATTTGATGAATACAAAGACCAACTCCAAGCTTTGAGGCGTGCGGGTGTCAGAGTTTTTCTACCCGACGAGCCTTTAAGAGAAGACTTTGAAATGGCGCTGCAGTGAATCATAATAAATATTGGTACTAAGATCGTGAAATTGAACACGTTCATAGGGTAACGGATCGGTATGATTGCATCCATGGATGCCTTTTAAGAAAAATGTGGCTGTTCCGATCTCTTTGTCGGCGTAAATCATTGGAAACAAGCATCTTCTCAACCTTAAATCTGTGTTATGAAAATCTATCTACTTTCAAACCGACTGGCTGGACTTTGTCTTTTAATGCTTCTGGCTACTTCGCTATCTGCGCAGGTAATCTATGATAACAATGCACAATGTACCGGAGGCAATGCCACTGGCTCCACCCTTTCCCTGGCTAACTTTACTGTTCCCGCCAACAGCCGAGCGGCGCTGGTAGTTCTGATCAGAGGAACCGAAACACAAACTGTCAGCAGTTTGACTTTTAACGGACAAAACCTGTCGCGTTTGGGCAGCGTATTTTCTTATTTCAATGCCCGTGCCGAAGTTTGGTATTTGGCTATGGGTAATCTGGCATCGCCGGTCACAAGTAATATTGATGTGGTGTGGACCGGAAATAATGTTTATAGAATATTGACGGCTCTATCGGCCCACAATGTGGATCAAACTACCCCTGTTGATAATTTGACTGGTAACGGATTTCCAACAACTGCTACTTCGACTAGTATTAGCGTTGCAGGCGGTACGGGCGATTTGGCTGTTGAAGCTATTTCATGCTTTGGACCCAGCAATCTTACACCACCGGTATTTACGCAGACCAGCAGCCAGAACAGTTTGTCCGCTTGTAATATAACACCTGTTTTTACATTCCGGCAGGCCGCAGCGTATAAGGTACAAACAAGCCCTACCACTTTGAGCTGGAGCGTCAGTAATTTGGAACCTACGACTGACGCTGGTATTCAGATTGGCGCCAACATCAGAGCGTTTTCACCCCTGCCAGTAACTCTGATTGAATTCACAGCCAAACCCGAAAATAAGACAGCGTTCCTGAACTGGGAAACTACCCAGGAAACCAATAGCGAGCGCTTCGTCATTGAGCACAGCACTGACAGCAAAAAATGGAAGATAGTAGGTGAACTGAGCGCTAAGGGAGAAAGCAGAGAATTGCAGCGCTATTCATACACGCATCAAAAGCCCAGCGTCGGGGAAAACTATTATCGTCTTAAAATGGTCGATAAGGACGGCACATTTGCTTATAGCCGAATACAAAATCTAAAATTCAATTTTGACCAGAACACTTTTCTTTACCCCAATCCTGTTTCTGAAAAGTTGCATTTAAGCCTGGACGAAGTAGGCACCGTCTCGCGCATATATATTTTAGACTCGTCGGGTAAGCAGGTTTTACAGCAAGTGGGCAATGCTATCGATGGAATTTCTGTGAAAAGTATGCGTCCTGGTCTTTACATACTGAAAATCGTGAGAAGGAACGGCTCCGAAGAATTACGGAAGTTTGTGGTTAACTAGTAAAGGTGATCCCGCCCCTATCGCCGAAGTTAATCTTTGCACCTAAAGTCCACCGTACCTTATTCTAGTCCTAACTGGTTGATGTTATCACACCACATACACAACTGGCTTCTTTTTAAGAAATACGGCGCTGCCCCTGGTCGGTATGGGAGGTAATTATGCCGTCGCTCGGTGAATGTGTTAAAATCCAATTCAGGGTGGCGTTTTTTATGAACATCAAATAAATGAGCTCGGATATCAATTACTTAGAAAGGCGACCGTCAAAAACCATAGCGAATTAAGTCTGGATGTGCTCAAACTGAATTCAATTCCGTTCTGGAAAGCGCCAGCACGTAAGATTGTTATGCCAGTGCCCTGGTTGATGGCGGCCTTTGAAGAAGCGACTTTGATGTACGAACGGGGGAGGGATATTTCAGAAGTGGTCTGCCGGTGATGAAGAATTTTGCGGCGGGTCCTGATATTACATTTAATTGAAAAAATACAGATCATGAAAATAACCAGACTATTGCTTTCAGGAATGCTTTTCATCCTTGCAATTGCTTGCGACGGGGACAAAATATTGAAGGAATCGCTGCTCGATTTCTATTCGGCAGATAACTCCTATCTCAGTAAGTGATGGCACTATCTCGATTTCCAAATATTCATCAGCCTTTGGGGAATCCGGGCCGCCTCTTTTTTTCGTAAGTGTATCATATTTTCAGGTTATGAGGTGTGACGATGAGTGAAATAATCGAAGACCAGATCAGGTCGGTAGTGGCCAACATCCGACAAGTAAGAGAATTAAGGAATTACACTCAGGAATACGTGGCGATGAAGCTGGGCATTTCTCAAAATTCATACAGTAAAATTGAGCTGGCTTATACAAAGATCACCGTTGAAAAACTTATTCAAATTGCCGAAATTCTACAGGTTGATCCAGTTGATCTGCTGTTTTCAAAGAAGGGTACTATGGTTCAATTGAAAGTCTAACACTTAATCCTTTCGTGATAAAGTAATTTAATACCAGAAGATTGATGCTATATTTTATCTGTAAATACAACCAGGTGTGAGCATAGTTTAATACTTCTGAGTCATTAAGCTCATCAGGTATAGAATTTAGCTATATCGACAAAATAAAACATTCATGGATAATTATGGCAAGGGTTTCTGATGCATTATAAGAGCTGATTGCAAGCAGAGGCATTTCGAAGATTAAAATTTACAAGCTGCGGGACAACAAGTTGTTTTTGGAAAACGACCAGTGGTCGTTTGGGCATGAGTTCATCCATGTGGGAAACCAATCTTATAATTTGAATAAATTGATTAAATACCAATGCGATGCCGATGTGCTGTCTTTACATTTCTGATCGAAATCCTTGTTGTCTGCCTTCACTCTAGCCGTCCAGCTCAGCGCTTTTAAGAAACCGGCTTCCATAGCGGGTTAAGTGAAGACCGGCAGAACAAACATCTAATGCTGGAACAAGTGTTGTGCAAGTAAAGAACATAAAGCTATAACCGGGCACATAAAATTATCAGATCAAAATATTTTACTAATCAAGGTATGCCCTATCTTGCTAAATGATGGTTAGACTAATTGATTCATATTCAATTCAATTCAAATTGTCCTTTTTTAGCTGGTGGTGTGAGAGTTTGCTTATTGCCCGCAGCTACAACTGTGTGCCTGAAACGCTCAAATCGAAATATTTTTATAATATTTACCTTTCGTTTAACTAAACCCTATCTGGCTGGGAAGCTCAGATTGATTGACGACAATGGATAATGTTCAGCCCGGAAAACTGGAGAATAATCACCATGGGTTTTTATCCGGTGGCGGCGAACTGGGAAATTTAATCAGATCGTTCGACTGGTGCCAAACCTGCCTAGGCTGTGTCGAATCATGGCCACAAAGCCTGCGCTCTGCCCTGAGTATCTGCTTAAACTCCAATTTTCCTATCGCGATATATTGGGGTAAAGACCTGAACCTGCTTTACAACGACGCGTGGAGCCCCATTCCCGGCGATAAACACCCCGGTGCGTTAGGTCTTGGCGCCAAAGTGGTGTGGCCGGAGATATGGGCTGATCTGGCACCACAGTTTGAAAAGGCATTTAACGGCATTCCTGGCGGATCCAAAGATGCACTGCTTCCTATGCAGAGACGCGGTTATACAGAGGAATGTTATTTTGACTTTACTTTTACACCCATTTATGGGGAGGAGGGCACAGTCGAGGGTGTCTTTAACGCGGTGATTGAAACGACCTACCAGGTAATACATGAGCGCCGGACTTTGGTTTTAAAAAACCTGGCAATTCAGCTCGCCGGATCATCTGGCAGTAACGAGCTTTATAGGCACGCAATTGATCTGATCAAAGACTTTACCAAAGATATTCCGTTCGCATTTCTGTATACTGTCGACTCAACCGGTACCACTCATTTTCAGGCATCAACACATGCTGATATAGTTAAATCGGACTTGTGGCATCATCAATTGCCAGTCAATGACCTTATTAGCTCTGGCGAAAGTATTCATATTTCTAACCTGAACGACTACTTCCCGGATGTTCCCTATGGGTTTTGGCCTGAGCAACCCTTTGAAGGCCTTTTGCTCCCTCTTAAGGATAACAAAGGGTGCGTCAATGGATACCTGTTTTGTGGCCTTAGTGCAAGATTGGGATATGATCAGGAATACAAGATATTTGTCGAAAGTATCGGCAGTACAATTTCAACGGTGGCCCAGAACATTTTTTCCCTTGAACTGGAAAGGAAAAGGTCGAGTGAGCTTCTTGAACTTGACCGCGCCAAGACTGCATTCTTCACCAATATCAGCCATGAATTCAGGACACCGCTCACATTGTTAATTGGGCCCGTCGAGCAGTTTCTTAGCGATCCTGCCCTGACTGAATCGGCAAGGGTACAAATCGAACCAGTTTATCGTAATGCGCTCAGGATGCAAAAGCTGGTGAATACACTTTTGGAATTCTCAAGAATTGAAGCGGGGCGCGTTGAAGCGAAATATATGAAGGTGGATATTGTCGCGCTGACGACAGATCTTGCAAGCACTTTCCGATCCGCAATCGAAAATGCAGGTATGGAATTGCGGGTAGGTTCATCCCAGATTACTGCGGAAGTTTTTGTCGATCCACAGATGTGGGAAAAGATCATTTTGAATCTAGTATCCAATGCCTTCAAATATAGTTTCGAAGGGCTTATCTCTATTCAAGTCGAACAGGTTGGTGAAAATATCCAGGTTTCGGTTAGTGATACCGGGATTGGGATCGCCAGCGAGCACCTTGAAAAACTGTTTGACCGTTTTCACCGCATCGAAGACTCGGCAGGACGCAGCCAGGAGGGGACGGGTATCGGCTTAGCTCTGGTAAAGGAACTCGTCGCACTTCATAAAGGCAGTATCCGGGTGGAAAGCCAACCCGGAAAAGGGTCTATATTCACAGTCATTATTCCGACTGGTCATCAACATTTACCCGCCAACATGCTCTTTGATGAACCTGTTGATGGAATAACACAGACATACAATGCATATCGTCAGGAGGCGCTAGGATGGACCCAAAGGAGAAATAGTCCTACCGAAGACCTTAATGATTTTTATGTAAATCCCACCGCCCCGGCGACTATTGGCGCCACCGCCAAGCGGCATAAGGTGCTCGTAGCTGATGATAACGCCGATATCAGGGAATACATAAAAAGGCTTTTGTCTGAGAAGTTTGTTGTTGTTACCGCTGCGGACGGCGAAGATGCCTTTACGAAAATGCTGCTTCACAAACCTGATATTTTGATCTCGGACATCATGATGCCGGGCCTTGATGGTTTTGGTCTTTTGAAAAAAATTCGGGTTCATCCCGAATTAAAAGCGACACCGGTTATTTTTCTGTCTGCCAGGGCTGGCGAAGAAGCAAAAGTGGAAGGGCTGGATCAAGGAGCGGATGACTACTTAGTAAAACCTTTTTCTGCAAAAGAATTGATGGTCCGGGTTAGTAACCATATTCGCATTAGCCAGATAAGACGTGAAACCGAGCAGCAGTTTTACCGGCTATTTCTTCAGGCCCCGGCCTTGATCAATGTTTTTAAGGGCCCCGATCATGTTTACGAGCTTTTCCACCCTAAAAACAAAGAGATATTCGGAGACGTAGATTTTACAGGATTGAGTCTGGCCGACGCATTGCCTGAGCTTGAAAGCCAGGGGATTATAGATATGTTGGACCATGTGTATCACAAAGGCGAAACAATTATTCAAAATCAGATGCCGGTAACTTTTTTAAACAAGGATAAAAAAAATGAAAAGCATTATTTTAACCTCACTTATCAGCCCTGGTATGACATAAGAGGGAACATTCAGGGTGTTCTCAATTTTGCCACCGATGTGACATCGCAGGTTGAAGCGCAGCAGGTAATCGAAAAAAGTGAACGGAACCTTCGAAATATTATCAGTCAGGCACCTGTGCCTATGTGTATCTTCCGGGGGGAGCGGTTTGTAGTCGAGACTGCTAACAAGCGCATGCTGGAATTATGGGGTAAATCGATGGAACAAGTGACGGGCAAACCTGTCTTGGATGGGATTCCCGAAATTGCAGGGCAAGGCTTTGATCAGTTGCTCGGCCATGTATATTCAAGCGGTGAGCGGTATTCGGCATTTGAACGACCTGTCGCTTTACAGCGGAACGGTAGGCTTGAACAGGTTCATGTAAACTTTGTCTACGAGGCATTAAGGGAAGATGATGGCTCAATTTCGGGTGTTATGGCAATTGCGGTTGAGGTAACGGAGCAGGTTTTAGCCCGCAGGAAAATCGAAGATGCAGAGGAAAAAGCGCGCCTTGCAATAGAATCTGCGGATCTGGGCACTTATGAAGTTAATCTTTTGACCAATGAGATTATAACCTCACAACGATTCAATGAAATTTGGGGTATAGCTCACGCGGCTACGCGGACAGAATTGGCTTCGCACCTGCATCCTGATGACCAGGCAATAAGGGAGCAGGCGCATTTGCATTCCATGAGTACAGGACAACTGGAATATGAGGCCCGTGTACTTTGGGATGAGGGCTCAATACACTGGATTAAAGTGAAAGGCAGAGTTATCTATGATTCCCAGGGAACCGCGACCGGTTTGCTTGGGGTCATTCAGGATATAACCAAGCAAAAGCATTTTGCTCAACAGTTACATGTACAAGTAAACGAGCGCACCCAGCAGCTGCAACGCTCCAATGCAGATCTGCAACAGTTCGCACATGTGGCCAGTCATGATCTAAGGGAGCCAGTCCGGAAGATCAAGTTGTACAGCAGCAGACTTCAAGGCGAATATGGGCAATCGTTGCCCGAAAAAGGCAGTATCTTTGTCGATAAGATTCTGCAGGCCGCTGACCGGATGTATTCAATGATCGAAGGCGTGCTGGCATATTCATCTTTCAATGCTATTGAGCAGAAAAATGAGCTCATCGATCTTAATGAAGTAATTGACAGTATCGAATCTGATATGGAAATTCTGATCGCGCAAAAGAACGCTGTGATCAAAAAAGAAATGTTGCCACTGATCGAAGGTGCACCGGTTTTAATATACCAGCTTTTTTATAATTTGGTCAACAATGCACTGAAATTTTCAAAAACAGGCGAGTCCGCCACGGTTTCAATTTATTGCCGGAATGCTGATGCTGACGATTTGGTAACGATTGTTGTCGAGGATAATGGCATTGGATTCGAGCAGCAGTATGGACAAAGAATTTTTGAAACATTCACACGGCTGAATCGAAAGGATGACTATGAGGGAACAGGACTGGGCCTATCTTTATGTAAAAAGATAGTTGAAAGGCACAACGGAAAAATTCAAGTAGAAAGTGAGCTTAATTCAGGGGCTAAGTTCATGATCACCCTTCCGATAAAACAAAAAAGCTAATTGGATATGGCCAAGAGAATTATGCTTATTGATGACGATTCAGATGACCGGGAGCTTTTCCGTGAGGCGCTTTCCGAGATTGACCCGTCTATAATTGCCGTCACAGCTGATTCTTCTTCACAAGCATTTGATAAACTGGGGGCTGTTGATACCGGTGTTTTTGATCTTATCCTTTTAGATATCAATATGCCTGTAGTAAGTGGATGGGAGTGCCTCAAACTTTTAAAACACGATCAGCTTTATCGTAACATACCCGTTGTGATGTTCTCTACTTCCTCCCACAGCGTTGAAAGGGAAAATGCAAGGGCCCTCGGTGCACTTGGGTTAATAACTAAACCATCAAACTTCGAAATTCTAAAACAACGCCTTCAAGATGTTCTTGAGTATTTACGGGATGGTGGTGATTCGGACGCAATCAGAAATTTTATTTAGCTTAATTTAAATTTCACACTAAGCTGTATTATGATGAAAAGACATCTTATAAAATGAGTTTTTTAGGTGTACACTATTGAAATAAACCGTAAAAGGGGGCTGACAGTGGCCAGCCCAGTAATTTATTTCCGTCGATCAGGCGCCCCCTGGCGTGTTGCTCTCCAGGAGAGCACGCTCCATATTGCCTAATAATACCAATTTAATAAAAAAAACACTGATGCGCTTGCATTTCAACGTCGAAACAATATGATTTAAATATTTTGTAGCTTTACGTAAACATATTTCTACTTAGAGATTGGAAAAACCTAAAATAGTTTACCTGGTGGATGATGACGAGGATGAACGGTATTTTCTCAGGGAAGCGATCGATGCTTTAGATCAACAAATTAAAGTAGTTGAAGCCGGTAACGGAAAGGACCTGCTCGAGTTACTTCATTTACAAAATCTCGATGCTAACAAGGTTGTCGTCCTTTTGGACTTTAATATGCCCCGGGTAAACGGCATGGAGGCACTTGCGGCAATGAAAAACGATGAGCACACCTGCCACGTCCCAACGGCTATGATATCAATCTGCTCTGATCCATCGGTCATTAGACAGAGCTATGACGCGGGAATCAATATTTTCATAAAAAAACCATCAACTATGGATGGTTTTAAGAAAATTGCAGCGGGGCTTCACGTCTGTTTTTTTTCCTGAAAAAGGGTGTTTAAATTCTCCTGTGTGTTACTGGGAAAAGCTGAAAACACATTTCCTTAAGCAGAACAAAAATTGTCCGTCCTTCCTTTGATTACTGATGGCTGCATCATAAGTGCACTGTCAGCCCATACTGTGGATCAGACCACCCGACTTGATAACTCGACGAAACGGATTTTCAGTAATCCTTATATTAACTCACACCTCATACCAGGCGATCAGTACATTGTTTTTGATATTCCCGGATGGAAATGCGTGATCCTTATTTGCTACGATAACAATATTATTGAAAACATTCGGGCTACCGCGATGCTTAGCGAGGATATCATCTTTATGCCGCACGTGACAATGTTGACTCCTTCGTCGCCCTCGCGAGCTGGCTTCTCCGAAATTACAAGAAGTTGAAGAAACGCTTGCTTTAAAGGCTAAAAATCATGCGTGTTAGAAAGGTAAAAGCACCCGGAACGATGCACCACTTCCTGGTTGGCTCTCGGCTTTTATTATTCCTCGATGATTATCTACCACTTTCTTGACGGTGGATAGGCCGACACCGCTCCCGGCATGCGTTTCGCTGCCATGAAGCCGGGTAAAAAGCTGGAATATTTTGTCAGCGAATTGCTGTTCAAACCCCATTCCATTGTCGCGGACCTCGATGAGATGGTATTTTATCCCATTTTCGCTGATCGATCCAGATGAAATATGAATTTGAAGAGGCACAACCGGATTATGATATTTCAGGGCATTGCTGATTAAGTTCTGAAACATTTGATTTAGCTGCCGCTTATAACCACTAACGGTCGGCAGCTCGCTCAGGATTATTGATGCGTTTATTTCCTGAATGCTTACTTCCAAATCTTCCATAACCTGCTGGATATTTTCGTTTAGGTCAACCAGCTCTTTTTCTAAGGGGGCTAAACTGAATTGTGAGTATAAAAGCAAATCATCAATTAAGTGGCCCATTCGCTGAGAGGCACTGAAAATCTTGTTCAACACTGCCAGGTCCCGCTCCGTCAACTGGTCGAGAAGTTGTGTTCTAAGACGGTCTGTGAAAATTTGGATTTTTCGAACAGGCTCCTTTAAATCATGCGACGCAGCATGGGCAAAGGCTTCAAGGTTTTGATTAGAGCTTTCTAGTTCAGTAATTTTTTTAAGCAATTCGAGCTCCAGATATTTGAGTTTTGTGAAGTCTGCAAAATGTAGGATTATCTCGTTACCCATTTTGGTTGCGGACATTTCGTTATACAGGTCCAGGCCATCCTGGTCATAATGAATGATCCAAGTGTCAGCCGCCCCAGTCATGAATGTTTTGACCACATTAGTAAAACTGGTTGTTTCTAAATATCCGGGAAAAATGTCACTTACCTTTTTGCCCTGCAGTGCTGCCGGTGTCGAGTTTGCATAAGCCGAATAAGCCTGGTTGGTCAGTTTAAACCGGAAATCAACGATCTCATCATTTTCAAAAACAGGTTCAAGTATTTGTAGGGGCTGCTTAAAGGAATTAATGATATCCTGCAGATACGTGTTTGCTTCTCTTATCGATTCGTTCACCTGTTCAAGCTCCCTTGTCCTGCTGGCTACCGTTTCTTCGATTCGTTTACGGGCCTGGACTGTGGTGGTGGTTTCCATACAGGTAACCAGGACACCTTCAATTGTATCATGATCACCATATACCGGACTGTGGCTAAATGTCCAGTAAACGTCTTCAAGCAGGCCGTTCCGGCGTATGGGCACGAGCCTATCTTCATACCATACTGGCCTGCCGCTTTCAAAAACCTGATTGATTAGGGAATCTGTCAATTCCCATATTTCCGGCCAGACCTCACTGGCTGTCCTGCCGATGGCCGGATGCTTACCAGTCATACCAAGGCTCGGACGGTAGGCGTCATTGTAAAAACAAATACGGTCTTTCCCCCAAAAAAGGAACATGGGGAAGGCAGAATGCAATAACATTCCCAGGGTAATGCGAAGGCTTTGTGGCCACTGGTGAATAGGGCCAATAGGGTGATCGGACCAGTCGTAGTTGTAAATTAGCTTGCCCATTTCGCCACCATTCTCTAGAAATGGCGGCTCTTTATCTTGACTCATACTTCTTCCAATATATAGGCCTGAATAGGGCAGTACTTTGGTTAATAGCTTGCACAGTCTGGCCTAAGGATAAAGTTCAAAATATCTTTATCGTAAAAATAACTCTATGATATTAATATCCTCGGAGATCTGGGGAATAGCATCTTTTATTAAAAAACGCTCATCCGGATCATCGTCAGCCAGGTAAATATCCTTATCGCTATCCGCATCCTTAGCTGTTGTCTCGAGTTGAGAAATGCACATAAGATGATACTTTAACAGTTGTTTTATACCGCCGGCAATTTATGAAAAAATCTGTTTGGCCGTTCTGCTAATAAGATATCCTTATTCAAAATACGCCTGTAACCCGGGCTATTCATGCAAAGCTGAGGGACGGATTAGAATTTAACTTGCAACGGCAGCTTGTCTACGAGCAGTATATTTAAATGTGGTTATAACAAGATAGAGGCACAGAAATTGTATAGTTCTGAACAAAAGCTATTTCTAATTCCTTTTACCAACTATATGGAAAATTGTACAATGCTTCAGTTTTTTGAATGGTATTATCCCGCTGATGGTAGCCTGTGGAACCACTTTAAAGCAGATGCCGCCAGATTAAAAGCAATCGGGATAGACTCTGTTTGGCTCCCACCAGCACATAAAGGCATGGATGGCCAAAACTCTCCAGGATACGATTCATATGATCTTTATGATCTGGGTGAGTTCGACCAGAAAGGATCTGTTAGGACAAAATATGGTACCAGATCTGAATTGTTAGACGCAGTCGCGGCGGGCAGAGAGGCTGGCTTAAAGGTATATATGGATATTGTGTTAAACCATATGGGTGGAGCAGATGAAACGGAAACCGTCGTTGTGAGGAAAGTAGCTACCGACAACCGAAATGAATTTATAGGCGAGCCGTTCGAAATAAAAGCGTATACCAGGTTTACCTTTCCCGCCAGACAAGGCAACTATTCTGATTTTGTCTGGAACTATCAATGCTTTTCCGGCGTGGATTACGATGCTTCAAATGATGAGACCGCCATATTCAGCATTCAAAATCAGTACGGAGAAGGGTGGCAGGATGTGCTGGATCATGAAAACGGCAATTATGATTATTTGATGCTCTCGGATATAGAATTCCGTAACCCATTTGTAAGAGAGGAGCTTAAACGCTGGGGAGAATGGTTCTATGAGACCGTGCGATTTGACGGCTTTCGCCTTGATGCAATCAAACACATAGATCCGAAATTTTTCAACGAATGGCTTGATCATCTGAGAGCAAAATTTGGGGAAGAGTTTTATACAGTAGGAGAGTACTGGTCGCCTTATGATTTGGAATCGATGCTCAAATACATTGAAGTTACCGAAGGCAGGATGTCTTTATTTGACGCACCACTCCAGGCCAATTTTTATAAAGCCTCTCAGGAAAACAGTGATTTTGACCTTTGCACCATTTTTGATAATACCCTGGTACAAGCATGTCCTGAGCTAGCCGTTACGCTGGTAGAAAACCATGACACCCAGCCGTTGCAATCCCTTGAACAGACCGTGGAATCCTGGTTCCGGCCGTTAGCTTATGCACTCATCTTGCTGAGGCAGCAAGGTTATCCATGTATTTTTTATACGGATCTGTATGGCTCCAAATACAAGGACCAGGGAAACGACGGGGAAGAACACGAAATTACTCTTGATAAAATTGAGAAAATAGAAGAGCTGTTGCACGTTAGAAAACATCTAGCCTACGGCGATCAGATCGATTACTTCGATAATCCAAACTGCATTGGCTGGACCCGGCAGGGTGATGAGCGGGAATGGTCTGGCATTGCTGTCATAATTTCGAATGCTCAGGATTGCTCCAAGATCATGCATGTAGGCACTCGGCACGCTGGACAGGTTTTTGTCGATTACTTAGGCAATGCCCCGCATCAGATAACTATCTCGGACGATGGACAGGCAGAATTTATGGTGAACGGGTGCTCCGTTTCTGTGTGGGGTCTAAAAAAGCCTTAATTCTGTGACAGGGCACTTAAAAAGTTCTTTGTTTCGTTGAGTTAGAAAAGCGTCAGGAAATTTAGTTTTATGCTTCTTTTTGCATCCTAAGATAGTAAATACCCAGATACCCCGCAGCCCAAAGTTTCTTTGATAAGTTCCTGATTTGAGGCCGTTGAGACAAGAAAGACAGGAATATATTTATGAAAAAGGTCAGATTTGAGGGCTTTAACCACCCCGAGACCGTTTATGCGAGGCATATACATATCCATATCGTTGGTCGATGGATATATGAATCGGTCCGCGGCAAGGATCGTTCCGGAAAGCCAGCCACTTTTGTAGTTATCATCACCTTTAAGGATAAAAGATCTTATCATTTCCTCCATTCACCACCAGCGTGAGTTTATTGCTGCCACCCAATAGTATTCCGTCTGCACCCAAAAAGTACTGATGAATAGCGATTTTTTCAATTTTATTTGGATCTGAATCTCAACTTTGAAGATCTGACCGGTATTGCTGTTATCAACCAGCAGAAAACCACCTGGATGATAAACAATCCCGTTCAGGCCAATCCCTTTTGTCTCAAATTTTTCGCTTTTGGAAAATACGGTAGCCTTGCCATTGGAGCTGATTTTATAAACCAAATTTGCAAAACTATCGGTCGTATATATTTCCTTTGTTGCCAAAAGGCAGATCATTGCCAAAATGCTTTCCAGGCACCAAAGATGACAGATCTGTGTCCGATAAACGTTTGCCTGAATTAAAATCAATATTGATCGGCCGGATCATTTCTGACGCGAATCAGGTGATGTAAACTTGCTGCATTTGGCATCGCCGACACAAACAAAAGGCCTTTTTCCATCAGGGTGTATCTTCATTCCGTACGTTGATTTGAGCGTGCTGTCCGCATGCAGAACAGAATATCCACCAGTGGGAGTAACTTTACCCGCTATTCCGCCCCTGGCCGAACATACAAATAGATTTAGGGTGCTGACACGCAAATAGGATGAGGTACAAATATTATTCTTTAAGGTCCCGGGGGCTGTTGACCCGCACGGCCGTTGGGCGCTGCTGGTGAAGGGTCACTTTCAAATCTTACTGCTATGTGGTACCGTAAAAATAATGGACATCTGCTGAATGCCCCATTTACGTTGCAATGCGGGCTTATTGTTGAAAAGCACGGTTGAATGATACTGGTTTAAAGATCTTTGAGGAAAACCTTACAAGCAATTACTTTAAGTTCAATTTGTAATCCTAGCGATTTAATATCATTCAAAAGGTTCGAACCTGGTGTACCCTAGCCACCGTTCGTTTTAAACAAGAATTATTGTTCTTGGGTCACTAACTTCATCATTTCTTCTTGCTTTAATATTAAGGTATGGTTTTAATAAAGATTCGGAAAATAGGAAATTTCCTAAAATGAGAATCTGAAATTAAATAGAAATCAGTTATGAAAACGCAAGAAAAAAGCAAGAAGAATGAACAGCAAAATCCGGATAAGAAGTACCCCCAGCCCCCCTTTCCTAAACAGAAGCAAGAGTTTCCAGGAACAGAGATGGCTATGGATCCGAAGGCGGATCATGGCCAGGAAAGCTATAAAGGATCAGGCAGACTAAAAGGTAAAAAAGCAATTATAACTGGCGGAGATTCGGGAATTGGCAAAGCAGTAGCAATAGCATTTGCGCGGGAAGGTGCGGATGTTCTGATTAGTTACCTCAGTGACATGGAGGATCAAGATGCCGAGGATACGGCAAAATATGTCGAGAAAGCCGGACAAAAGTGCATTCTTGTAAAAGGTGATATCACGGTTGAGGACCATTGTAAAAAAATTGTATCTGAGGCTGTTCGTGTTTTTGGCCAAATTGACATTTTGGTAAACAACGCTGCTTTCCAGATGGCGCGTAAGACCATCCAGGATATCCCCTCCCAGGAATGGGTGCATACTTTTGCAGTGAACGTTCATAGCATGTTTTATCTGTGCAAGGCTGCCGAGCCACATATGAAGCCTGGTAGCTCTATTATCAACACGACCTCTGTGAATGCTTATCACCCCTCGGATGACTTGCTTCCTTATGCGGCAACAAAAGCTGCGATTCAGAATTTTACTGCGAATCTCAGTCAGATCTTACTGAACAGTGGCAAAGGTATACGTGTCAACGCGGTTGCCCCTGGCCCGGTATGGACGCCTCTGATCCCATCTACTAAATGGGAAGATGCCGATATTTTTGGGGATAACACACCTGTTGGCAGACCCGGACAGCCTGTTGAAATCGCACCTTCCTATGTGTTCCTTGCCTCAGAAGAAAGTAGTTATATTTCAGGAGCTACCATACCAGCCACCGGGGGCCGTATTGCGTATTAATACTTCATTATGAATGGAGGATAGATGCGCTCGTATGATGAGCTGAATATTCCATAGCCCGATGTCAGAACGATGAAATCCTACATGAGATAACGGCTATGAACGGTGACCCTCATAGCAAGCGCTGCAGGCACGGATATTTACAGGGTGCGAATGTCAATTAACAAAAATCTAAACAAAAGAAATCATGTCAAATACAGTAGTTGGAATTTTCGAGTACGAAAGCGAGGCGCAACAAGCGCAGAATTATTTGCTTGCTAACGGTTTTGCAGATGGGGATGTTGACATTAAAACAGCATCTTACAAGTCGGCAGATGGCGTGTCTGAGGATAGTGACCGGGACGAGGGTCTACTGGATCGTATAGGAAACTTTTTTAAAGATCTGTTCGATGGGGATGAAGAAGAGACCAAACGCTACACGGAAGCGGGAAAGCGTGGTACTATTGTCACTGTGCATGCTGCTAGCGTTGAGGAAGCATCAGCAGCTGCAGAAATTCTTGATCAACATGGTGCCGTAGATGTGAAGGAGAGTGTGGCGAATTTTTCATCAAACCAAGCTTCCGATTCAACCGAAGCGGACCCATTTTTTTCAAATGATCAAACTGCATCTTTACCAGATACAAACAGCCCGGAAGTAGGAAGACCGGGATTTGGATCTAGAAGCCGGATCATACAGCGGCCGATTCAGGAAAGCACCCGGCTTCGGCAGGACTCATTAAATGTAGGAACTCCCCCTGTTAACGGATTCGCGACAGGATCTGACTTCGATACTTTTAAAGGAGGCTCTAATGCAATGAATGACTTTGAACAAGAGGCTGGGATGGATGATGACTCGGATTTTGAGAAAACAATGGACGCGGACGAAATTGATGAAACTGGCGATAGCAAAACAGCCGATGTCGATGAGCTCACTGACAGGGAAAGAACAAGACGGTTCAGCCTGGACGAATAGAAAAGCTGGCGACACTTCTAAATATCCTTTCGGGACGTTAGAGTAAATTAGTTTGCATATAAGGCCGTTGCATGTTTCGAGTGCAACGGTCTTACTTTATTTAGCGAGCAATGAATACGGATTCGGAGATGGATGCAAACCGAGATACAGATGGCGTTAATCCGCCCAAGGAGGAATTACCAATAAGCAGCGACTCATCTGATTGTGCTAAGTAGGGAAAGCGTCCAAGTATTAAGAAACCAATTTTTTCTCTTAAGCTTCAAATGGAAAGGCCAATATCAGTTCCAGGATATTTGGATTGAAGCCGTAAAAAAACATCGAATATTGTGCAGCTTGTAACTGCTCGAATCCGATACCATTATCCCGAAAACAGACTGCATGATAGAATTTATCCGCCTCCAATGCATCATTTAGGATGTTGTCCGAACCCTGGGATTCGTCGTTAATGATTATTTCGGGATCTACTCCTGTGACTGAGAACTTAGCGCATTGCTGATCAGCTTGATAATATGGGTGCTTTATCTTAAAGCAGATTATTTTTTAGGGGATGCAGAATTTAGTCTTCCTTTTAATATCGCAGTTCAGCATTAATGTGTAACGGCTTCGCCATCCCGACTGGCATAATATTTTTTTGCAACTGCGGCGAAAGCAAGCACGGCAGTTAACGCAATAATTTAATTCATGGCATGAAAAATACTAGGAGACGAACTATTGGGGTTAATTTCAATAAATCTGGTCTGGCAAATGTACTACTTTGGGCACCCAGTGCGAATCATGTTGAACTTTTCCTGATTGCTAAAAATAAGGGAATTCCAATGAAGCATAGCGAGTACGGTTATTGGAGCCTTGAAACCAATGAAATTAGTCCCGGTGATTTATATCTATTCAATTTAGATGGTAAAAACCAGATGGCAGATCCGGCGTCAGTCTCTCAACCCGGTGATGTATATGGAGCCTCACAAGTGTTGGATACGCGGTCTTTTGAGTGGACCGATCGCAGCTGGAAGAACTTACCCTTAGAACGTTATATCATATATGAACTTCATGTAGGTACATTTACAACGGATGGGACGTTTGCTGCCGTTGAAAGGAAGCTGGATTATTTAATTGAGCTCGGAGTTACGGCTATCGAACTTATGCCGGTCGCACAGTTCCCTGGTAACAGAAATTGGGGTTATGACGGAGTTTATCCCTTCTGTGTTCAAGGCTCGTATGGGGGCGCTAATGGTCTACAGCAATTGGTCAACGCGTGTCACAATAAAGGTTTGGCGATAATTTTAGACGTTGTATTTAATCACGTTGGGCCGGAAGGAAATAACTTTGAAGAATTTGGTCCATATTTTACCGACAAATATCATACTCCGTGGGGTAATGCAATCAATTTTGATGATGCCTGGTGCGATGGTGTCCGGCTGTTCTATATTGAAAATGCGCTTATGTGGTTCCGAGATTTTCATATAGATGCCCTTCGCATGGATGCTGTTCATGCTATTAAAGACTTTAGTCCCACGCATATTTTGCAGGAAATCAGACAGCACGTTAATTTTCTGTCGCAACAGACTGGTAGGATGCATTATTTGATTGTCGAACTGGATCTTAATGACACCCGCTATATAAATTCTGAAAGTAAGGGAGGTTTTGGAATGGATGCGCAGTGGATTGATGAGTTTCATCATGCGCTTCGCGTAACTTCCGGCCAGGAGAAAACCGGTTATTATTCTGATTTTAATGGAATTGAATCCCTAGCGAAAGCATATCAGGATGCTTACGTATATGATGGTACGTATTCTCGGCACCGTAAAAAGACTTTCGGTATGAAAGCCACGGAAAATCGGGGTGAGCAGTTTGTTGTTTTTTCTCAAAATCATGACCATGTAGGAAACAGGATGCTTGGCGAGCGTACGAGTCGGCTCGTGAGTTATGAGATGATTAAAGTGCTGGCAGGAGCCGTTTTAGTCAGTCCATATGTGCCGATGCTGTTTATGGGAGAAGAATATGGAGAGAAGAATCCTTTTCTATATTTTGTCAGCCATACGGATCCAGAACTTGCTGACGCTGTTCGAAAGGGACGTAAGAAGGAGTTTGAGGCGTTTCACATGGAAGGCGAAGCGCCAGATCCCGTAGCGGAAGAAACGTTTAATAATTCCAGGCTTAATTGGGAAACAATTGATGACCAGCCCCATAAAAAGCTCCTTGATTACTACAAGGAAATGATTGCGATCAGAAAGAATCAACCACCATTGCATGTTTTAAACCGCAAAGACGTATCGGTGGAGTACCATTTGGAAACACAAATTATTGTGCTTCATCGCCAACACAAGGTTCAGGATATCGTTTGCTTAATGAATTTTTCGAAACGACCTCAGTCGGTTCAGGTATCTCTGTATGCACGGTCTTGGCGCAAATTAATAGCAACGTCGGATAGCCGTTGGGGTGGTACTCAAGATATGCCCGAAAGCGTGCCAGAGAACTTATCCATGATTTTACCGCCCGAATCCCTTACACTTTATACCAATTAAAATGAACAATCCAATTGCTACCTATCGTTTACAATTCCACAAGGAATTTACTTTCAAAGATTTTGAAACATTGATTCCTTATTGGAGGCAGCTGGGAGTCAGTACTATATATGCTTCTCCAATTTTTAAATCGACTCCGGGCAGTACGCACGGATATGACGGCGTTAACCCTAACGAAATAGACCCAGAAATTGGTAGTGTCGAAGAGTTGAAAGCACTTAGTCTTGTGTTGAAGGAAAATCAAATGAATTGGCTGCAGGATATAGTACCAAATCACATGGCGTTCCATTCAGACAATCAATGGCTGATGGATGTGCTGGAAAAAGGAACGCAGTCTGTTTATTCGAAGTTTTTCGATATCGCATGGAACAGTCGTCTGTTTCATGGAAAGTTAATGGTTCCATTTTTAGCGTCTGATCTCGAAGACGAACTGAAAAATGGAAAAGTGACAATCTCATATTCGGGCAGCAGGCTTGTACTAAATTATGAAGGTGCAACTTTTCCTCTCAGTCCCCGATCTTACATCACTTTTTTTGATTCGGCGGGTGTAAGCCAGAATCAGGCGCTTGCACAGATCGGAGGGCAATGTAAAGAAATAAATGAGGTAGAGGAGCCAGAGGTCTTTTCTGAAAGATGGAATGAACTTCTCCTTCAGCTGTCTTCTTTGATGAAAAATGAACAGGAAAAAGCTTTGGTGGAAGATCTGTTGAATCAGATAAATAAGAGTGAGGAAAGAATAAAACAAGTGATTGACCAGCAGACCTATTATCTGTGCAATTCACAAAAAACGGATGAGCAAATCAATTTTCGCCGGTTCTTTACAGTGAACGGTTTGATCTGCCTGAACATTCAAAATGAAGATGTGTTCAGGGAGTATCATCACCTAATTGAAGAGCTGGTTAGCGAAGATATTTTTCAGGGCCTAAGAATTGACCACATCGATGGCTTATATGATCCCTCCGGTTACCTGGAAAATATTCGGCAATTAACGGGGAAGAATACCTATATAGTTGTTGAAAAAATTCTCGGGCAAGATGAAGATATTCCCCGACAATGGCCAATTGAAGGTACCACCGGCTATGAATTTCTATCAACAGTCAATAACCTGTTTACCAATAAAGACGCCGAGCATACATTTACAAAGTTTTATGAAGAGTTGACTCGGGAAAGGGAGCCCATACAAAGTCATTTACTCAAAAAGAAAGCCCATATCCTTTTTGAGCATATGGGAGGCGAGTTAGAGAATCTTTTTCAGCTTTTTGTGGAACTCGGTTTGGTTAAAAAAGAGGATCTTGAACAGACTGGAAAGGATGATCTCAAAAGCGCAATTGGTCATTTCCTAATTCATTGCCCCGTATACCGTTTTTATGGTAATCGAATGCCTTTGGAAGATTCGGAGCTTTCCTGTATTCAACATATTTTCAATGAGGCTAAAAACGTGCATCCGGAGCTTGAGGGCGGAATAATGGTGCTTGAAAATGCATTACTGAAAAAACCGCTAGAGGGTGATGAAAACTATGGCCACAGAGCACTTGAGTTCTACCAGAGATGCATGCAGTTTACCGGTCCACTGATGGCAAAAGGGGCTGAGGATACGCTGATGTACACATATGACCGTTTCATTGGGCACAATGATGTGGGTGATTCTGTCGAAAGTTTTGGCATAACATCCAAAGATTTTCACCGTAAGATGAAAGATCGACGTAAACACTGGCCGCTTTCTCTGAATACAACATCTACGCACGATACCAAGCGGGGAGAGGACGTACGTGCGCATCTGAATGTGCTTACGGACCTTGCAGACGACTGGATATCTCGCGTAAGGCAATGGCGAAAAATCAATGCACCCCTGCGACAAAAGTTTTCGGCGCCGGACACAAATGATGAGTACCTGATATACCAAACCATGATCGGTGCTTATCCGATACCCGGGGAAGACGAAGACAATTTTGCAGCCCGGTTTGCCGACTACCTGCAAAAAGCTTTAAGGGAAGCAAAGACGAATACGACTTGGGCGGAGCCTAATGAGGAATACGAAGCGGGAACACAGCATTTTGCTCGGGAATTATTGGACAAACACGGCCCTTTCTGGCCGGATTTCATATCATTCAAAAATGAAATTTCGGACTTTGGCATTGTTAATTCTCTTGCTCAGTTGATTCTGAAGTTCACGTGCCCGGGTGTCCCGGATGTTTATCAGGGATGTGAATTATGGGATTTTAGCCTTGTGGATCCAGACAACAGGCGTCAAGTTGATTTTCAAAAGCGAAAACAGTGGCTTAAAGAATTCGAAGAAAGTGACCGGCTGGCAATTCTGGGAAAACTATGGATGGACCGCAAAAACGGACAAATAAAGCTCTGGCTCACGCAGCAATTGTTTGAATTACGGAGACAAAACCCATCTCTTTTTTTAGAAGGTGAATATGTTCCCTTGAAAACAGAGGGGAGGTATAAAGATAACATATTTGCTTTCGCGCGCACTTACAAGCAAACCGTTCTGGTGATTGTTATTCCATTGAATATGGCCGTATCTTGTAAACAACAGCAAAAAGATCCCTCAAACTTCGATTGGCAAGACACCAAGATTGTGTTGCCTTCAGGGCTGAATGCTGAATGGGAAAATCTGCTGACAACCAATAAAGAAGAACATCACGAAAAGATTCCCCCAGGCGGTTTATTTAGCAGTTTGCCATTTTCAATTTTGAAAGGAAGAAAAGCTGATAAAGAAAGAAATTCAGGCATTCTTGTCCATATTTCTTCTCTGGCGTCGCAATTTGGTATAGGGGATATGGGTCCGGAAGCATTCGCCTTCGCAGACTTTTTAGATCGGAGCGAACAGAGTATCTGGCAGTTGTTGCCATTGAACCCCACAGAAGTGGCGCAGGGAAATTCTCCTTACAGCGCACTGTCAAGCCGAGCCGGCAATCCGGCATTGATAAGTCCGGAGTTGCTTCAACAACAGGGACTGCTTGATGATGTAAATCTTTCGGACTATTATTTACCGCAAGACGGTAGGGTGGATTTTGAGAAGGTTGAAGAAACAAAAACAGAATTGTTAGAAAGGGCCTTTTCCACTTTTGAAATTAGGCCTGAGATGTTCCCGACAGAAGAATATAACCAATTTTGTGATGAGCATGCTGACTGGCTTGGAGATTTTGCATTGTATATGGTGATCAGAGAAAAGCAGGATCGAAACCCTTGGATAGAATGGGACGAACCCCTGAAACTTCGAGATCCCCAAACTCTGAAAAGTTTGAATGACAGCGAATCAGAAAGAATGCGTTACATAAAGTGGGTACAATTTATTTTTCACAAACAATGGCAATCGCTTAAGGCATACTGTAACGAACGCAATATCAAATTGCTTGGCGATATGCCGTTCTACGTCAGTTATAATTCTGCCGATGTATGGTCGCACAAGGATCTTTTTTTGCTGGACGGGGACGGAAAGATCACTGGTATAGCGGGGGTTCCGCCCGATTCATTTTCTGAGGACGGGCAGCTTTGGGGTATGCCTGTCTTTAACTGGGATGTGCTTAGGGCGCAGGGGTATAAATGGTGGATAGAACGGTTGCGTAAAAACACCGAACTCTTTGATATAACAAGACTCGATCATTTCCGCGCTTTTGCAGATTATTGGGTGGTTCCAGGAGGAGAAAAAATAGCAGTAAAAGGTGAATGGAAGCTGGGGCCTGGCTCAGATTTTTTCAGGGCAGTCGAGTCTTCACTTGGCGGGCTTCCATTCGTTGCTGAGGATCTCGGAGAGATTACCCCGGCGGTTTTTAAACTAAGAGATGAATTTCATTTGCCTGGGATGAAAGTCCTGCAATTTGCATTCGACGAGAGCATGGCAGAAAACGATTATATCCCTCACAATTACACCAGTAATTTTATCGCATACACAGGGACTCATGACAACAACACGATCAAAGGGTGGTTTAAAAACGAAATCGATCAAGAAACCCGTTCGAGGCTGGAGCAATACATGGGACGGTTTATCAATGAAAATGAGATTTATTGGGTAATGGCAAGGCTGGTTTTTTCCTCCGTCGCAAAAACGGCAGTCTTGCCAGTGCAGGATTTGCTTAATCTTGATGAATCCAGCAAAATGAATAGCCCTGGATCCAGTGAAGACAATTGGGCATGGCGTTTGCTGCCAGGCCAATTGACAGTCGAAGCGGAAAGTCAGCTAAAACTGTGGACAAGATTATACAACCGGGGATACTAACTTGATAATGATGTCCGAAGGGGATTTTGCAGAATAATTTGCCCGCTTCGAATTAATCTGGCCGAACTTCGCCGAAAGTCAATAAAGAATCGGGGGCTATTCAGCGTTCTGCACATGGGGAGTAATAGCCATTTAAGACAAGTAAGAACCGACTTTGCCTTGATTATCCGTTTCAGATGGGAGTTCTTCCTGCAGGAACTTCGATTTTAAACCCATATGTGAAAACGGTGCCTGCGAATCACTAAAAACTTGATCCAGGGCATACTTTTTATATTTTAAATCCAAAAAAGTCAACTTGGTAATTATGAAAAAAATAAAGAGACTAATCGATATTTCTACGTTTGCAGCTATGATGTTTTGCGCATCGTGCGGGGGGGGAAAAGGGGCAAATTCTAATACGAGCGGATCAGAAAGTCAGACTACTGCAAACGACAGTTCAGGTGCAGAAAGCAGAAGCGCCCTCGGAGTGGGAGAGGATAATCAAAAGAAGACCTTAGGTTACCCCTCAAACCAGTCCAACCTGAATAGTGACTCGACCAGTAAACTTCACGACGGTGATACCATTGCAAAAAAGCCCTTGAAGGACAAACCGAACAAGCATCTGTAAGCAGGTCGATTTCCAAGCTTTGAAAAGACCAAACTAAGAATGCCCTGGGCTGGCCATTTATGTGTTGCCGGATTTGCTTTGTTTTGGTATGATACCAGAGAATCTAGGTAACAGTAACCGTTGGACTGCTTAGTCCTTCAGATAAAATCAGTTAACAACTTGAAAGGGGTGGCCATGCAAAACCGCTCACTTGGAGGATCAATGGTGGCGGGCTGAGACGCAGGAGGTAACTTGATACCCTTCGAAAACTCTTTGTATGCGTTTACCGGCAATGTCTAATTAACCAAATCCGGTAATATGGATCTGCTCTGCCACCAGGTATGTTAGAGGTTAACATTCATTTAACAGGTTTCTGGCAAGCAGCAGCTGGTATGATTTTTCTTCTTAAGCCCCTGTTAACAAATAAAATATCACCATGGAACAAGAGACAAAAAATGCCGGTCGCCAGGCCCGTGACGGAGATAATACAAGTTTATGGCAAGATTCTGCCGGGCAAAACCACGTGGTCAGCCCAGTACCGCAAATTGATCAAATTTATGATACCTTAATCGTTGGGGCAGGTATTACCGGGCTTACCACGGCTTTACTTCTTCAGAAGGCTGGGAAGAAATGTATCATTGCAGAGGCGCATGAGCCAGGTTTTGGCACGACCGGTGGCACGAGCGCCCATATCAACACTTTCGCCGATACAAGCTTCGATCAGGTAGAAAAGGATTTTGACCTTGATACCTCAAAACTGTTTGCCGAGTCCATAGCGGACTCTGTTGCGCTTATTTCTGAGAATGTCGCTGCCTATCAAATTGATTGTGATTTTGAATGGAAACAAGCTTTTTTGTACGCAGAGACGGAAAAAGAGGCTAAAGAGCTCGAAAGTCTATACCAGGGTGTCATCAATTCGGGGGTCAAGGTGGATAAAACTGAATCCGTCCCTACAAAAGCTATTTTTGAAAATGCCCTCGTGTTTCCGGGTCAGGCGCAGTTTCATCCGTTAAAATATTTGGCAGCCCTCTTAGAAGAGTTCGTAAAATCGGGTGGAATCATCAGGGAGAATACCTTAATCGATGGTACAGAGATAGAGGGAGATTATCATATTTGTAATTCAGCAAAAGGAATTATCAAGGCCCGAAACGTGGTGTATGCCACCCACATTCCACCAGGTGGTATCAACATTCTGCATTTCAGATGCGCGCCATACCGCAGTTATGTGATCGCAGCTACGCTCAAAGATGAGAGCTATCCGGCAGATCTGATATATGACATGCAGGATCCCTATCACTATATCAGGACACATGTTGTAGACGGTCAACAATATGTTGTAGCTGGTGGGCATGACCATAAAACAGGACATGGTGACCCGCAGCAGTCCTTCGCTGATCTGGAAGCATACCTGAGAAGCTATTATGAAGTTGACCAGGTGGTCTACCGGTGGTCATCCCAATACTATGTTCCTGCCGATGGGCTTCCATACATAGGAAAGCTGCCCGGAGCAGCTGATGGTATTTTCGCAGCAACAGGGTTTAATGGGAATGGGATGAATCTAGGTACGATATCAGCGATCGCACTCAGTGAGCTGATTCTGACAGGTAGGCCTAAATACGAGGATATTTTCAGTCCGGCAAGAATTAAACCTATTGCCGGGTTTACTGAAATGGTGAAAGAAAGCGCAGATGTTGCCTTCCGTTTTATCGCTGATCGTTTTGAAGTCGAGAAGATACCGTCCCTGGCAGAAATGCAAAACGGCACGGGACAGGTCGTAAAATATCAAGACCAGAAGGTGGCAATTTATAAAGACAACTTCGGAGTAATACATGCGCTCAACCCTGTGTGTACTCACGCAAAGTGTATTGTAGCCTGGAATACGTCTGAAAAAAGTTGGGACTGCCCATGCCATGGTGCCCGGTTCGATTGTGATGGACATGTGCTTACCGGGCCGGCCCGCGAGGATCTTGAAAAGATAGAATTAAGGGGACAAAAGTGAAATGCTATTAATTCTATGAAAAAAGGTAAGACATATAGTGTTTTCCTCCCTTCGCTGATGGCAACATCACTGATGACCCTATTTAGCTACATGCTATCCAAACGCATGAAGAATAATTTTAACGAGCCTGAGCTTTTGGCCCATTTTATAGAAGAATGTGCTGGCTGTTAGCAAGCGGTGCTGGCTAGAATGCAAGCATGGGTGCTACACTATCAAGTAGGAGGTGGCGGGCAGTTGGAGTGCAAGCCCGTTAACGACTTACCATTTTGAAATGGAATGGCTTTTGTAAGGAAATCTTAAACTTTTATGTGATTGATATGGAAAACAGTACAGGCTCAGAGCCAAAATTCAAAACAAAAACGTCCGCGGGGGCAGAGCCCGCGTTGATGGAGCTTTTTGTAGATAGTTTGCGTGACATTTACTGGGCAGAAAACCACCTGGTAAAGACTCTACCTAAAATGATTCGCGCTGCAACTTCGTCAAAGCTCAGCGCTGCTATCGAAGATCACCTTGAACAAACAGTTGAGCATGTCAGCCGGCTGGAAGTGGTATTTGATATGCTTGGGGTTGAAGCAATAGCCAAAAAATGTGATGCGATGGAAGGCCTGGCCAAAGAAGGGGAGGGGATCATCGAAAGTACTGACGAAGGGACTGCCACACGTGACGTAGGAATTATACTGGCATCTCAGAAGGTAGAGCATTATGAGATTGCTACCTATGGAGGATTGGTCCAATTAGCGGCAACACTCAGCCTTGAAGATGTGGCTGAAATTCTGTCGCAAACCTTGGAAGAAGAAAAAGCGGCTGACCAGCTGTTGACCGAAGTGGCTGAAAATGATGTGAACTACAAGGCTTCTGAGGAAGCTTGAATTTAACCCTGAAAATTCTATGGCGACTAAAAAGGATTTGGACAATTCTACCCCGCAGGAAAACGATAAGACAATAAGCCTGACGCCGCATACTGCGGACAGCTCTGGACAGCTGATGACCACTAATCATGGGCTTCGTATTAATGATGACCAGAACTCACTGAAAGCAGGTGAAAGAGGAGCAACGTTACTGGAAGATTTTATACTTCGTGAAAAAATAACCCATTTTGACCATGAACGTATACCGGAGCGCGTTGTGCACGCGAGAGGCTCAGCGGCCCATGGTGTTTTTAAGGTCTATGAGTCCATGTCGGCTGTAACAAAAGCCGGTTTTTTGAATGATATCTCCATTGAAACCCCCGTCTTCGTCCGGTTTTCAACCGTGGCTGGCTCACGCGGCTCAACAGACCTGGCAAGAGATGTAAGGGGATTTGCCGTAAAGTTTTACACACAAGAAGGTAACTTTGATCTGGTAGGGAATAACATGCCTGTATTCTTTATCCAGGATGCAATCAAATTTCCCGATCTCTTCCATGCCGTCAAACCCGAGCCGGACAGTGAAATGCCACAGGCAGCTTCCGCCCATGATACGTTTTGGGACTTCATTTCTTTAATGCCGGAGTCGGCACATATGATCATGTGGCTCATGAGCGACCGCGCTTTACCGCGCTCGTACCGGATGATGGAAGGATTCGGTGTTCATACTTTCCGGTTTATAAATGAGGCGGGTGAATCAAATTTCGTCAAATTTCACTGGAAGCCTTTGCTGGGTGTGCATGCTGTTGCCTGGGACGAAGCACAGAATATTTCGGGCAAGGATCCTGATTACCATAGGCGTGATCTGTGGGACGCTATTGAAAGCGGCAACTTTCCAGAGTGGGAGCTTGGGGTACAGATTGTGCCTGAGGCTGATGAGTTTAAATATGAATTTGATCTGCTGGATCCGACCAAACTTATTCCCGAGGAACTTGTTCCGGTACAAAGAATCGGCAAGTTGACGCTGAACCGTAACCCCGATAACTTTTTCGCTGAAACAGAGCAGGTAGCATTCCATTTAGGGCACATCGTGCCCGGAATTGACTTTACCAATGACCCTTTGCTGCAGGGAAGGCTATTCTCGTACACCGATACGCAGCTTTTACGTTTAGGCGGGCCTAACTTTCAGGAAATTCCTATTAACAGGCCCATTGTACCAGTTCACAATAATCAGCGGGACGGTCATATGCGGCAGACGATCAATAAGGGCAAGTCCAGCTACAATCCCAACACGATAGGCGGTGGATCTCCGGCCCAGGCGAAAGCCTCTGAGGGAGGATTCACTTCGTATCCCGAAAGAATTGACGCCAGAAAGGTAAGAGCCCGAAGCAAAAGCTTTTTTGATCATTTTAGTCAGGCAAGACTATTTTTTAACAGCCAGTCTGATCCGGAAAAGAACCATCTCGTTGATGCGCTTAGTTTTGAATTGGGTAAAGTTAAAACCGTTGCGATCAGAGAGAGGATGCTTGGTATTTTATCCATGATTGACAAAGGACTTGCCGCAGAAGTTGCTTTTGCACTCAGGATACATGTTCCACAGGATCCGGAGCTTCCTGTCAACCACAGCATTCCTGCGGACGGCGATCCGGCGGATTACGACTCGTTTATCTTTGAATCCACTGTGACGGTTTCAGACGCTTTAAGTATGGCACGTACGGTTAAAGACAGTATCAAAACCCGCAAAATTGCTTTCCTGGCTGCTGATGGGGTGGACGAGTTGTCGTTGACAACAGTTAAAGATGCTTTGACGGCAGCAGGTGCTGTGGTTGAGATCATTGCGCCGCGGCTTAATTATATAATCTCAGAAAGTGATACGCAGATACCGGTAGACCATAGCTTTCTCACTGCGGCGTCTGTATTTTATGATGCAGTGTATGTTCCAGGGGGTATAAATAGTGTGGCAACAATCGAAGCGGATGCAGATGCTGTTCATTTTCTGAATGAAGCTTTCAAACATTGCAAGGCGATTGCAGCAGATGCCGGGGCGATGCAGGTGCTTGAAGCTACCTATTTTAGTAAAAAGCTGCCGGCTGACTACTCTGACCAGACTGTTCTTAAGGAAGGTTTGGTTGTAGGAGACGACCCGGAAACGATCGCAGATAAATTCATTCTGGCCATTTCGCAGCACAGGTTCTGGGACAGGGAGAAACCTAGAAAAATTCCTGCATAATTGGTTGAAACAATTGAGCCGCCTGCTACCATCGGGCGGCTAAATTTGTTCATTACTATAAACCAGTGTATTCGGATTTGTGAAGATCAACGATACGTGATAATTTCAGTTTCAATTTAAGGTATGAGATTTAATTCACCCTACCGGATAAGAGGTTTTGGTGCTTGAACTGCTCTTCCAAACTGGTTTTATAGGATTTCCAAAATGTCATATCCAACGATTCTGCCATAACTTCGTAAATGATGATTTGATCAGCTGTTGTTTTGGGGGTTGCCTGCTTCCAAAGCCCACTCGCCGGAGCTCTTTGATAAATCGTTAGGCCTCCAAACCGCTTTGTCAGTTTTTCCTTGATCTGTGAAAACCAATTATCGGCAAACCGGTTTCCTTCAGAGTCGTAAATTGGAATAAAAAGCTGTATCAACTGCATACCCATAACGATTTGGATAAAAGTTTTAAATTCGAAAAAATTATGCCATGTAAATTTGCCGTATCAGCAGGTAGTTCTGGCAGCTTTGGTATGAATTTTTATGTAAAAAAGGAAATATTAACTTTTTACAACCACACATTGATAATTCATATGAAAACGTCAAAAAATAAAACCGCAAATGCAAAGCAAATCACAGAGCAAGACAGTGAAAAGCTCAAAGAATTATTTGTAGACGGGCTCAAAGATATATATTGGGCTGAGAAGAATTTGGAGAGAGCTTTGGTTAAAATGTCAAAAAATGCGACATCTGAGGAACTGAAATCTGCCTTTGATCTGCATACTTCGCAGACCGAGCAGCACGTGGCCACTGTTGAACAAGTTTTTGAAATTGTTGGGGAAAAAGCGCAAGCAAAAAAATGTGCTGCGATGGAAGGGCTGATTGAGGAAGCCAACGAGATTATCGAAAGCACCGATAAAGGTACTATGGTGCGGGACTGTGGACTGATTATGGCTGCCCAGAAAGTTGAGCACTATGAAATGGCGTCCTACGGTACGCTTAGAAACATCGCCCGTACCCTTGGCTATGAGGACGCTGCGGATCTGCTGCAACAGATTCTTGATCAGGAAGGGGAAACAGATCACCTGCTAACCGAGCTTGCTGAGACTTATGTAAACGAGCAGGCAAGTGTAGAATAAAATTTGTGGTGTGAATAAGTGAAAGGAGCCGCCCAAAGGGTGAGCTCCTTTTTTATACGGATTTATTCCTTGAGCACCTGAGCACCAAAACGGACCATTCCTGAACTTGATTCTGAATCCAGCCAAAAGATGCTGACTATCGTCGCCGATAAAACCCACACTCGTATCAAGTACTTTTATCCAGCCTGAACCAGATTCATCCTGAGGCAGCAGATAGTCCAGGACTGCACATACGCATTGAAACTGATATAAAAGCTATCATCTGTGATCCTATGTCAATTATAATCCACACAACGGATAAAACCTCCGTGCATTACACACCAAGGAACTACTTCCCGGTTTGTGAATCTGGGGCGTCTACTGGTTTTGATTCGGGTGATCCCTTCTGACGAAGAAAAATGGTGAATATGACGATGCTGGCAATAGACAGGAACTCACTTTGCCAGTTTTGAAACGTTTCAAACCAGAAATTGGCCTGGGTTAAATAACTGGTGACGCTATCGGGCCGCTGGCCGTTAAGCAGATTCTGCTCATTGTGATCTATCCAGCTTCCATAAAGATGTAGTACCCAGCTGATCAGAAACAAAACCAGAAACACAATGAAAAGTGAGTTCTCATAGAGCTTCAATATAAACCCGCCCTTATTAACTGGCCATGGGGCATCCGGGCCGGGTTTTGGCTCCCGATCCACTTCTTCGGGCCCATCCAGCGATTTGGACTCAGCGGATCCCTGCTGTCTTAGTCCCACTGTTGCAATTACATACATAGCCATTTGAAGAAATTCGCTTTCAAAATTCTCAAATGTAGCGGAGATAAAATGCCCGCTTTGAAGGTAGCTGGCCAAAGTGATTGCTGCAGCTTTCCCTTGTTCGAGTTCTGAATTGTGCTCATAGAATCCAGTAACCGCCTGAGCCACCAAGGTCACCAGGAACATTATTATAAAAAACAAGCCCAGCCCGTTTTGTAGAAGAGTGAAGTTTTGGGTGCAGATCTCATGTGTTTCGTGGTTTATTTAGGGACAAAAGTTAGTTGCAGTACAGCTGCTTGTGCGCCGTCGGCGTTGCTTCGCTGCCAACCAAAAGCAAGCGGAAGATTTTTAGTAAGGAATACTTCAAAACCCACCGAGAGCTTACCTTTCTGATGAGAGCCCGAAATCCAGTCCGCTAGCAGATGAAGCTTTTTATACCAGATGCCAGCATCCACAGCTGTTTGTATACCGTAGATAGGCCCGTCACTCAGATACCGGTGGTTGCTCACATAGGGCCCGGCTGCCAGCTGGTAACGCTCATCCTTACCGGCCGACACGACCAGATTGGAATATCCATAATATACCAGGCTGCTTTTGTGTGCATGACCCAGATTGGCGCCGGCGACAGCACCGACGCCTATGGAGATGATACTGTTGAGCTCAAAAACTTTCTGGGCATTGCCCAGCAGTAATGGCGCGAACGGATTTGTGGTTGTTGAGTCATTGATTTCAAACTGTCTGTTCTTTACGTTATAGTCCAGGTTGATTAGATTTAAACCGGCCTCCCATTTCTTGCCCAATCCGTAGGTGGCCGTTGTGGATGATTCAATTTGATCGTCGATCTCAAACTGCTGCTGGGCGCTGATCTTTCCTTTATCAGTGATATCGGATGATGATACATTAAAAACCGTTAGCTGGCCGTGCACTTTAATTACTATGAGAAAAAATAAAAGGCAAGATGGTAAGCTGTATAACAGTTTCATGATTGATTCGGACGGCTGGTTAATTTTATTTAGAATATCGTAGCCCGGTCTGGCTTATACCGACCTCTGTTTAAGTTCGGCCGTAATCGTTTTCTCTATCAGATCAATAGCCTGCATCACGATCTGCTCAGGGCTTCCCTCAAAAACTTTACGTAATGCAATTGAGCTTTCACCTATCAGAATATGGATAAATATGGTCCCCACTGGTTTTTGAACGGTTTCGCTTCCACCTGGTGTGGTAAGTCCGGTAACTGCGATCTGAATATCTGATTTGATAAAGGCTCGAAGCTGAACTGCCATCGCTTTGGTAACTTCGGCGGATTCTGGGGTATATTCTTCTAAAAAGCTTTTCTCAATTCCCAGGATATCCTCTTTAATACATGCATCGTAGCAAACCAAACCGCCAATGAGAATATCACCTGAATTTTCTGTCAGTGAAAACTCGGCAGCGAGCCTTCCTGCGGTGGCGCTTTCAGCGAAGGCGATTGTCATCTTCTGTTGCTTAATAAATTTGCCCGCTTCAATTACAAATGGTGACGGCATACAATGAAGAATGAAAAGATACTTGTAAGAATTATCAAAAAGTTCGCTACTAGTTTATAGGCTAAACATAGTTTGCCATTGGCTAATGCCCGCTTAGCATTATGCTCCCTGGCTTATTAGGTAGGTCCCCGTTTCGTTGTCCCGTTCTGCAAATTGTCTACCGATAAAGGTTTGCGAGATGTGGCCGGCCATATCAGCGAAAGTAATATCCCATGACATGGTCAGCAGAAACTTATCGACCTTTTCCAGCCACTTTTCCCTGTTTTCACAGTTGAGCCAATATTCAATAGCGCCAATAAACGCCGAATCGGTTGCTGCGATAGAAACCAACAAGTTTTTACCATAAGGATCGATAATATCTGTAATGGGTGTTGAAACAACGGGTAGCCCTGCACACAGATACTCCGGTGTTTTCGTCGGGCTGACAAACCTGGTAGATTCATCAATTAGAAATGGCACCATTGCTACATCCCACCCTGATATGTAAGCAGGAAGCTGCTGATAACTTTTCGGTCCGAGATAAAAAAGGTTTGGCCTTAAAGGAAGAGCCGCCGGATCTATTTTAACTACTGGTCCGATCATAATGATGTTCCAATCCGGCCTGGCATCAGCAATGGTTTCGATCAGAGCTATGTCGAAACGCTCGTCTATTACACCATAAAAACCAATCTTTGGCCCTTTGATATTCACCTGGTCATCTGGCTCAAACTGCTGTAGCCTTGCCGTGTTGAAGTGCTTTTTATCAATACTACTTGGAAATGGAAAAATGTTGGAATGAAGCGTTTTTTTAGCCGCGTAAAGCGAACGGCCACCTGTAAATACGACGTCCGCCTTTTCAAAAAGTCTGTGTTCGATCGATTTAAGTGAGTCAGGTGCAAATTTGAATGCAGACAACTCGTCCATACAGTCGTAGACTGTTACACCAGCGTTTAAATGATCTGAAAATTCGAGCGCCATTGGCGTATAATACCAGAATATGAAATCAGAGCTGTCTTTTCCAGTAATAAAAAAATCGAGTAAAGCGGTCAGTTCACCGTTGACCTGGCGACTATTTAAGCCATGGCAAAGGTGGGGTACACAGACCCATAAATTTTCTTCTCGCTTTGAGACGACTAAAAATGATTTCTCGGTATCTGTAAAAATGGGCTCTTCAAAAAAATAAACGGCCGTCACACTGGAAAACCTTGTCATCAGATGTTGTGGCCGCTGATAGACAAAATCCCAACGTAAGTGGGAAAAGCATAGCAGGTTTTTAGGTAAAGCGCTTTCAAGTACTTCACTTTTATTGATTTTGGAAGTGAATAAGCGATGTTTTTCAAGTAATGCAGAGCTCATATGGCGATGATTTAGAATAATTGATGTTTCCCGTCTACCAGCATTAAAAAATTATTCCATTCGCAACTGATATGTTTCACTACTGTGAATTCGGTAGTTTTTAAGATAGGTGGTGAGCTTTCTCACCCTGGGGATTGTATCCGGGTATAATATTTGAGAGAACATCAAAATAATTACACGACACATGACAAAAGGGTTAAAATACACTGGCATGGTCAAAAAATTATCAATAGTTAACACGCATTTAATCAAGTAAACAACTTAGTTATGAAAACATTTTTTGTATTGATCGTAATGGCATGCGTTTCGTCTGCCTTTTATTTTCCTGCGAAATTAAAACTGGATTCACCCGATAAAGCTTTTGCGCTCAAAGCTGCTGATGGCGGAATGGCCGAAGTCAAACTGGGGGCTCTTGCTGAAAAAAATGCTGGCTCAGCAAAGGTTAAGGAGTTTGGAAAGACTATGGTGAAGGACCATTCGAAAGTTAATGATGAATTGAAAGCCGTGGCTACAACCAAACAAATTACACTTCCCACCAAACTGAGCGGATCCAAACAATCAGATTATGATAAACTTGCTGCCCTTAAAGCAGATCAGTTTGATAAAGCTTACAGTGATTTGATGGTCTCTTCACACCTGGAAACCATTGCGCTTTTCCAGGCTGAGGCTACTAACGGGAAAGATCCGGAGCTTAAAAAATGGGCAGAAGCGAAACTACCGGCTCTAAAACATCATTTGGAAATGGCAAAGATGCTTGTCCCATCAAAAAAGTGAAAAACTCATTTCATCTCAAATTATCGTATCCATGAAAGACAATAATCTCATAGTGATGATCGACGATGACGAAGACGATCATGAATTTTTTGAAATCGCGCTTTCCGAAATAAATAAGCCTGTAAAATGTTTGTATTTTCCGGATTTTAAACATGCTATCGAGCATTTCAGTAAGGATGATGCAAACGCCCCGCGACTTGTTTTTATCGATATCAACCTGCCCTCGGTAAGCGGCCCGGAATGTCTGATTGAGCTGCAAAAATTAAGCGAGTTTGATCATCCCTGTATCGTGATTCACTCGGCCACCATTCCCGTAGAATGGCAACCGGGCCTTAAAGCGATCGGTGTAGATAAATTTGTAGAGAAATCCAGCTCAATACCGCTTCTGGCTGAAAAGTTGCAGCAATTGCTGGCTTAACCCAACCTGTCAGAAAGATCTAAGTAATGATTGTAAATTATACGGAAGAGGGGTGGGATGTCATCTTGCAGCGATCTCATGGTCTGCTCGCTGCCCAGATCTGCGGGCAGTGGAAAAAGAATAACCAGCCGCAGCGGTGGGTCGAAACGCTGATCGCCACCGCAGAGCATGACGATGGTAAGGATGAGCTGGATCAACCGGATTTAATCCATAAGAATGGTGGTCCTCAGAATTTTAAAATGAACCCTTTCGACAGAAGTTATTGTGATGGCTTAATAGAGCTTGCCCTGGGTAAGAGCCGTTATATCGCAATTTTGATCTCCATGCATATGCGGTTTCTTTACGAGAAAGAAGCTTCCGCTAAGCGTTACTGCCGCTCGCTGGCAAACAAAGAAAAGGCCTGGATTAGCCAGACCGATACAAATATTAAAGAAGTGTCAGCTAGCTACGAGCTGCTTGAATTTTGTGATGCCTTGTCTCTACTGATATGTCAGGGACTAGTTCAGCCCGAAAAACGGAAGATGGAAATCAGCAGTGGCCCAGATGGAGCGGTGTACCAGGTCAGCCATGCGGACAATGGTCATCTGAAAGTAAGTCCATGGCCTTTTGAGCCAGAATCCTTTCAAGCAACCTTTGAAAGTCGCCTGCTTAGGCAACTTGCTTTTAAGACCAATTTAGAATTTTTGAAGGTGCTCAAATCTGCACCCGTGGACGTGAAGACCCTGACCCTAGCCAGGAAATAATTACACTACACCCCAGTCGGTTTAAAGCAAGACTGCCAGTTGCCGGTGGTTCCCCCACAGTTCTCACAATTATACCAGTCCTTCTCCCAGCCAATTCCACAATTTGCGCAGACATTTGTTAAATGTTTTGGTTTTCTCTTCCTGACATGGTCAAGATATTTGGTTTGGAGTCGGCACATAGTATATTCCTAATAACTTCCAGAAGGATGAAATTTGAATTCCACTTTTCAAAAGCTCCTGAAATGGCCCTTTCTCCTGAGAGAAACGACACAAGTTGCACAAAGCAGCCTGGACGTCAATCACGCTGCCCGCTCCATTCGCTCCGCTCCCGTGTTGGTGTTGCCTTTCCAGCCTTTGGCTTTGTGCTGACCAGTATCGTTCTCCAACGGTGGAGGGCAATAAACATCAGCAGCATGAAAACTGAAAAATTGACAAAAGCAGACCTTACAGGATTTACAGGAACAGAGCAGTGGTATCGCCACCCGGTAATAAAAAGTACCTTGTATACCGATGGGATCAAATATCTCGCCGAAAGGGCAGGGGCATACTGGCTTGTTGATGAAATTGCCTATCAGCAGTATCATCCTCGGGTCCAAACTGAAGAATTCCAGGTTTGGAAACTTTGTGTAAACCAGCAGCAGTCTTCGGCGACACTTACTTGCGATGACGGTAACGGCGGGATACTATTTACAAAACAAATCGGGTACACCGACTTCCCGCTGGAGGAAATCATCATCTATTTTACTAATAATGTGATTTTACTTCCTGGTGAATACTGACCAGATAAAGCTGCTCCAGAAATGGAGCAGCTTTTAAATTATTTTTTTCCTAGATATTCCCGGACCGCCCTTGCGGATGTTCCCGCTTCTTTGACGGCTTCACTCAATTTTTCCTTTGAAACGTCCAAGGCCTCAGTCCAATAAGCCACTTCATAGTCTTCGCTGAGATTGATTCGGCTGCTGTCGGCCGGTCCTTGCTTGGTTTTGTCATCTGCCATGTTCGTAATGGTTTGGTTAATACAGTTTTACCAATAAAATCATACCCAATGCGGCTGGCACGCGCTTTGATATGATTTGCTTCATTACTGATTTCACATACTTATCTGTCTTATTCCATGAGCCTTATCAAATACAAAGAAAAACGCTCTGAAAATAAAACCCCTGAGCCATTTGGCGGAAAGCCAGACAAAAATGTTCTGCGGTTTGTTATCCAAAAACATGCGGCTTCACATCTGCATTACGACTTCCGGCTGGAAATGGAAGGTGTTCTAAAAAGCTGGGCAGTACCCAAAGGGCCCTCGATGGATCCGGACGTGAAACGCCTGGCGATGATGGTGGAAGACCACCCGTATGACTACCGGAGCTTTGAAGGAATTATACCACAGGGAGAGTATGGGGGAGGCACAGTGATGGTTTGGGATGAAGGCATTTACATGCCGGCAGAGGATCCAGGCAAAGATAAAAAGGGCAATGAAAAGAAGCTTTTGCATGAGCTTTACAGTGGAAAGATCAAGTTTGTAATGAGCGGCCAGAAACTTAAAGGCCAGTTCGCCCTGGTAAAAGCGCATGGAAGAGGGGAGAATGCCTGGCTGCTGATGAAGCTCGACGATGAGTATACAACAAAAGACGATATTACCCTGGAGGATAAATCAGTGATTTCAGGCCAGGACCTGGAAGAGATCGCTGCTACCAGCGAGAACATATATGGCCAGCCTCCGAAAGGAAAAAGCAAGCCTGTTTCAAAAAAGAAGGTCAAACAAACGTTGGAGCAACAGGTAGATCCAAAGGACACACAGGTTCCAGAGCCAGAGCTGGATGCCGCTGCAATCCTGAAAAAAGCACCAAAAGGTAAATTCGATACCACGATCACTCCGATGCTGGCAACGCTGGTGGACGCCCCTTTCGATGACGCCGGATGGCAGTATGAGGTGAAGTGGGATGGGTACCGCGCCCTTGCATTTATGAAAGACGGTGAGGCAGATCTCAAATCAAGAAATAACAAATCCTTTAATGACAAATTCTATCCGGTACTGGCAGCCATCAAGGCTTGGAACGTGAATGCGATCGTGGATGGCGAGGTCGTGGTGGTCAATGATAATGGTATTTCGAATTTTAACTCGCTACAAAACTGGCGAAGTGAAACGGATGGGGAGCTGCTCTTTTATGTCTTCGATATTCTTTGGCTGGATGGTAAAAACCTGATGGGGCTTACCCAGAAACAGAGGAGCGCAGTCCTTCAAACACTTGTTCCGGAAAGCGGCATCATCCGGAGTGGTTTCAGTGTAGAGGCCCGGGGAACCGAGTTTTTTGATGTGGCCAAAGATATGGGACTGGAAGGCATCATTGCCAAAAGGTCAGATAGCACTTATCTATCCGGTGACCGTTCTAAAAGCTGGCTAAAAATCAAGGTGCAGAAACATCAGGAAGTGATCATTGCTGGTTATACAAGAAACGATGATTCGCCGAAGCTGTTCAGCGCTCTTCTGCTGGGTGCTTACAAAGATGGCCGGTTGCAATATGTTGGGAAAGTGGGGACTGGCTTCAATGACAAGCAGCAAAAAGAGATGATCGCACAGTTCAAACCATTGATCATTGAAGAGGCACCATTTGAGCAGACGCCGGATTACAACAAACCATCCCGCTTCCGCCGCAACCCGCCACACGCATCGGCGACCTGGCTGAAACCGCAGCTAGTCTGTGAAATCAATTTCACTGAGATCACCGATGAAGGTGTGTTCCGTCATCCATCGTTTCTGGCGATGCGCGAAGACAAAAATGCCAAGGATGTGACTATTGAAACTGCTTCTGACACAGAAAAAGTTATTGAAACACCGAAAGAAACAGACCTTAAAGATGTGGTTAAACCGCCCGAAAAGCTGGATGGCAAGACGCTGTTGAACCCCACAGAGAAAACACAGTGTAAAAAGCTGCAAGGACACGAGCTTAAATTCTCTAACCTGGATAAGATCTACTGGCCCGATGAGAAGATCACTAAGCGAGATATGCTCAATTACTATTACCAGGTAGCACCCTTCATTCTGCCTTACCTGAAAGACCGGCCAGAATCAATGAACCGGCATCCGGGCGGTATCAAAGGGCCGAGCTTTTACCAGAAAGATGTTACCGGTAAAGTCCCTGACTGGATGAGCACTTACCGGTACCGCAGCAATGACGAGCCGGAAGACAAAAATTATCTGGTGGCCAATGAAGAAGCAACCCTTCTTTACATGGCCAATCTGGGTGCGATTGAAATTAACCCGTGGAGCTCGACGACAGATAACCCTGATAACCCTACCTGGTGTATCATCGATCTGGACCCTGCTGATAAAACAACTTTTGACCAGGTGATCCAGGCTGCCCTGGTTACAAAGAGCGTTTTAGATGAACTAGGTGTTCGGTCGTATCCTAAAACGAGCGGCTCCACCGGAATCCATATTTATATTCCATTTGGCGGCAAATACACCTATGAGCAGTCCAAAGAGTTTGCCCGCATCATTGTTACGCTGGTTCGTGACCAGATCCCGGAATTTACCAGCCTGGAAAGGGCTATTAAGTCCCGGAACGGAAAGATGTACCTGGACTTTCTTCAAAACCGGCCAGGGGCAACCCTGGCAGCACCTTATTCTGTCCGTCCTAAACCGGGCGCGACAGTCTCGATGCCCCTTCATTGGGAGGAGGTAAAACCGGGGCTTAAAATGTCGGACTTTACGATCTTCAATGCCATGGATAGGTTAAAGCGGGAAGGTGACATTTTTAAGCCAGTACTTGGTGAAGGGATTGATTTACATGCCCTTGTCGGTGCAGATTAATGTCAGATTGCAGAGAAATAATCGATGAAGATAGCTACCTATAATATTAATGGGATCAATGGCCGTTTAGCGGTCCTGATCAGATGGTTGGCCGAAGCGCAGCCAGACATTGTCTGTTTACAGGAGCTGAAAGCTCCACAGGATAAGTTTCCCAGGAAAGCACTTCTTGATGCGGGTTACAATGCGATCTGGCATGGGCAGAAGATGTGGAACGGGGTCGCTATTCTTGCGAGGGGCAGAGAAATACAGGAGGTCCGAAATACACTTCCGGGTGATGACCATGATGATCACAGCCGGTATATTGAAGCGATCATCGGTCAAATGCTGATCTGTTGCCTTTATCTTCCCAACGGGAACCCAGCACCCGGACCTAAATTCGATTACAAACTTGCGTGGTTTAAAAGATTAAAAAAACACACGAAATACCTGCTGTCTGAAAAAGTCCCGGTAGTATTAGCCGGCGATTATAATGTGATCCCAACCGAGCTGGACGTTTACAAACCGGAACGCTGGGAAGACAACGCACTATATTTTCCAGAATCGCGGAAAGCGTACAAAGAGCTCGTGAAACAGGGATGGACAGATGCGATTCGTGAACTGTATCCGCATGAGCGGATCTATACCTTCTGGGATTATCTAAGAAACGCCTACGGTAGAAACGCCGGTTTACGGCTGGACCACTTTCTGTTAAGTCCGCAGATCTCGGGACGGCTTATGGGTGGCGGGGTTGACACACATGTGCGAGGCTGGGAAAAGTCGAGTGACCATGCGCCAACCTGGATTGAGCTTAAGGACTTATAAAATGTTGGTTTTACCTAAAATTAAAGAAATCATGCCCTGGTATCACGGCGATTATCCGCCATCGTATAAAAACCAGCCAGTTAAACTAAGGGAAAAGGCTGTTGAGATCGCAAACGCTTTGCTTGAAGACGGCGCTGACGAAGGCGTGGCCATAGCCACAGGCCTGAAACAAGCAAGATTATTTTTCAAGGGTAAGGAAAAGAAGGACGCTGGTGAACAGCACCCGTAATGGTTTCTTATATTTGGAGAAAGAGTCATTTGAAAAGTGGTCAAATGATTAATTTCCGACCATCAAGACCAGGTTATTTCCCCAAATTCAGCCGTAATGTATTTGCGGATGATTTTTTTGATTTAAATATTTATGAATAATCAGGATCAATATTTTAAGAAATTGCAACGGGACGGTATTTATCATTATGCTCATTTAATGGCTAACTTAACACCGCCAGTTTGTGAAGTCATAAACTCCCTAAACGCGAATCCAGTCATAGAACGCCGGGAATATGATCTTTCAAAACCTGCCGACAGGATTGATTTAAAGGCATTTAGCGAAGATTGGGAACAAATTACGAGTGTGGAATATAAAAACGCCTTTCATGAGGCAACGTCCGGGGATTTCCAGGTTTATATCAACGGAAAATTGCAAGTTTAAGGAGGAGTTTGAATCAGGAAACATGCGGGCGCAAGGGAAATCAGGAAGACGCACAATAACAAGCCACATCTATTTGATCTACCATATCACTTCAATATGGCAGCTATGAAAACATTCAGCAAATGAAAATAATCTTGAAGGGCCAACCTTGTTGTATTGCAGCTATAAGCCTTTTAAGTGCTTCATGTTACTCTACTACTTTTCGGATAAGTTTATATTCATCAGCTGCCAAAATATCTAGTTTGCCATCGGTTGCCATCACGATCTGATCCCGAAACTTCTTTACCCGTGAAAGCATCGGTTCAATGATTGTATTGCTGTGACTCACAAAATCATACAGGTCTTGCTGGCTCGCTGGCAATTTATAACCGCGTGAGCTACTGGCTACAAGCACGCCGGCATCGCGCAGCGGCGCAATTACCTTTGTTTGAAAGTAGTGCAGTGAAACATTTTTTCCCCTTCTGGCCCCGACATGTTCCATCAGCTCGAAGCTGGTTATATATCGGGTAGGATTTATGTGCCGGAAATGGAACAGCAGATAACCCAGGCAACTCACCTGGTCGATACTTTGCAAGGCCCTGTCTGATGACTTCCGTTGCAAAAAACTATTGGCCAGCTTTGTACTTAGCTCCGCCAGGAGCGGGTCATAGGTTGGTCCTGGCTCGGGAGGATTTGCCAAATTGTGTTCAAAAGCATCCGGCCAAAATTTGATCGTGAACAGCTTTTTCTTAAGAACTTCAATAAACTCACCGCGCTGATCGGTGATCACAGTTTCATCATAGCACCGGGCCAGGCTTCCAGCGATAAACCCCGATGCCTGTACTAGTAAGCTATCCTGTACCTGAGTAAATCCAAACGCGGATTCATTAAACAGATTAGCGATATGGTTCTGCTGCACATAGGTTACAAATCCTCTCATGAAGCTATCATCGCCAGGTAGGCTTGTAACCATTTCCAGATCCGGGTAGATATTGTATAACTCCCGATCGGCCAAGCCGTGCATGAATTTAAAGAGAGAACCTTTGAACCGCAGCCCTTGGCCGCTTAGCTGCCGTTTATCGACGATCAAGGCGAATACTTTAAAATCAACTTCGTCAAGATCTTCAAGTATCTCTTTTCTTTTAATGTGATCGTTTCCGATAAACTCAGAATCGATATTGCCTCCATTGAAATACCTTTGCCTGACTGCTTCCAGGACCTGGATTTGTGACTTGGTTTCATTACCGGTTATTACAGCTGAAATAATAAAGTGGGTCGTTGCCGCCAGGTCAGAAGATGCCTTTTTTGAAAAGTCGAGAACATTGTTTCCCCATTCACTCAGGTAGGCAATACGATGCTGCATAATATTAGATCCTGTAATCCTCTGTCAGTTTTTTTGACAGTGGACCGTTAGTGTGTTAAATAGTTTCGGAATCTGTTTTTGGTTTACGCCCTCTGGGTTTTCCGGTATATGGCGCTTTTTCAATTACTGTTTCAGGTGATATCGCCAAAGCATAACCAGCTGCTCCTTCATGATCGAAGATGGATGCCGTAAATATGTATTTTGCAGTGCTATAATCTATACCCCCTTTGGACAGTATAAGCTCCAGAGGTAATGAATAACCACGACCCGTCCGTACAATGGAAAAGGCGCTAGGCTGATCTGTTGGGATCAGGTAAAGGTTTTTGATTTTGCGCTTTCCCTGATCGGTGCCTACCTGGAATTTTGTGCTTTCAGGTTCGATACCCAATTCTTCAATGGTAGCTGATGGGAATATGATTTTTCCTGTGGTGGAGATGTAACCGGTTGACAAAGCCTTCTTCTTGATGGTCTCTTTACTTTTTGGCTGGTTTTCTTCGGGTGAGAAAAACCGGATTTCTTTTGGTGTCATAAAAGTTTGTTTTCGTGAAATTAGGTTTGCAATATACCAATCTAACGGGTTTTCTTGCTATTTTCATCTTCACGTTTCAACTGCCAATTACTATCATTGTACAATTTGGCATTGCATATTTAATTTAAAAGGAAATTAATGGGTGCAGCAGATGATTTTTTACAGTCGTTATTAAAGAGCCATCCGGAAATAGCAACCGGGAAGTTGGGCGAAGACCAGCTCGGGAAGCTAATCTCAGGCCATCAGCATAAGATCAACAGTATCGGACTTGAAGATTTTGATGGACTAAGCCCGGAGCAAATGCACCGTCTGCTGCATACACCCCTTTCGCCGGAAAGTTTAATGTCGGTTAAGGTTGGCATTGAAAGGCATCTGGATAAAGTACCTCTCTTCAAACTTTCAGAATTACTGTTGTCCGAAATCCATACTGCCAAAACGTTGAAACTTACGGCAAAAGGTAATTTGCCGGTACGGATATGTGAACTGCTGCACGGCCAGGACCTGATCCAATGGGAATATATGCATTACGTCAAAAGAATTACCGAGGATGACATTCCTTATATATGGCCGTTAAAGCATTACTTGCTGGATACAAGGATAATAAAAAAACGCAGCAACAGTTTGTCTTTAACAAAACAAGGTGAAACTTTTTTGAAAGGACCGGCAGTTTTACGGTTTACCAGTCTTTTAAATTACTTTTCAAGCCAGTTTCATTGGGGCAATTTTTATGATTTTGATGATGATGGAAAATGCGGTCAGCTGGGCTGGGCCTATTCATTGCTACTCTTATCACGGGACGGCTCAAAATCTCACGAAAGTAAATTTTACAGTCTTAAATGGATGCAGGCATTTGAGAAGGGGTTATGGCAGGCAGATAAGCAAGAGTCAGAAAGAGAAGCATTAGAATTTTACCACCGTGCCTACGCCGTACGCTTTTTTGAAAGCTTTGGAAACTGGTTTGGTCTTGTAAACATTGAAAGACGGCCAGCGCGTGAGCACGCTTTTATGAAAGAGATGCTGATAACTAAATCTGAGCTTTTTGATCAGTTATTAGATTTTAAGGCCTGACCGTGAGGAAAGCCGTCATCTAATTCGGAACAACAGCGTAACGAAACACGGGGTAAAACAGAAAATTGATTTGGTTTCTTAACTTACACCTATATTAACCACTCAAAATGGAAGCACAAATAGAACCGATTATTTTTAAGGAAGATGTCATGGTTAGGATCGAGCTGCTTGATGGAAGTTTTGAGGTCAATGAGGAATTGCTCTATGTGATCCAGCACCGCATCAGCCCTTGAACTGTCTTCGATAAGCGGGCTCAAAGAAATAACAGAGCAAGATTTCTTTGAAATTTTCACGCCCTGTTTAATGCTCATTATGGCTTAAAGTAGCTGGGCTATGACTCGGATCTGTTGCTCCGAGACCAATTAAATTCGTGTGCATCTTTCTCAGGTAGGGTAGGAAAGGATTCAGCTCTCTGGGTTTCTATTTAACATAAGATAACTTATGTAATTCAACCATAATTTGGTGAAAACCCCCACTCCAATCCACCTAATGCAGCCACACTTGACTGCCCTTCAATGGATCATAAGAAGGAACGTACTCAATATACCCAAACTCCTGTAAGTCCTTAATAACCTTATGATACGTCGCAGTGCTTTTGATCCTTGACAACTTCATGACCTTCCTTCGCGAAATGTTAAACAAATTCTCCCTGTTATTTTGCAGCCACAGTAACAGAAGAGCTGTGTAAAATGCTAAATGCCAAGTATTGATCCGGTTGTCCAACGATATGGCAGAGAGGTATTCCATTAATTTATCCGTCTTCATAACAACATCAGTTTGTTTTCGATAATAGTTTTTCTATTTCATCGGAACGGTAGTAGAACGATCCACCGATTTTGGATGGTTTGAGCTGACCGTTGATCCTGAGGTTTTGTAATGTCCCGGGCGAGATCTGCAGGATCTTTCTGACCTCATTCCCTTTGAGCCATTTTTTAGGGCTTTCCGGCTTTGACAACAGGATCGTTTTCAGGTCATCGAGGATCTGTAAACGCAAGTCTTGCAGATCCTCCTTTGTGACCAATTCGACATGCATGGGACAGTTTTTTAAGGTTTTATGTTGATCGAAATTCTGCTAGCCCGTCCTTTATAATAAGAAGGCTCGTAACTGACATATCCGTAGTTATCCAGGTCATGGATCAATTTATGGTAGGTTGCACTACTGGAAATTTTAGCAACGCTCATGACCTGTTTGCTGTAAAGTTCCAGATAGGCTTTACCTGGTTGCTTCTGCCAAAGTGCTGCCAGCGTAGCAAATAACCCGATGTGTGAAATACTGATCCTGGGGTCTTTTTGGATTGCTGCCATGAAACTGGTCAACACGTTAGCGCTGTTCATAACATTTGTATTTCAAACAGACATACCTTTTCTCTTGCCCGATTTTTGGGACGGGGCTTGACTCTCATCATCCATACCAGCTTTTGCAGTTTGTTTTTTGCTATCCTGTTTTTCCGACTGGGTTTCTCCTCCGGATTTTTTCTCTCCCTGGCCTTGACGAATTCGGTGCTGCATTTCATCGTAAACTGCCACAGACTTAAACTGGGGATTGGCTTCCACGAAACGCTTTTGTTCAACACCATTTTCAGAGAAGGTTACTGACTGGCGGTTTCCTCGTTGAAGGGATTCCAGCAGGCGCGTTTTGTCCTGTTCACTTTTGAGCTCAATGATCGGGTGCCTGGCCAACGCCTTTTCAAGGTCAAAACCATATTGCTGACTGAATTGTTTGATTTTGTAGTTGCCGTTTGCTGCTGTCTCTTTGAAATCCAGTTGTTGCCATGCGTTGTATATCTGGCCTTCCTTGTTGATAAGGTCTTTGTTTACAGAGCGTCCGTCAAGCAGATTGAAGGCTTCCTTTAAAGTAATGTTTCCACCTTCCTTGTTAATGTAAAAGGTCTGGGTTATGCTATCTGTGGCATTCGGTTTTTTTAGCGAAGCAGTATAGCTGTTGAAGAAATACATATCGCTTTGTGCAGATTTTTTAAAATGCAATGACGCGCTTAGCTCATCCTTCCCGTAAGCAGCACTGTGATCGAGCCGAAATTCAGTTTGCCCTTTGCTTAGGTTGGCTTTCAGCTGATTTTCTGGATTGTCGCCAAATCCAGTGTATTTTACCTGGTCTTTTAGGAATTCGAAATTTTTCTCGTTCATGATTGTAAGTGTTTAAATGGTGATTGAGATGTTGTCAGGAAACGGACCTGGCGCGAACAATGGTTTTATTTTTAACCCTTATCGCAAGATGCCTGCCCCCTTCTTTTTCTGTCAGACGTATTGACAGAAATTTCTTGTCCGGAATTGTGAATTTGGAGAGGGCAATCACAAAGATGTTGTAGGATTGTCCTTCGACTCTGGTTATATCTCCCTTTTGTAGAACCGGAATAATTTCCTTTTCCTGTACAGCCGTTCGTTTTGCCTGCTTTTTGTCCCTGATAAAGAAACGAAAGTTCTCGATCTGATAGGAGAGGTCGGAACGGTTAGCGAGTTGGAACCGAAAGAAAATAATATCCTGATCCGTATAGATCCCTTGTAGCGTCAAGCGGGCCTGACCGATATGATCTGTAATATTTAAAGCGTTCTTTCGGGCGGGAACCCGGTTTTCTAAGATCATTTGGGCGGTTTGTTCAATATCGGCCTCACTTACCCGCTGGAAAATAGCCGATGGCGCTGATTTGTGTTCACCGGTCAATATTAGGTTGAGCTGTAAGGGTTCGTCTGCGTAATCAACGTTAAATGAAAAAAGTTGACCATCTGAGGTAATCACGGTCAGGTTAGTCTGTTGAAAATCTTTTTTTGCAGCTTTAACGAGTAGGATATTCTCAATACCTCTCACCTTTTGTACCAGCACATCGCGGCTGCCCTTGTCCACACTTTTGATCGCAAAAGGAAAGACGAGGTTCACGGTCTTATTAAAGGTGATTTCAAGTGGCAAAGGCTCAGTGGCAAAAAGCTGCATTTGTTGAGAAAAGCCCTCAAGGGCAAGCAGAAAAATGAAAGATAAAACCCAGGATAATCGGATTGATGTCATGACTAGGAAGTTGATGGTGAAGAAAAGGTTCTAAATCGCCTTGGCGTTGCCGTCACGTAGCAATACCTGATACCCCGCTTTGACGGTCACTTTGACCAGCCGTGCCTTTTTGCCAAGCAAAGTTTTTGCTGCCTGAATACCTGCACTGGCCGCTTGTGCACCCAGTGAGGAATCAAAAGTGCCAATATTAAGCCCGTTGATATCCTGGCTCAAAGACTGCTTGCCAACGTCACGACTGATCGCTCCGGGGATGTAGATGCCAGCGATTCCATCCAGATCATAAACCGAAAGCTTGACGGGTAGTAGGGCATTTTCATGGCGAATGGTTATAATCTCAACCATCAACCGTTCATTATTAAGTGTAGCCGTCCCGAAAATGAAGCTGTCTTTTGGTATTAGAATTCCACCAATGTAAATATCACCTGTAAGCCTTATCTTGATAGTGGAACCACTGACGAGCTGCTGGTCCTGATCTATTACGGCCGGGATGGCGTTTTGAGTTGATGCGGCAGGCTCGGCGTCAAGAGAAAAGAAACCATTCTGCTGAAAGGGCAGCGAAGAGACCTGACTGGTCGACAGAGAATCATCGCCCAGATAGGTGATCAGATCAGGTTCTGGGGAGTTAGTTACGGCAAAGACTTGTTTTTGATTGGCTTGTGATTGTTTTTGGATCTTGTCAGTGAGTCTTTCTGGATGCTGGATGTCAAGAATCTTTTCAAGCATGCCATTGAGCTGCTCCATTTCCGGATCTTCTTCCCCTGACACCGGATCGCTTTGCATGGCAGCCATCATGGATTCCAGCCTTTGAATTTCATGGCTCTTCTCCATATCAGCAGACTCTAAAGACACGGGCGTTTCAGTAAGATCGGCTTTGTTTTTTGGGCTAAATTCGGACTGCGCAGATTGGGATATCACCACGTCGAGTTCTTTAAGCTTTCCGAAAACCCGGGCTTCATTGGGATTATCGTATCTTCTTCCTTTATAAAAAACAGGACCAACCCTTTTTTGACTATCGTAAGGTCCCTCCAGACCCTGAAGCGGTACACCGGAAAGTGGGTCATAGGTAGCTGGCTGTTGCTGACGGTAAGGATCTCTTTTGATCTGTTCAGCCCTTTTGGCAGAATCCTCAGCGGATTTTTGGTAGTAGCTTAACTTGTCCATGCGCTTGTCTTTCAGAAATGCATCCGGAAGACTGGTGTTAAAGCCGGAAGCTTCTGTTGAATTAGTCTCGCTGGTCTTGAGATTTTTGACCACCAAAAGCCAGTAAAGGAGCGTGACAAAGGGAAGTACAAGGAGTGGTAGTGCCGTGTAGAATTTTCGCTTTTGCAAAAAGCTGATGGAATAATTAGCGTTTTCCATGATCATAGCTGGTTAAATGATGTTAGAATAAGTTATTTCAGTGGCCGATAAACCGAAGGGTGAAGGATGCTGTCGAGCCGGACGGCATTTTCGAGACTATCCAGATACAGCCAGACTTTGGAAGTATTTTTGTTATCAGGATAGTGTTGCTTCTGCCACAGCCATTTAACTTGTGTAGTAAACGGCTGGGCGGCATTGGTAAAAATTAAATAGAGACAAAATCCGGTGGCAACCAGTACTGCTGAGAGCAACAGGGCTTTGAACCATTTTAAAGGTATTTTTCTGGTAAAGCGGCTCATGAGATCTGCCCAGCAGCATTGAAACACCATGATTTTAGCAGCTATTTTTTTGGCAAGGGCGTCAGACCCGTCGGGCCCGTGTAGCTTTTTTTGCCGGTGAGCGTTGAAATTGTAGAACATAGCTTTATCTGTTTTGAATTTGAATGTCTTTGTTTTCTGTGGTTACCCATTTTTCGATCAGAAATCCATGTGGGTTATTGTCTGAGCGCGAAATGGTGCGTAAGTATCCTTCGGTGATCAACCGTCGCGAAACAATGCTTGTGGGCCTGATAATCCGTTGAACGGCGATGCATTTGAAGTAGTAGGGGTATTGGCCTGATTCAATCTGCACGCTATCAATCTGGATTTGCTGACTGATGTTGCCGGAAATAATGCCCGTGTAAAATCCCGACTCTTTGAGATTGTCGTACTGTTTTTTCGCAGAAGCATCCGCCAGATAGAGTGCTTTGGAAACATTGGACTGTATCGCCTTATCGTCGGGGTCCAAAGTAAAAAATAGCCTGTGAAAAGTGGCGATGTGGTCTCGTGCCTCCACCGGGATATTCTCACGACGTTCGGAGGCATAAGCTTCGAGCACCTTTCCGCCTGCGAGAATGTATACAGTTGCCTGAGAAGCCCGGACAAGCTGGTAGCTTTTGTACAAGGCGAAGCAAGAGAAAGTAATACAGCCCACAACGACCACCATTGTGAAAGTCCGTATGTGCCGAAAGGCAGTGTCGATGTTTTTGGCTTTTGTGAACATGATGGTATGGGACAAAAATGAGAGTCGAAGTTTTGTATCTGAACGTTAACGGCTACTGGCAGTTTTAGAGGCAGGAAACCTTCCGAAACCGCCGCCAGCAGGAAAGGCTGCATTGCCGACTGCAGTGGCACTATTGGCAAACAGGCTGGTCACTTTGTATAGCAGCGTGTTATTACCTCCGGCTGCAATAATGTAGTTGGCAACAGATGGTACAGAGAAATACCCCACAATGCCAATAATAAGAAAGACCAGGTAGGCCATGTCATGGGCGCTAAAAAAGGTGTCACCGGAGCCCTCTATCTGACGGATGTCCAGTGCAATCATTTTCTCCTGGATCTTTCCGATAATGGAGCCGAATATATTGGCAACCGGAAGCCACAAATAGATGTTGATATAGCGGGCGATCCAGGCGGTCAGCGTATGCTGGAATCCATCAAAGACTGCAATCCCAAAAGCAATGGGGCCGATAATCGCCAGCACAATAAGATAAAATGTCCGGATCGTATTGATGCAAAGTGCTGCTGATTCGAACACAATGCGTAGTATTTCACTTAAGGCAGCCTTGATCGAGTTCCTGAAATTATATGACTGCTTGGCCATGAAAAACTTAACATCATTGGCAAGGCCTTCTCCAAAGCCTTCGGAATATCCGTTGCCGTAGGTGTATTTGAGCCATTTCTCCCGGTTGCCTTTTTGATCATCGCCCACATACATTTCCCAGAAGGACGAGCTTTTGATAGCATCCTCTTTCTTTTTCAGAAGCACTGCAATTGCTTTGTCAGAGTCTTTAACCATACCCGAGGTGCCGCGTACGGTGGGTGACATGACAGAGTTGATCATCGCGATCACCGAGGGGAAGATCAGGATGGCAAACCCCAGCACAAACGGGCGGAAGAGTGGATAGAAGTCAATGGGTTCCGCATTTGCAAGGTGACGCCATATTCTGTGTGCAATATACCAGATCGCCGCAAAGCCGGCTATCCCGCGGCCAACACCGATGAGTCTACCGCAAATGGGTAGCATTTCCTGGTAAAGTCCGTCAAGAACACCATTCAGTCCGCGGATCTGCTCGGGGAAGCCCTGCCCAAAGGATGCGTCTGGCAAAAGAATTCCCGTCATCACCAGCAAGGTGAAATTTAATGTCTTATTCATTTTGCAATGGTTTTATGGCTCTAGATTCAATAGCTGCTGCATTACCTTGAGATCCGTTTTCTCGTTTGAACGCTGCGTCGCCAGTACAGAGGTGTTACTATTAAAATGCCTCAAAAACGTAAGCATATCGGCCATCTCGGCGTAGATTTCGTCAATGGCTTTAAGCCGCTCATCATCGGAAGCACGAAGCTTTTTTGCCGTAACAATAGTTGCCAGTGCGTCCAGGTTTTTTACACTTTGCGCTATTAGTTTGCTGTAAACATCCTCCATATACGCAAGCTCATCACGGCTGAAATGGTCTCCGGAAGAAAAGGTCCGGTATGCTGCACGGTACTCGTTAATAAGGGCTAGTTGGCAGGTGACGATGTCTTTGACCCTTTGATAATTTTTAACAGCGGGGCTCACCTCCAGTAACCCATCCAGAAAAGCTTCGTGGAGCTTGAAATTGCCCCTCGAAATATCACGGATGGTGTTGTAACCTTTAAAAAGTATTTCGTAACCCTTTTTTAGCTCGCTAAGGATTTTTCGCAACTGATTAAGTTTTTCGATATTCAGGATCAACTGGGTAACCTCGGGTGTTTGAGCCTGACTTTGGGGAGCAAACCCTACCAGCAGTATTATCGTAATCCACAATTTTTTCATGATCGTTCAGTCTATACCGCTCATTATACGGCTGTTTTCTATATTTTCTTTTTCCTTCTTGCGCTGGGTTGACAACAGATCTGTTTCAGCGAATAGCTGTCGGCCGAACTCGTAGATTTTTTGAGCATCCAGATAAAGTATATGAATGCGTTCCATCCGGGCATCATCACTCATTGAAAAATTGCCATCTGTGGTAATGCTCTTTAGTTCATCCAATAGGTTCACACCATCTAAGGCCAGCCGGTCGAACACCGATTGAATATAGATCTTTTCCTGGGCAGTGAGCCATTTGCTCTTTTGAAGCATATCCGGGAGTTGCCAATATAGAATGATCGCCCCTCTGACCTGGCCAACGATACTTGTCGTGACAGCATGCTCTTTGATCGATGGTTTAACAATCGCCAGGGAATCAAACCTGTTTTTATGGAGTTTAAACTCCTTGTTTTTGATCTCGCCTATGGTCGTAAGGCCCTCTTTTGCGATCTTATAGCCTTTTTCTGAGAGTTCAAGATACAGCTTTAGATAAGCGATCTGTTCGATCAGGTACTCCTTTTGCGTCTTCTTCTGCCGGAACCATTCCTTGAATTTCTGAGCATACCCACAGTTAGAAGCCAGAAGCAAAATGAAAGCTACGATTACCTTTTTCATGTGCATAAAATTTAGTCAAGCCCATATAATTCTTTTACGACCTTGGCCTCAAACTCGTTCTTTGACCGCGAAAGGCTCAAAAGCTGATTCTCACGATTGAAAATACTTAGCTCGTCAAAGACAATATCGACTTGCCTGGATGCCTTTTCAATGATTTCGAGCCGTTTCATGTCTGTCATTTCGGTGGCAAAAGACTTCACAACCAGGGTAAGCAGGTCCACATTTTTGGATGTTTCTTCAAGAATACCACCGTACACTTTCTGCATGTAAGCGAGTTCCTCATAAGTGAAATGCTTGTCGTTTTGGAAAAGCCGCCATGCTTTTTGATACTGCTCTACGATCAGCGCCTGCTTTTCTGCGATCTGTTTGATCCGGAAATAATAGGATATGACTGCTTTTACTTTTTTAAGCTCCTCATAGTACTGCTTGTAAAGGTCCCGTTGTCGTTTTACCCAGTCTGTGATCTCGTCCAGTTTGAGTTTGGCCATGGTATTTTCAAGGGCTTTCTGGGCATTCTGAAGTTTTATGACCGCATTCTGTCTTCTCTGGATCAACAGGTCAACAGCCTTGACAACCTTTTTAACCGCCGCTTTGATCACAGCAGCCCAGGGATTTGCAGCCTCTGCCGGCCCAACAGGTGCAAGAATGGCTGTTATCAATATGAAAATGAATATGATCCGCTTTGCCATAACTCAATCTGTTTTTTATAAATCGATGATCAGTTCATTGCCGATTTCATTTCGCTAGCCAGGACCTGGATGCCCTGCTTGATGCCGCCATATTTTTTAGCATACGCGGCTACCTTCATTTTTTCGGTCTGTTCGGTGGTATAGGCCAGATACTCTTCCGGGCTGACTTCGGTGCGGTAGACTTTTGAAAGGACGCCACCCAGGCTGATAAAAACCTCCTTATATTTTAGAAGGGGGTCATTTGCTTTGTTGACCGAAAGCACCAGTGCCTTTTCCTTTTCTGTTAGACCCAAAAGCTCTTGGATCTGGTCGAATTTGTTTTGGTATTTGCTTTGGTCCAAAAGGATTTTGCAATCTGAATTGTTGATAATGGCCTGTTTGACGATCGGCGAAGAGATAATATCTTCCACTTCCTGAGTCACGACAATAGCTTCTCCAAAAAACTTACGGACTGTTTTAAAGAGGTATTTGATATACTCTGCCATACCTTCTTTTGCAATGGCTTTCCAAGCTTCCTCAATCAAAATGACTTTCCGTATTCCTTCGAGTTTTCTCATTTTGGCGATAAATACCTCCATGATGATAATCGTGACGATTGGAAAAAGGATTGGATGCTCTTTGATGTTGTCAAGCTCGAAAACAATAAAGCGCTCATGCAATAGGTCCAGATTTTCGCTGGCATTCAAAAGATAATCAAACTCACCACCTTTATAGTATGGCATAAGCACATAAAGAAAATTGCTGATATCAAAATCACGGTCTTTCACCTTGTCAGATGCCAATACCTGGACGAACTCATCCCTTAGGAACTCATAAAACGAATCAAAACACACAAACTGAATTTTACCGTCAGCCACCTGTTGATAGTAAATTGTCAGCGCATTGGAAAGGGCTACGTACTCCGACCGTTTGAAAACCTCATCGTCTTTTTTCCATAAGGCCAAAAGAAGTGTCTTAATACTTTCCTTTTTTTCAGTGTCCAGGCGCTGGCCGTCACCAATGTAAAAAGGATTGAACCTGATCGGATTGTTCTCATCGTAGGTGAAATAATATCCTCCAACCATATCGCATAAACCTTTGTAGCTGTGACCGACATCGACGAGCACAATGTGTGCACCGCCTTCATAGTAGCTGCTGACCATGTGATTGGTGAAAAAACTCTTTCCGCTGCCTGAGGGTCCAAGGATGAATTTGTTCCGATTTGTGCAGATGCCCATCCGTATCGGTTCATCGGAAATATCCACATGGACGGGCTTTCCCGTTAACCGGTCGCCAAGCCTCATACCAAAGGCACTCTCCGAGCTTCGGTAGCTGCTTTCAAGATTCAAAAAGCATGCAGCCTGTTCAGCAAAAGTGTCAAAGGTCTCATTGACCGGGAAATCAGCTTGGTTTCCCGGTATACCGGCCCAAAAGATCTGTGGTGCCCCGGTTGTTTCTAGTTTTGCGACCGCATCCATCTGGGCTAGGGAAGATGAGACAACACTTTTTAGTTCTTTAATCCCAGCATGTGTATCGGCCCAGGCAAGTACATTGAAATGGGCCTTAACTGGCAGCCGCTGCTGGCAGATCGCCTCATTGAGAAATGCATTGGTAGCATCCAGGGCAATGGTATTCTCCCGTGAGTACACGGACAGGGATTGTAAACGGAGCCTTTTACTTTCAAGCCTTTTGAGCGTTTTATCACTGTCACCAATGAAAATATACTGGTTGTAAATATGGTTACAGTGCAAGAGTTGGCCCAGTGATGAGACGAATCCGGTGCTGAACTTGGTTTTGTCGGTTGAGTACTTCTCATAGGTAATCCTGGGACTGGAAAGTGCAGGCAGGTCGGCCGCGTCGGCCAGCGTATAAAGCTGACAATGACGGTCACCAATTTGAATGCCACGGTCAAACTGCATGTCGCGGATCATTCGTATTTTGTCTTCAACGGATAGATAACAGTACTTTTCTATCAGTCCAACACGTTGCTTCTGACTCAGAAGATCCTTGTCTTCCAGCTGTACAAACCGTACATAGCCCGAATCCTGCATGATCCGCCTGAACTGGGCAGCAGAATCCAGAAAGTCCTGCAAGGGCTGTTTTTTGATTGTTTGCTGGGGAACAAGGCCCGGTCTGAGCAGATTGGACAACAATGAATTCGATAGCTTTCTACCCTCTGGTTTTTTGGTCAGCATGACATAGCAACTGTGATCCAGATAGCGGCGACCAGTAAAGAAACGGTCACTGCTTTGGGTGAGAAAACTGGCATGTGACTGCTCAGGACCTGGCATATAGCGTTTGTCAGCAAACCAGTCCTGCTTGTGGAAAACAGAGCCCACAGGCAGGATTTTCAGCGCCTTCACCCAGGTTTGATGAAAAGCTTCGTACTGCTGATTTGAAAGAGTGAATATCTCGGGGAGCTGCACCTGAAAAGCAATCGTTATATCTCCCTGTTTAGAAAGTATGCAGCCATGTTCGACATCTAGTACAGGCAATAAATCATCCAGTAACTTTTCCATCTTGAACTTGATCTTATGTTAGTGATCCGGTACCCTTCATCTTAAAGACCCGCCTTGAATTTGACTTTACGAGTTTTGGAATGCTTCTGCTGGCAATGGCCTTGGTCAGCCCATGCTCTCCGTATGTTGCACTTAAATGATATATAAATACCATCGAAGCAGCACCGAGCGAAGCCGTAATTGCTAGGCAGGCAAATGTGTTTACCTTACAGACGTACATGATGGCATAAAGGATCAAGAGCACAAACATGGCGCCGCCCATACACCAGATATACTGGGCTTTAAGCCCACGGAATACAATACTTTTATTGATCCCTTTGTTGATTGGGTAGGTGCTGTGATCCACGATCTGAAACCTTTAAGGTTAATGCTGACGTAACCATTTATACGTAGGTCTACAATCCGAAGAAAGACTGCAAAACGGTCGCTACTACCACCAGGAAAATACAGCTCCCGAACCAGGCTGCGGCGACCTTCCCAGTATCCTGATCGCCAGCATTCCACTTTTGAAATACCTTTACAGCCCCTACCAGTCCAAGCACAGCACCTATGGCATACATCAGGTTGGTTCCAGGCTCAAAGTACGAACGGACTTGCGTGTCAGCTTCGCCAATACCGGCTGCCCCATCTTGTGCCCTAGCTATCACAGTCGTAGTCAAAGCCATTACTGTCAGCAAAAACTTTTTTTTGCTTTTAAAAATCAATCGCCTCGTTTTCATCTCACATTATTTTAAAAGTTGAACATTGCAATTATTGTTTTCCCGAATCCTGCCCCAGGGTTGGGGGCAGGCCGGGTATAAGGCTCCATCAGACAACCTGATTCCACAGTTTCACCTTATCATCTACACCCAGGTGTATGGAGCCATATTTTTCGCATTCCGTATCGATTAGATTGTCGATCGCAAACCGGAATGGTGGACCCAAAAGGGCCGGATATTCTTTTATAGTCATTTGCAAGAGCAGGATCAGATCAGCTTTTCTATATTGCTTCTTATGTGCTTCACCGATATCGACTTTGAGACGTGCGGCTAAATTCTCTAACTGGCCAAACATTTCCTCACGCTCGGGCGAGTCCTTACTAGAATCGTTCTCCTCCTTCTCATCGTTTGCATAAACCCAGTCGTCCGTAGGGTGATCTGATAACCAGGGCGGATCTGGTTCATCCAAATCGGTTTGCTCAGTCGCTGCTTTTGAGATGGCACGTTTGTGGTTTTTCAACATTGCTTGTATTTCGAACCGGTAAAATTTGAGTATCACAAACAGGTAATAGCCTGCGGTTATTATGGAGATTACGATCGCATAATCTTTCCAGGGTTGGGCGGTAAACATGGGCTGTCGCTTTTTTTTAATTTGATCCTCTTTCAAACCGGGGGTTTTCTTAACTTCTACCCGGCGTGTTTAAACTTATGTTTGCAAAGTAAGGGTGGGAGAGGGGTGGCAAAAAAGCACAGGTTTTATTGTGCCTTTCTGTGCCCTTTGAAATCTTGGGTGTTGAAATGGTCGAAGTTTGTAGTGTTACTAGTCCTTGTTACAGAGCATTGCAACTCGACGAGGTTGAACGTAATTATATTGTGTTACTCTAAACTGTGTTAGTTCTTGGGTGAGATCTAAGCTTTATTTGTTGTATTCGTGCATTATCATCCAGGATAAATCGGTTAAGAGGAAAGATGCTACCAACTTCTCAGAAGAACCCCAATGGCCAAGCGTCAAACTTGATTTGTTCCCGCTCGCGATCTTTTTTACAGACCCACTTTCCTATTTTGGGGCTTGCATAGAAAGCCCATTTGGTGCAGTCAAGAGCTGGGGCAAACTGTTTATCGGGATATTCCCATAGGTATGAGTTATAGGCAAGCTTAACCGGTTTATAGAGGCCTCAGCATATAAAAATAACGTTTTGGTAGCAAGCAATGTTAGCGTTTGGGTTAGACCAATAGTCTAAATTGTGTCCGTTTTGGGGGCGGCTATGGACAAATAATTATGATGGCAGACAGCATACAGTAGACACCCGCAATAAAATCTAATGCTGCCTGCCGCCGACCGTCGCAGCATCGAGGTTTTTACTTCGTTTGGTGATTTATTTAAAAATAGGGGAATCAAAAAAATCTTTCAACGATATTCCCAAACCTATGCATATTTTATTCACGGAATAGATGGAGGCTCCTCTGCCTGATTCCAATCGCTGAAGCATTTGTTTGTCCGTTTCGAGATTTTCAGAGGCAAAATGGTTTTGCTTTTTGCCAGAGGATTTTCTTAATTCTTTAATCCTTTTGGCAATCCCATCTCTTAATTGAACATCTATTTCATCTAATCTTGCGCTCATGGCCGCAAGGAGATGAATTTTATAAAATAAAAAGTCAGCCATTTGGATGACTTTTTATTTTTTTTATTTATATTTGAAATTAATATTAGTACTGCGAAACTTCACAAAGAAATTTGAAGCATTCGCTTAGGGTCCCCCATTAGGAAACTGGTAATTTTTTGCAGCGGGACAATAAGTAGAATAGCTCACGACCTAGGCGTGGGTTTGCTTATTAGCTGCGGGTATACCAGTGCCTCTAATGAAATAAGCGGAGTTCCACGCCTTTAAGGCCTTCATTTTCAACTCTGCTTTATTTTAAGACCCGTCAGTAACAATTCCCACATGTTCCATGCTTCCTAGCGAAGCTTAAACTATTGTTACGCATGAAAGACCGCTTAATTTTTCAACTCGTTATCCGTAAGCCTGAGTAAGCCGTTTCCGGCTTGTAAGAAATGGTAGTGGGTTACTTTTTCCATGTTCCGGAAGAAGGAGGAAGTACCATGTCCAGACCGGATCAGGCAGCTAAACCCGTGATAAAATTTTTCACTCCAAAAATACAATTACAATGAAGTCACTTTATTGTTCTCTGGGCAGACTATTGCCTTATTCTTTTTATCTTTTTATCATATACTTTTTGCTTCTCTGCTGGCGTCCGGCACGGGCCCAGGGTGCTTATGAAGTTGTGGGCCGGGTGATATCCGTTGAGGATCAAGCTCCGCTCACCGGCGCAAGTGTTCAGGTTAAAGGCGCCATGGTCGGAACAACGACTGATAAAAATGGAAATTTTAGGTTAGCATTGAATGGAAGCCGCGCCGCTTTGATTGTGTCATTTATAGGCTACCGTTCACTGGATTCGCTCATTGCCCTCCCTCAGACAAGAGAGCTTACGCTGGTTTTGCATCAAAATTTGGACATGCTCAATGAGGTAAAGGTGTCGACCGGATACTGGGACTCGTCCAGGCGTTTAAGCACAGGCAATATCAGCCAACTTAACGCAGAAAAAATTGAAATGCAGCCTGTTTCAAATCCTTTGGCGGCGATGATCGGGCGTATGGCGGGAGTGTATGTGCAGCAGCAAACGGGTGTGCCTGGAGGCGGTTTTAACGTGCAGATCCGCGGTAGGAACAGTTTAAGAAATGATGGTAATGAGCCGCTTTATATTGTGGACGGGGTACCGTTTTCTTCAACACCGCTATCTTATTCAGGAGCATCGGCCAGCATCCTTACCCAGGCCAGTCCGCTCAACAATATCAATCCGGCCAATATTGAGCGGATCCAGATATTGAAGGATGCGGATGCGACGGCGATTTACGGCTCCCGAGGTGCGAATGGGGTCGTTTTGATCACGACTAAAAATCCATCAAAAGGAAAGGCCCGATTCGAGCTGGATTTTTACCATGGGTATGGCAAAGCGGCTCAACGAATGGATCTTTTGACAACCTCGCAATATCTGCAAATGAGAAAGGAAGCGTTAAGAAATGATGGAGCGACAGCCGGAATATCAAATCCGGACTATGATCTTCTCAAATGGGACCAAACCAAATATACAGACTGGCAAAAAGTGCTGATCGGGGGTAGTGCGCCTGTAACCAGTCTGCAAGCCAATGTAAGCGCGGGAAATGATCAAACACAATTTCTGCTCGGAAGCGGGTTTTTTCAGGAAGGAACGGTGTTTCCCGGTGCGTTTAAAAGTAACAAGGGCTCTGTTCAGCTAAAAGTAAATCACCTCTCCTCAGATAGGAAGCTGTCGATGAATATATCGGCAAGTGTTGTCGCCGCAAACTCCTCCCTGCCGCGTGAAGACCTCACAACGCAGGGAGTTAATTTGCCACCGAATGCACCCGATTTGTTAACGGCCAGCGGCGAGCTGAATTGGGCAGATAACTCCTGGCCTTCCAGCCACCCAATCGCTTATTTGAAAAGAAAATATGAGTCAAAAACCAGTACACTGGTCTCAAACGCTGTATTAAGTTATAACCTGTTGCCCGGGTTAAAACTGATAACCTCTCTGGGTTACACGGCGATGCGTATGGATGAGCTCTCGACACTGCCAATTGGTGCAAATAACCCGGTGTTCAAATCAACAGGCTCTAATTACTTTTCAAACAGCGGCATTAATACCTGGATTGCCGAGCCTAAGGTAAGTTACCAAACCAGGGCCGGCCATGGGCAGTTTAGCGCGATGTTAGGGCTCACTTTTCAGGACAGCAGGCGAGAAGGGAAGACTTTGAACGGAAGTGGATACAGCAGCGATGTTTTCATTGAATCGATTCAGGCCGCTCCGACGGTAACAGCCTCTTCCTCCTACCAGCAGTACCGGTACAGTGCAATTTATGCAAGGGTAAACTATGACTGCAAAGACAAGTATCTGCTCAACCTGACAGCCAGAAGGGATGGTTCGAGCCGGTTTGGCCCAGGAAAAAGATTTGGGAACTTTGGCGCGATCGGGGCCGGGTGGCTCTTTTCTGAGGAGCAGCTTATAAAAAGTGCTCTCCCGCAGTTTAGTACTGGTAAAATAAGGGGAAGTTTTGGTCTGGTGGGTAGCGATCAGATTGCAGATTACGGTTTTCTGGATACTTACACTACGACAACCGCTTACCAGGGTTACAGCAGTATTTACCCGACACGGCTTGCCAATACTGATTATAGCTGGGAATCCACCAGAAAGCTTGAAATGGGGATTGAGCTGGGTTTTTTCAAAGACCGGGTTTTCACAGAGGTGAGCTGGTACCGCAACAAGTCTTCAAATCAACTGGTCGGTTATCCATTGCCAGTGACAACCGGTTTTTCGACCATCCAGTATAACCTTCCGGCTACGGTTGAAAACAGAGGATTGGAAGTAGTGATTGATTTTTTATCAGTTCAAAATACGACCCTGAACTGGAAAACTTCGATTAACGTCACTTTTCCCAGAAACAGGCTGGTTGCCTATCCGGACTTAAAATCATCGACGTATGCGAATACATACGAAGTGGGCAAATCCCTGTTCACACGTAAGTTGTATGAATTTGCGGGGGTGGATCCGCAAAAAGGAATATTTACGGTTGCCGATTTAAGCGGTGACGGCAATATTTCTTATCCACTGGATCTGAAGGCAGGTAAAACAGCAAGCCAGAACTTCTACGGAGGCCTGGGTAACACCCTGAAATATAAATTTATCGAACTGGATGTTTTCTTTCAGTTTGTAAAACAGAATGGCTACAACTTCATGAATGGCGGGTTCAATTTACCCGGTACGCTGGGTAACCAGCCAGCTGTTATCATGGACCGCTGGCAGAAGGACGGGGACAAAAATGTGACAGCGCAGAAATTCACACAGGACTATGGTTCAGCGGCCTTTACAGGTTATGCCAATAATCTCAACAGCGATAATATCATCAGCGATGCCTCATTTGTGAGACTCAAAAATGTTTCATTAACCTTTCAAATGCCTGCCCGATGGCAAAAAGTGGTACATGCAGCCTCCTGCCAGGTGTTTCTCAGGGGCCAGAACCTTTTGACCTTCACCAAATTCAATGGACTTGACCCGGAGGCGCAAAGGATCACATCGCTGCCTCCATTGAAGATGCTCACAGCAGGCTTTAAGATTATTTTGTAGTAACCCAAATATTTACAACTATGAATTTACAAAAGGGAGGGGCTTTTTCAAGCCTATTATATCTAATCATTTCCCTGATTTTTGCTTCCTGTGAAGGATTCGTAGACTTGGATTCTCCCAAAAATCAGGTGGTAAGCGGGCTTGTTTATTCAAGCGATGCAATTGCTACAGCGGCTGTAAACGGAATTTATAGCCGTATGTCGCTCAGTACCGGATTTGCCAGTGGGGGAGACCTCAGCTTGACTTTACTTACCGGGCTGTCAGCTGATGAACTGGAAAACTATTCCTTGTCAGCAGATAAGATAGCATTCTACACCAGTAGCCTGGTTGCATCCAATGCCAGTTTGAAGACGGGCTTGTGGGAGGAGGCCTACAAATACATATATCACGCCAATTCGGTGTTGGAAGGACTTGCAAACAGTGAAGGGTTAACCAAAGCTACATCGGACCAGTTGAAGGGAGAAGCGCTATTTGTTCGCAGCTTCTGCCACTTTTACCTATCGAACCTCTTTGGCGATATTCCCCTGGCGTTAACCACCGACTATTTGACCAACATGAAGGCTTCCAGGACAAAACAGCCGCAGGTATATGAGCAGCTACTTTCAGATCTGCGTAGCGCGCAAGCGCTCCTGCCAGATCAATATGCTACAACAGAGCGCGTAAGGCCTAACCGAGCGGCCGCAACCGCATTACTTGCGAGGGTTTTGTTATACAATCAGGCGTGGGCAGATGCTGAAACGGAATCATCAAAAGTGATCGCAGATCCAAAGTACTCACTACCTTCCAACCTGGGCCAGGTATTTTTAAAGAACAGCTCTGAGGCCATTTGGCAGCTGATGCCGGTTGCCGCTAATATCAACACAAGAGAGGGGCAGAATTTTGTGCTGGTTTCCGTGCCGGTGAATGTGGCACTCTCACGGCAGCTAGCGCTCAATTTTGAAACAGGGGACAAAAGACGACTAGACTGGGTGGGCAGCATCAGCACAGCAGGACAAACCTACTATTTTCCATACAAATACAAAATAAGGACAGGCGCTTCTCCATTAAGTGAATATTCGATGGTGCTGCGCCTGGCGGAACAATACCTGATCCGCGCGGAGGCAAGGGCCAAACAAGGTAAAATTGCATTGGCCGTGGGCGATATTAATGTGATCAGGGAGAGAGCAGGGCTTACTTTGCTGAAAGCGGATGATCCGGGACTTTCAACAGCTGCCCTCACAGGGAAAATCCAGCAGGAACGGCGCTTCGAGCTCTTTAGTGAGTACGGACACCGCTGGATGGACCTGAAAAGGACAGGTAGTATTGACAGCGTGATGGTAAAAATGAAAGGAGCGAACTGGAACCCTGGCGATGCACTATATCCCATACCGCTTTCGGAAATCAGCAGTAATACCAATCTATTGCCCCAGAATCCTGGATATTGACAAGCCGTGTCAACTTGGTTTTTTATTCGTGAAACTGCCAACCCTTTGAAACTAAAGAAGGAAGGCTAAATCTAAAAAATGATGACTTTAAGGATAATAATTATTTCAGTCTTGATGCTACTGAAAATGCAGCAGATCGTGTTTGCTCAATCTAAGGCTGCAAGCTACCGGCTTCTGCAGGTAGGTGATGATCTACCGGATTATACACTCAATAATTTGATCAATTACCAGACCAAATCTGCCAGGCTGTCTGATTTCAAAGGAAAGCTGGTGATCCTGGATTTCTGGAGTACTACTTGTGCGTCCTGTGTTCAATCCTGGCCCAAGCTGCTGTCTTTACAGAAACAGTTCGGCGATCAGCTTCAGATTATTCTGGTCAACGGAAGACAAAATGAGTCCATAATTAGAAAATCCATAGCGAAACGAAAGGCGCTGGCAAACGTTACGATGGACTTACCTGTGGTGTGTGGTGACACCATTCTTTCGGAGAAACTTTTTAAGCATACCGGGGACCCACACTTGGTCTGGGTAAGTCCTCAGGGCAAAGTGCTCTCGATCACCGGGGGCAATGAGGCGAATGCAGAAAATATCGAGGCCGTATTAACCAAAGGGGATGTAGGTATGCGCCAGAAAGTCGAAATGTTGGATGTCAATTTTGCCCGGCCCCTGTTCGTGGATGGAAATGGTGGTGACGGCCGTAATCTGCTTTGGTCCTCCTTCGTTTCTGGTTATGCGCCAGGAGTGATCAGCACCGCAGCTATTATTCCCAGAGGAAAGATAAGTAAGGTGATTGTGGTTTCAAATTCCTCCATCGAGGATATCTACGCTTTCGCATACAGCAGAAGCACGGACATCTATGGCAACGTGCGGGCAGATGCCATTAGCAGAGTCAGGATTCAGGCAAAAGACACAACGAAATACGTTGGGCGGTTAAACGGCATTTATCAGCACAAGAACTATTATACTTATCAAATGGTAGGACAGCCTACGGAGCGCGGAAAGCTTTTGGAAATGATGCAGCAGGATTTGAAAAAATATTTCGGTATGCAGGTGTCGAGGCAAATGTTAAAAGTTCCCTGCCTGGTCTTTACAATGAAGGATAGTAGCCTTGTAAGCTACAAAGCAGGAGAAAAGAAGTTTTGGGTTAGTGACACCAATTTTAAACTTAATGATGTAACACTCTCCGATCTAATTAAGGAAATGGAAACTGCGACCGGCTACTATTGGTCTGCCTACCCGATCGTGGATGCAACTGGATTTAAAGGAAAGCTTGGGGGAATTGATATTGAAACGGATGTGGATGACCGGGTAGCATTGGATAAAGCGCTAAAGGCCTATGGGATCTCATTGGAGATCCAGAGCCGGGAGGTAGAAATGCTGGTATTGAAAGAACCAGGACTGTAGCTGGAGCTAAAAATAGGAGGGGTTGAGCTGATGTGAGATAATCTGACCGTTGTAAAGTGTGTACAAGGCCCTGCCGGAAATCCTCAGGTCCCTGGGCTTTTTCCCGGCGGGCCCAAACAGATAGAAACTCCCAACATAGCTGCCACTTTTCAAGGAATACACATCCAGCACTGCACCTTTTTGAAAGGTAGAAGCGTTTTCGTAACGCGACAGGCGCCCAGATAAAATAAGCAGTTTGGATTGACTGATACAGGACTGGCTATTAACAACGGTAGCAGGGGCAGAAAGAACAAAAGCATTCTCGGATTTTATCTTTGAAACCTGTATTTCAGCCCGACTGATTGTGTCTATGGTATTGGCTCTTAGTAGCAACTTTAGGCTGGTATCCAGGCACATGAACTGATTCCGGTAGTAGTAGACATACACTGCTTTTGCAGCCGTGGGGTTGCAGAGAAGCATACCGTCTGTGCAAAACAAACCGTCAACTTGCTTTTGAAGAATATCTGGATTGGACTTGAAAACAGGATTCACAGCTTGTTTTTTTGACAAAACGTATTGGGTTTTACCAAAGTCGAGTGTGCGCAGAATAAACGATGTGGGGTTAACAGGGGCACAGTCGGTAAAATAAATGCTGTCAGTGCTACTGGCTGCGGCTGGGATCTGCCATTGCCCGGTTCGGCCAGTCAGAATGTAGGGTCCGATTCCGTCCATGATGTAAAAATTGAGGGAATCGACATGCAACCGGGCGGATCTTAGTTTGTTTTTTAACGTATTGGTAACTGTTAGGCGAATGAATTTGAACCCTGTTAAAGCTGAGTCTATTCCAATCAGGTTTAGGGGATATACTGGATTTCCTAAATAGATGCTGTCCTTTGTCACACCGGCCAAATAGTAATCCCCCTTTGGAATGCTGAGTGTCGTGCTGGCAAGAATGGGATGGGTGAAGAAATGACGGATGAAACTATTTCTGTTAGATTGTTTTTTGTAAACCGACAGATGCAGAGAAAAGATCAGGCATCCCGTCAAAAGGGTGATCCCTGTCAGGATAATAATTTTGATTTTCATCGGTAGGAAGGAGAATCAGATCTTATGTTAGAAATTGAATGGAATTGATGGGATGGCCACCAACTCCACTCAACCGTTTTTATGGATTAACACGCTTCAGGGGCACTGTACAGGCAGCAATTTCCGAGGTCGCGGGTTGCCATGCGCTTGGCGTTCCGGAAACGGCCACCTTGCATTGTTGACCAGCATTACTTGCGTCGCAGTCCGACTCAACGGTGTTGCCGCTTTCGCATGCTTCGCCATTGATATAAGTTGCAGGTGAGGAGAATGTTTTTGCAGTCGTGGCGAATGCCCCGCCTACGCCTATGAGTATGGCCAACATTGGGGCCATAGACTTTCTGTTGATTGTTTGCATTTTCATTGTTGAACTGGTTTTGAGTGAATAAATAATTATCAAAATGGTTACCGTGAAAAAAATGAGCATACCTATAAGCTAGGGTGGATGCTGTGTTTTTAAGGTCAAAATAGTTTTCATTGGAATCAGAATTTATTGGTTTACTGTATTATCTTTTTTGGCCTGGTGTAGCCACAAGTATGGCCCCTGCCGAAATGCACGTGAATACTAAATTGAATATCAGGTGTTGGGTCCAGCCCATTTTTTCAAGTATTCCGCCACAGCTGCATGGAATGCTGCTGCTGAAATGCAGGATCACGAAGATGTAGATTGTAAATGCCATCATCATCGAAAAGGATGCGTAAAGCGCAGCAGGTCTTGTAACCACGAAACAAAGCAGAAATGAAATTATGATTTCAAGGGCAGGAACGCTCCAGGCAATTACATTGGCATACTCTGTGAGCATTGCAGACTGGCTGATCTGAATCTGAAATTTTTCGTAGTTGAGAAGTTTACTGGTGGCCGCATATAGAAACAGTATAATTAAGAGTGTGCAGCTCGTTTGAACAAAGGCCTGTTTCCAGTTTGATAAAACCGGTTCATTTAATTTATAAAGTTCACCTTTTGTGTCCATTGCATTCCTTGTTTTGTCTGCCATAAAATTACTGGCAGATAAAACCAGTTTACTACACCCAGGACAAGAAATCGGTTGAATGACAAGGAGTTTCTATTTTCTTTTTCTGATCCTGCTTAGCGAATACGGTCTTATGTTCAGGTAATAGGCAATGTCCTGCAAAAGCATTCTTTGGCATGGAAAATGACGGCAGAATTCAACGTATGCCTCGGGCGCAGGCATTACCAGGAGTCTCGAACGCAGGTCTTTCTTCCTTGAGTCAATCAGGTAGATTCTCCGGGTTATGCGGTGAGATTCATCAAAGTTTTCAAAGATGTATTGCAGCTGTTGTGAGTTAATCGAAAAAAGTGTGCAGTCTTCCAATAGAATAATCTCTTCCCTGGTCCGGGACCTTCCATCGGGATCATCTTCGCTGTTTATCAGAATCAGCTCCTGTTCCCTGTAGAACCGGTTGATGATCTGTCTACCGGCCTGGTCGAAGTAACAGGATTTTAAAAGTCCGCTGTAAACAAACCAGGTTTTATGCGTGATCTGGGTTTGCCCCACGAGCCTTTCTCCCTTCATGTACTGCTGAACGCTGATAGATGCTTCAAGGTAGGCGACAAATTCGTCGCTGAGTGGTGATAGCTGTCTCAGAAACTCGTAGAATGTTTTCATTTCCATACAATTATCCGTTTATGTTTCGTATTCTTTGATCCACTTTATCATAGATTCGAGTGTTTTAAGGACCGCTTGCCTGTCACCTTCTTCAATCGCGTAGGATTTACTTCGCATGTTTTCCCAGGATATGTGCTGTTTGTGAGGGGTTGAAAGAAAGGGAGCAATACTTTTGATGACCATGCTCAGAGACTTTGCCTGGAAAATTCTCAATGCATCCATGCATCGAAAGATCAGAGCCATTTGGTCAACTGATAAAAAACAGAGGACCTTAAAGGGCCGCAGCTTATCGGAAGGTGAAGTATCTGCCTGTAAGGGACTGATCTGAGACTGATTTTTCTTGTCCAAATAGTCTAGCTCCTGGATAAACCAATTCGTGATCACTTTGTTGAGGTCGTCAAAACCTGGGTTTAAGATGATGCCGGGTTTTCGGAGCATCTGATTGAACACTTTATGCTCTAATAGCAGCCGGGCTATTTTTTCATTAACCTGATCCTGCACATTGACGATGTCGGCCACTCTCCGGGTATAATAATTTGTAAAAGCCCGACTGTTAAAATTGAGATAAACCAGTGTTTTGATCAACTCGCCGTGGTTCAATGTTTCATCCTCACTGGTGTCAATTTTTTCGATTCCTTCCAGAAGATTCAGTTTATAGTTCACCTCCCGGGCCGTAATTGGCCTGTTTTGAAATTCGCGTGTAAAACGCTCGAAAGTGTGTGTGATGATGTCTGCCAGTAGTCTGGATCCGATGTTAGCCAGCAGCCCGAGTCTGAGTATTTCAGCACGAAACCTGATGTTGTTTTTAAGCTCTTTCAAATGAGCGGAGGGTACCCTTTGATCGGCTGTTCCGTGCCCGCCGAGGTACTCCTGAACAAAACTGAGAATGTTGCTAATACACCAGATGATAGATTGGCATGCATCCAGTAGCTCTGTCTGGCTGATATCGATATTGCTTCTATTTTCATAGGCTTGATCAAGTAGCAGCACCAGTGAATCCCGGTATTGATCAATTCGCTCCATCTTTTGTGTTCCCGCAAGAAGGAAGGTTGATCGCTTTAAAAATGACTTTTGTGCATAAGTTTCCTTTATGGCTCTTTCCGCTACTGCCGCTATCTGTTCACCGGTTAAAAGACTCAATACATTGTTTGCAGGATTCAGTGTGATGTTGATAATGTCATCTAGCCATTCGAGCGCATATTTTTCAGTTTGCATGGCATTATATCGTTTTGCTGGTATTTAGTAAAGTGCCCTGCAAAATCCGTTGATCTGGCTGTTTTCAAAAATTCCAGGTTCGAAATGACTCAATTTAGGGATGAGTGGGAAGGAGCTTAGTACGATTCGAATATTTCAAGTCAGCTGTTACCAACATCTTCCAGGAAAATCGCCAAGTTCCAGTAGCATTGCTACAAGAGGGATTCCAAGACGATTGGTTAAGAGCGCACTTGTGTAATTTGAATAAATTGGCAATGCGGGTAATGCCGCGGACGGCTATTAAAGCCTGATAAAATGATGCAGGCAACGCTCGCACTGATAGTATGCAATGGGTAAATGGAAGATTTTAATTAGGAGTGGACGAGGGCGTCTGACGATGTCTATTGATCCGCAATAAGGGCACCGATGCCTGATGGAAATCATATCTATTTTGAAGGGTAGTTGAGCAGCACAAAAGTAAAAGAAAACGGATTAAGGTGATTGTAACTTTTGGTGAACTTATAGTATATATCACCGTTGGAAGCACACTATGTTAATTCGTTGAGTTGATGCGGCCCAAGCCAGGCCGCATCAGGGGATTATTAATGCTGCTATGGAGCAACGTTGATGGTGCAGGTTACCCCACTTGTCGTAGGTTGAACATTTCTTCTTTTGCCACTAGCGAGCTCAAACCTAGCCAGCGTTGTTTTTTTTAGCACTACTTTTGTTTCAATTGTTGGATTTTTCATCTGATTACAAGGTTTATTTGTGAGAATTAAACTTTGTATCAAAGCAAGGATGAAATTTAGTCCCAATACAATTGAAGGGACGAAGGGCGTTCCATTGAATCCCGAACAGCGCTACTGTTGGTTAAAAGATCAGTGGTATCTGAAGCGTAACCGTATAGTCTTCATCAGTTTCTGAAATGCTACAACTGTAGCTGTTCTGAAAGTGTAATTCAAGGCTTTGCGTGAGGTTCTTGAGGCCAATTCCAGAATGTTTTTTATCAGTCGCCTTGGCTGCTACGGGTTTTGAGTTGCTGATGTAGAATAGCAGAATATCATCAAGCACCTCGATTCTGATATCTACGCTGCTAGTTAGAGAAGACGCATAGACGCCATGTTTAAATGCATTTTCAGCCAGGCTAACCAGCAGTAGTGTGGGAATTTGGTGTGAAGGTTTGACTTTTCCCTTTTGCGTGTAGGTGACACGTGTCCTGTTGACAACACGTATCGATTGAAGTTGTACAAGCTGTTTTAGGGCCCTGATTTCCTTTTTAAGCTGGATGGCGTTTTGGGATGTCTCGTATAAAGTAAAGCGCAGGATTTCGGACACCTGTGCCAGATAAGTCGCCGCTTTTTTGGAAATCGGCAGTATTTCTGAAAAGGCGGCATTGATGATGTTAAACACAAAATGGGGGGATAGCTGAGAGCGCAGGCTTTGTAGCTGAGATTTGAGTTGGTCGGCTTTTAGCTGGTTATTTCTCCTTTCATGCAATATCCCAAATTTTATCATCAGAATTCCCACTGGCAGAATCAGTAATTGCATATCCTCCAGATCATAGATTAATAGCAACAGATCCGTGGTTTGTAATTTCTCGAACGGGCTTAAATAGAGCTGCCCAAGGATGTGAAAGTATGTAGCAGTATTTTCAAGGCCGATGAGCCTGTCGGCCAAAATGAATGTGAGAACGGTAACAAAATGCATAATAATGGTTGCCGAGAAGAGGATTACGAGCCAAAGCGCTAAACCCATAAAATACTTTCGCAGAATTTTATTGGCGATTATACAGCCATAGAAAATTGGGATGTATCTGGCGTAATATAAGGTGTAAGCAAGAACCGTCTGCCGACTTACCAATATCTCAAAAGAGAGAGGTATGAAATAGATTAAATGATATGCAACAAAAAGTACCCAAAAAAGGATATGTAAAGATATACGCGCTTTGATGCTTTTGGGGAACAGAATTGCCCAAAAGTCCCAATCGGGAATAAACCTGATCATATCAAATTATTGTAACAGTGATCTGAAAACTGAGAGTCTTTCCGGCGAAGAAATGGATACCCTGAAATCGTTGTTCATCGTAATGGTATTTCCTTCTATTGTTTTTACAGCACCGCGATTAACAATATACGACCGGTGTGTACGTACAAACCTCGCAGCAGGTAGATTTTTTTCAAGTTCTCCCAGAGAAGTGCGTGTTACTAACTGATGGTTCGTGGCGTGGACTTTGACGTAGTTTTTTTGGGCTTCAATGAATAAGATGTCTCCATATTCCAAACGATACATTTTCTTCTCCACTTTGATCCACATAGAGTCTTCGCTAAAATAAGGGTATTGACCTTCATGGATGTCATGTGGTAAGAAGAACTCTTTTGTTTCCATTAAAACAGGACGGACGGCTACCTCTTCTTTGATGGGATTAGCTATGAGACACGCGTGAAGGTCGCCGTCATGAAAGAACCTTCGTACTTTATTGACAGCTTTCAGGAATTTCTCAAAAGTGATCGGTTTTAGCAAAAATGAGGTGATGTTGTCATACTGATACCCGTCAATTGCATACTGTTCATGAGCGGTCGTCAGAATTACGTTAAATTGTTTCAGAGAGAGTATATCTAACAGTTGAAAGCCGGTCAGATCAGGCATGTTGACATCCAGGAAAATGATATCGGGGGCTATCGCCGGAATGTTGGTCAGCGCGTTCACAGCATCATAGAAGCTTCCGCAATACTTTAAAAACGGCGTTTTTTCTATGTGGAATTTCAATACCTGATGTGCAGCATGCTCATCATCAATAACCAGGCAGTTAAGGGGTCTACTATTCAGCGCTCGCATACCTCATATGATTAAATGAATAATTTCATTTAAGAAGTTGCGGCTGACTATGTTACTGAAACTTTACTTGATACCCTAAGTTAGTCATTTGTCGGTTACTTGCAAATTTTGGACATTGTTTTTTTGTTTTTTAACCTCAGCTCCAATCTGAGCATAGATCGAGTTGTAGTATTTCTTTAGATAGTGATAAATGACAAGCTCTTGTTCTCTGTGATTTGTAATAAAGAGCCTGTTCAGGTGCATGTGAATAAAACTGGATACTAGTTTGTCCATTACAAATTCCGGCGCTGCTTTGGGCCACCTTTCCTGCTGAGCGATAATCCGCGTGCGCGCCTCAAACAAATAAATCAAACTTTCGAATCCGGTTAGCTGATCCTGTGCTTTATTCATGATTTGGTAAATTTCCCTTTTGTATTTCCGGTATTTGAGATTCAGTTGATGAATAAGGTTTTGATCATCTTTAAACTCGGCAAGGAAACTGGCCTGTAGATTGGAAGCGAGATTGCTTTTTTGCGAGATGGAGTAACCCAGATCATCTAGTATGATATCGATACCCCGCAGGGCGAGTTTCCACCGGTCAAGCGTTTTATTGTTTTTTAAAAGGTTGATCACCAACGTGCTGTCAGCGCAAAATATGTCTTCGGTAAAGTCGTAGCGGATGTGCGGGTAGCGTTCCAGTTCACGCTCGTAAGTATCAAGACATACCTTTTGAATTTCCCCGGGCTTGTGATCGATCTGAAGTAGGGAGGTAATCCCATCGGTCACCTTTACCCAGAAGTCTTCACTTATTCCGCGTTTAAATCTTAATCTTAAGTGCGGCTTTGGGTCCTGGTAGCGTACGAAGAACCATTTACGGATTATTTTTTTTGCCAGGAGCTGTTCAAAAAAAGCGCTTAATTTACCAGCCAGGAGCTGTTCTGCTGTTGTAGCGGCACAATAGATTTTTAAATAGAGCCAGTCGCTACCGGGTAAAAATTCGCGTTGATCTGTTAGTGAAAAAGACGTTGCCACGGTAGCGGCCCTCGAATCTGGTAAACCATTGGTTAAAACAGGGATCACAATTTCATTGGCATAGTGTTGGCACCCAACTTGCAGCAGTCCGCGGTCTGGTTTTTCCAGATATTCTGTGACCTGTACTTTCCCCTGCCGGTAAAGTGCATCAAAAAGAATTTTTACCGCGAAATCTGAATCAATCAAAAACAGGTTGTCCCCTTCAACGAGCTGAACAGGGTCAACGATATTAAGCCTCTGTCTGATTTGAGACCATTGATTGCTATATGATTCCAAATCCGGGGGCTGAATAGAGAGCTTTGAGAGATCAATATTCCAGGTCGCCTTACTGACAATCCAATGCTTGTATTCTATACGGGGAAGGAATTCACACTCAGAAAGATAATCCCAGTCCCAATGAAGAAGACCTGCTGTTCCCTGCGTTGCCACATCACATAAAAAGCGGTAAACAGGAAGACCATTTACGAAGTTATGCGCACTGGTCAGTCTTGGGATGATACGTTTACCCAGCCTTTTCGATCGCAATATGACCTTGTGATCAGCGGTTACTGAAATCAGCAAATCACTTGGCAGGATTTGATTTTCGGTCTTGACAGTACTTGCAGACAAATAAGGAATTTCGTATTTTCTCAGATTCGGTCGTGATAGAACATTGCCTGTTGCTGGATCTGCCAAATGGTTGATTTCAGCGAATATGACTTCCGGCTGTGAAAATTCTTCTCTGGTTATGCCTTGTAAAATCATCCCTTCAAGAACATGATCTCCATGGCAAAACCTGGACAGCAAGCTAAAACCAGATGGCGCACCCATTGCCTGGGCAACAAATTTGAATCGGCCCCCGTCAAGGTCACTGATGTTATCTGTAATCATATTTCCCAGGATATAAAATCCTTCCATTTCGCTGACCGGTTCGGGGCCCTCACTGAAGTCGGTAAAATCCATATCTTCCAAGTCAATAACGGATAGTTTTTCAGTAAGGGCCTTTTCATAAAGCCTCAGTTTAAGTTGACTCAATTTTGACCAGGGGCATGAATGGGTTGTTCTCTTAATGTTAAAATCAATCCCATCAAGTAATAACAAGTCCTCATTGGATATGGGGTTCAGATTGCCGTATCCTATGCCATATTCATGATCAAGGACAGTGAGTAACGGCATTTCCTGTTGTTGGTAGGTTTCACTGAAGGCGATTGCAAAATTTTCCAGGTCGGGATTTTTGCCAAACGATGAGAGAGGCAATAGATTCTTTAATTCCTCGGTCAGTGTTTCGATAACCTCTCTTTTTATACCACAGACTGCGGGTTCCCAGTAGATGTCTGCTTTTAGGATGTGTCTGGTTGGGAAATCTAATCCATAATCGGTCAGAACTTTGCTTAGCCTGGTGGATTTATCATAAACTGGAATTTGAAGATTAAGGATGCTTTTAATTTGTAGTAATCTTTCCAGGTCGCACTTGAGATTTTCAAAGGGCTTAATCCTGTCAATCATTGATTGAAGCCATTCACTTCCTGTAGCGCCTAGTTCAAGATCACCGACCAGAATCTGTGAATGGATCATGTCTTGTACAAAAACGGATGCATCTTCGGATGTAACCTGTTGTGCTTCGAGAACCTGGATCATTTCAGTTTTGCTGACACCTTTCTTAGCAATTTTCAGAAGGCTTTCAGTGTAATCGTTGGCCTCAGCTTCTGCGATCGTAAACCCCACTGACTGCCGCTCAATATACCGGTAAGATCCAGACGTTCGGGTCATGCTGGTGTTGGGGTAAAACCTGGTAATACTTTCAATAGCATCCTTCTGTGTCAGGGAGGTATTCAAAGCCCACTGTACATGCGCATCCAGACTAAAATGGACACGGAATCTGTCGTCCATTTTAAAGCGGGAATCAGCTCCGTCCTGGATATCCCCAATCTGGCATCCTGCAAACAACCCGTATGGGGTGCAGCGGGTGCTCATGCGAACCAGATATTTATAAAGTGAATAGCAAAGCTTTGTCTGGTCCTTGCTCGTTTTTTGATTAATGGATTTTAACAACTGGTCATGAAGTTGTGGGGAGGCCAAAAATATTGCTTGCTGCATCAGGGGTGCTGAGAAAAACTTCAAAATTTCTTCCTGGAATCGTTCTGGGTCACTGCCAACTATTCGGTGAAAGTCAAAAAGATTCTCTTTCGATAGTAGCGGGCGACGAAGCAGAAAAAAGTCGTGGGTTTGCATGTCCATGGGTTTTCTCATTTAAAATGTTACCGGTCGTTTGATAATAAATTTTAAAATGGAAATCGGCGGCTCTAAATTTCTGGTGCGAATGCAGGCGCAATAGGTTTGAAAGTGGCTGACTTTGTTTTCGTCCCAGACCGTAGGGATGAAAAATTCAGATACCTGCATGATGTGCTTTCGTCCCAAAAGCATGTTGAAGACGGTGATTGATTTATAATTTCCAGATTGAGGCTTAGAATTTTCTCGCAGAGTCGGGAAATTGTTTCACCCCGGAAAAACAGGACCAAAAGTGCAGCTAAGGGAGTGGCCCCGATGATAAAAGCCAGTTGCAAGGCAGCCAAAAGTGTTCGGCATAATGGCGGCTGCGGAATTCAGCTGGATACCCAGGCCACCAACCCTTCGGGCACTTATTCCGCTTCCTTTTGGCCTAGGCGGGGCCACTTGGAAAGAGCTTTCTTTTTTTCTTGTTTTTTCTTTGGGGTAAAACAATGTGTTTACGGCAGGCAGATTCGGGAAAGGGAAAAACTAAATTTTTATCTCACTTTTTAACTTCAAAATTTCATGGCTCACAACATTCATTTCAATCAAAGCACCAATCAGCACAGCTTTTTTTCGGTTCAGCAAAAAGCGTGGCACGGCCTGGGTCAAATTGTTGACCGTTATCCTACCAGCAGGGAAGCGATGAGCTTCGCTGGGCTGGATTTCGACGTAGTCAAAAAACCCCTTTATATTAAATCTGGTTCCTTGCGTATAGAGGATGGAGTTTCTCTCGATGAGAATTCCTCTATTTCGGTACCGAACTATTTTGCCACGGTCAGATCTGACAATGGGACGCCCTTGGGTGTGGTGGGTAAGGAATACCATATTGTCCAAAACAGGGACGCGTTTTCTTTTTTCGATTCTATCGTGGGTGGCGAAGGCATCCTATATGAAACTGCCGGTGCATTGGGTAAGGGGGAGCGAATTTTTATCACGGCGAAATTACCGGGTTACATTCAGGTAGGTAGTGACGATTTGATCGAGAAATATTTATTTCTCACCAATTCTCATGACGGCTCTGGAAGCATAACCGCGGCATTTACGCCTGTCAGAATCGTTTGTATGAACACATTGAATGCAGCTATGAAAGATATGACCAACGTCATCCGCATTCGCCACACTGCCAATGCAAAAGACAGATTGCGGCAGGCGCATACGGTCATGGGGATTGTATCCAAATTTTCTGAGCAGTTGGAACCAGTCTTTAATCAATGGGCAAAAGTGCGGATCACGGACAAGCAATTAAAAACACTCATTGAAATGGTGATGGCCCCAAATCAGGAGGCAGTAGGAAATATTAAAGAGGCAAATAGAGCGCAGTTTTCAACTCAGTTTATAAATACCATAGAAAGCGTTTATGAATATGCGCTTGGAAGTGCAACGCAAAATCTGGAAACGACCGCAGGTACGGTTTTCGGTGCCTACAATGCAGTGACCGGATTTTTTCAGAATGTAAAAAGCTACAAAACCTCGGAGGATAAAATCAAATCAATTCTTTTGGGAGGGACCGCCCAGCTCCGGGGGCAAAAGGCATTTAACCTATGCGAAGGTTTTGCCCGGCACGGAGCGGAAATATTTTCTATGAATTAACAGGGAAGGGGAGACATCCCCTTTTTCATTTTACGATTGCTCACTCAAACTTTTTCAACCATGGAAATTTTGAAAAATTTTACCAGCCTGCAAACGCATTGCGTGGTCGCCGCGATCATTGGTATTTCGCTTCGATTGATTACAACCGAAGACGTTTTAACCGCAGGAGTTCAACTGGTCAGCAGAAGTTCAAAAGTTACTTTTCAGCCGTGCTGATTTCCTTTATTGAAAAGCTTTTCATTCTGGTTGCAAACCTGATTATACTTGGAGGGGTCATCATTTTTTTGACAGGAAAGTGAGCTTCTGATAAGGCAAGAAAATCGGGCCCTGCGGGGCACGGGAATCGGTGTATCCCTTACCGAATATCCCCATCAAAAAAAGAATCTTTCAAAACCATTTTCGGTAATGGATATCTGCAACATTTGTATTTTTCTTTTGAAGAATTGGTACAGCCAGTTGTTTCAGATTTTGACAATACACTTTGTGCCAGCCTTTCAAAAAGTGATTTCGTGAATTATACATCAATTAAGCTGCCAAGTTAGGCAACCGGCCGGTGCAATGGACATGAAATTCCGGCATAAAGTCTGCGCTGCGCAGATGGCTCCGCCCCACCATCGCAGCGCAGACTGATTTATTCCGTTGCTTCATGCCCATTACCGCCTCATGCCATGTGGTGCACCATAATTAATTCAAACGCTAAAAAGATATGATTATGGAAACCATGCCAAATGAATCAAAAGTTTTTCAGGTTGCTGAGATCGAGCTTGTTTACAATACCGGTGTCAAGGCAAGTCAGCGTCCTAAAATTTCTCGCGCAGAAGATGCTTATGATGTGTTAATTCGAAACTGGAATATGAACAAGATTGATCTTGTGGAAGAGTTTAAAATAATGCTTTTAAATCACGGAGGCCGTGTGCTGGGAATCACCACCATATCCTCGGGCGGACTGACAGGTACGATAGCAGATGTAAGGCTTATCTTCGCAGCTGCATTAAAGGGAAGTGCAACTGGAATAATTCTGGCTCACAACCATCCCTCAGGACAGCTAACAGCAAGTCAACCGGATAAACTCATAACAAGCCAGATTGTAGAGGCTGGTAAAATGCTAAACATTGAAGTGCTCGATCACTTGATTATCACCTTTGAAGGCTTTCTTTCTTTTTCAGATGAGGGACTTCTGTAAAACATATAAACAAATAAAAATCCGGCCTGACGAAAAACCGTCAGACCGGATTTTTTTAATTAAGACCAGGAACGATCACTGTAACTTTAAATTCCGGATTTTCTCATTTAATTCTGTTAGCCCTGCTTTCTGTAGACATTCTGTCAAAACGGATTGAAGATCCTGCAATGCTTCTTTGTTGGCCGTGGTGACAAGGTCAGTGACATCACCACCCCCATCTCTTTTTAATCCTCTCTCAACTGCCCGGTTTAGCAGCAGTACCGTTTTACGGTTAAGCCTCAGCTCAATCTTTACATTTTCGTTCATTCCTGGTGAGGATAAGAGCGTGTCAAATACTAGCGAAGCCTCCATTAGATTTCCCATTTTATTAACGTTTTAAGTGTTGGATAATGGGTAGTAAATCTATCTAAGACTACTGATTTTCACCTATTTAGAATTTGAAGTGGTTTGAGCACTCTGAAACAAGCTATCTAAATTTGTATCACAGCTGCAATCCATCGTTAGAGTGGCTTTGAGCGGGATGTAGAAAGTGACTAAAAAATGGCTTTCCTACAGCCAGCCTACAAGCCTCTTTGAGATATTGCGAAAAGCTGCAGCCACCTGCTTTGCCGTGGTTGGCAAGATGTACCATTGTATCACACGCCCGGCCAAAAACGGCCGGTCATCTGATCCAATGGAAGATCTTGCGCTGCGCGGCAGAGCGCCCCTCACTCGGAACTCGTGGGCTCAGATGCTAAAAAGTAATGATGACAGAATTCAATAAGACAGCTTATGGAAAAGAAAAACAACAGAGAAAAATGGCTGCACATCAGGCTAACAGTCGAGGAATACAGCCAGATCACGAAAGTTTTTGAAAGCAGTACCTGTCGCAAGATCAGCGATTTTGCACGCAGAAAACTACTGGAAAAACCAATCACAATCAACTATCGTGACGCCTCAGTGGACGGCTATATGCAGGAGCTTGCGGAGCTAAAAACAGAGCTTAACGCAGTTGGCAACAACTTCAACCAGGCGGTAAAAAAACTCAATATGCTTAGCAAGATCAAAGAATTTGAGCATTGGCTGATCTCTTATGAGCTTGACAAGCGTCAACTTTTAAGCCAAATCCAGACCGTAAATGATTACATCAAAAAGGCGTCGGACAAATGGTAGCAGTCATTCACTCCGGCAAAAGCCTTAGGGAGGCGCTAAATTATAATGAGAATAAAGTCAAAAAAGGGATGGCAGAGCTCCTTGAAGCCGGTTATTATTTGAAAGATCCAAAAGATCTGGGCTTCAATGAAAAGCTGGGAAGGCTTCAAAAACTGATGGATCTCAATGAGAATATCAAAGCGAATATGCTTCACATCTCGTTGAATTTTGCCCCCGAGGAGAGCCTTTCACAGCAGCAGTTAAAAGAAATAGCGGCGGTTTATTTAGAGAAGATAGGCTTTGCGAAGCAACCCTACCTGCTCTACGAGCATAAGGACGTTGCACATCAGCATGTGCACATTGTCACCACTAACATCAGGCCGGATGGAAGTTGTATCAAGCTTCATAACATCGGTCGTAACCAGTCAGAGCATGCCAGAAAAGAGATTGAAGGTGAATTCGGTTTGGTAAAGGCCGAGCAGCATATAAAGAAGATGTTTCAGCTTAAACCAATTGATGTCAAAAAGGTGATCTATGGCAGCTCGCTGACTAAACAGGCGATATCAAATGTGCTAAGCGGTGTGTTAAAGGATTATAAATACTGCTCCATCCCAGAACTCAATGCCGTGTTAAAACAATACAACGTGATGGCATACCTGGGCAGTGAAGATTCCAGAATATACAAACGAAAGGGTCTTGTTTACTGCATCCTGGATGAAAAAGGAAACAGGGTGGGAGTGCAAGTTAAAGCAAGCGCTTTTCCTCAGAAACCGACACTCGCATTTCTAAACCGGCAGTTTCAAACCAACGAATCCGAACGTCTGAAACATAAAACCCGCATTAAAAATGCGGTTGATTTTACGCTTCAGATACAGCAGAGACTTACACCTCAAGCCCTGGCATCAGCACTGACAAAAGAAGGTATCAGCATCATATTTCGCCGAACTGAAAGCGGGCAGCTGTATGGAATCACCTACGTTGACCACCGCACCAAATGTGTTTTTAACGGCAACGCACTGGGTAAAGAGTATAGTGCAAAAGCAATCTCTGAAAGGTGTGAATTACCGGTTTCGAAGGTGCGGGCAGGTGAAACAAAGTTTCCAGTATTGCCTGAAAAAGTGGATGAAAAATTCAGAACATCAACAAGTTCACCGGGTGAACCTGAGCAATTCGAGAGCCGGAATCAACAGGACGACAAAATTCTTGAAGATCTATTTAGTCCCGTTGCGGATAACTCACAAGTTTCCTGGCAACTGCGGAGAAGACGTCGCAGAAAAGCCAGAAAGAGAATAAATTGATAACCTATAAACCAAAAAAAACCATGCAAACTTCGGAAAATCCACAAGCATTGGGCAAGATCATGGACATGACACGCATGCTTAGTATGATCGTATTGGCCTTGCATTTTTACTACTACTGTTACGCAGCGTTCGAACATTGGAAGCTTGTTTCTGCCTTTACAGACAGGATCCTTACTAACCTTGTGGGCACCGGACTTTACGCCAAATTCAATAAATCGAAACTGATTGCACTGTGCCTTTTGCTCGTTTCGCTGATGGGTGCGCGTGGCAAAAAGCAGGAAAATCTAAAGCTTAGAACCGGACTTATATCCATGGTCCTCGGCGCATGTTTGTACTTCGCAAGTGCTGCTTTTTTGTCTTTCAGCACGGTAGCGACGAGCCAATCGGCTGCTTATATAGCAATTACTTTTATCGGGTATATGTTCGTTTTGAGTGGGGGAACACTTGTTTCAAGAGTGCTCTATGTGAAGTTAAATAGCAAAGATATCTTCAACAAAGAGAACGAGACCTTTCCGCAGCATGAACCGCTGCTGGATAATGAATACTCGATAAACCTCCCGGCTAGGTACAATTTGAAAGGTAAGTCACGAAATAGCTGGATTAATTTTATCAACCCTTTTCGGGGGATTTTGGTAGCTGGTTCTCCGGGTTCAGGTAAGACTTACTTTGTAATCCGGCATATTATTACGCAGCACATTGCAAAGGGTTTTTCGATGTTTGTGTATGATTTTAAATTCGATGACCTGTCGATAATTGCTTATAACAGCTGGCTCAAACACAAAGCTACTTATAAGATAGCACCCGCGTTTTATGCCATTAACTTTGATGATCTCAGCCGTAGTCACCGCTGTAATCCGCTGGATCACGCTAGTATGAGTGATATTACCGACGCAGCCGAATCTGCCCGGACTATTTTAATGGGCTTAAACCGGGAGTGGATCAAACGTCAGGGAGATTTTTTTGTAGAGTCTCCCATTAATTTTTTGACCGCAGTGATCTGGTTTTTAAGAAAATATAGGGATGGCGAGTTCTGCTCTCTGCCGCATGTGATCGAGCTGATGCAGGTGGATTACGACAAGCTATTCACGCTTTTAAGGACCGAAAAGGAAATTGAGGTGCTCATCAACCCATTTATAACTGCTTATCTCAATGATGCGATGGAGCAGCTTGAAGGACAGATCGCATCTGCAAAAATTGCTTTGGCAAGGCTGTCTTCTCCACAGTTATACTATGTTCTTTCCGGTAACGATTTTACCCTGGATATTAATAATCCAGATCACCCCAAGATTGTTTGTATGGGAAATAACCCTCAGAAAATACAGACTTATGGGGCAGTACTTTCTCTGTATGTTACCAGGTTAATTAAGCTGGTCAATAGCAAAGGCAAACTAAAAAGCAGTCTGATCTTCGACGAATTTCCTACGATTTACCTCAATAACATGGACAGTTTGATCGCCACAGCCCGCTCAAATCAGGTCTCGACCACCATTGGCATTCAGGACTTTTCGCAATTAAAGAAGGATTACGGACGCGACCAGGCAGAGGTGATTATGAACATTACTGGCAATATTATCAGTGGTCAGGTCAGTGGTGACACTGCCAAGCAACTCTCTGAACGATTTGGTAAAATCATGCAGGACCGCACTAATCTTTCGATAAACAGGACAGACACGTCGGTCAGCAAATCTAAACAACTGGATTTAGCCATTCCTTCTTCAAAGATTGCGACGCTAAGTTCGGGAGAGTTTGTAGGAATTGTTTCTGACAATCCGGACCAAAGAATCGAGTTAAAAGCATTCCATTCTATGATTCAAAATGACCATGATGGACTTCGAAACGAGCAAAGTAAATACAAGGAATTACCTGTCGTAAGGACAATCGATAATATGATCGTGCAGCGGAATTACATGCAAATAAAGCAGGATGTTGGAGATATTGTTGAATGTGAGATGGAGCGAATTTTGGCTCATCCGGGCTTGGGGTATTTGATTGTGAAGAAGTGAGTATGCCGGAACAGACGGTATGACATGACCCAGACCTTTACCAAAAGCGCCGAAATTTAGGTAGAAACAAAATTGGGTAATAATAGAGGTGATGGTACAATTGTCTGCCTTCGTGAAATCTATAAGAATCTAAAGTTATTAGTATTAAACTCTTTAAAAATGTGTCAAAATGAATCTGCACTCAACCATTCGTTACCCTTTTTTCAAATTTATTTTTGAAGAAATGACGGGAAGTTTTTATGAAAACGAGTTGACGTATTTGAACCGGATGTTGATTTTATATCATAACCGATATTTATTCTCAATTCATGATGATGT
>Ga0209512_1000259_pt1 | contig 101147 bp, 101 predicted proteins | sample frozenSSSSmetaG_FD_184142 | JGI IMG/M metagenome (GOLD analysis project Ga0209512, IMG submission 184142) | Glacier valley bacterial and archeal communities from Borup Fiord, Nunavut, Canada, to study Microbial Dark Matter (Phase II) -... | ecosystem: Environmental > Aquatic > Freshwater > Ice...
ACGAGGGTGGCGGCGGGGGCTGGGTGGCGGGGTGGGCAAAGAGGCAGAATGCTCCTTATATGGTTCACAGGGAGTTTCGACGGTTGCTGGCGGATGTGATGATGGAAGCCGGGCGAAGATGGAGAGTACAGCGGCCCAAACGTAGGTGACAAACCGGGCCATGAGGGCCATGCGGGAAAGTGTGACGGTCCAAAGGACGAGTATAATGGTCCAACCATAGCACTTCCCGATGAAATCAAAGAATGTCTTAGACTCAGTAGCCAAGGCAGCGAAGGCTACCGCAGTAGATAGAGCAGGATGCCCATCTTTGTAGGGGGTAAAACTGTATATCGCCAGCGATATGAGGTTGATAATGAGAGCGATGCCTGGAATCATTTCGCGGAGTAATGCTTTGCAGAATAGGTAGTACGCATGCAGTGCAGGAAGGAAACAGAGAGAAGCAGACTCGGAACTATATGAGAAAGAGCTGTACCGTTTTAAGACGTGCGAGGAATTTGCATCTGAAGGAGGAGTTTGACATAGACTCAGGCGAAACTCATCTCTAGAAGAGATCAAAGGACTTAACAATGGCTGCAACAATGGATACGCCAATGCACTAAACTAGGCATCAATTGCATTGTCTGAGAATTCACTTTCATTGTGATATTCTTAGCGCTCTTTGTTCGATAGGAGTTGCTACAAAGCAATTGCAATGCTGCTGGCTGAACGAGCACATCTCCTATCTTGATCAGCTGCTGCAAGTGAATTCGGGAGAAGATGTTACCTCTGGATGAACGTAATGGAATTCAGAACAACCTCGAGACAGCGACCGCTAGGTCCTCCGAGAGAAAAGACATAAAACACAGTAAACCCGTTATTTTCTCCTAGGAAAGAGTCTCCAGATCTTTTGTCAAACACCTGTAAGCTCGCTGCTTCTAAGCCCGCTGCTTCTAAGCCAGAGGCTGAAGGCCAGGAGCAAGCCTATATTCTAGCCACCATCTCTAAGTATATACTCATCAATGTCTAAACACACAAACTGACTCGTGTAGCCTTCTAGCCGATCTGTGTCAACTTGACACGCAAAAACATGCCAACGTGGGGAATTCCGGCTTCAGTCCATCTTCCCATCTTCTCGTCGACTTGGAAACCCCAGCTTGCCCATCTATCCGCCACGTATTCTTGGGCATGGATGCAAATCAAACCCCTCCACGTCACTAATGAAGTATCTAGCTCTACGGCGGATTCATCTTTTGAGTCCGGCTGGTTGAAGAGGGCTGAGTTTTGCGTGGCCCACTCAATGGCCGTCCTGACAAGCTCACTCGCAATTCCCTTTCCTCTGCAAGCTTCGACGACAGCCATCCTTCCGAGCTTGAGATAAGGTTCCTTGCCATCGTGGAATGATGTTTGCCGATCCACAATCCATGGTCTCGATTGCGCCTTGAGAGCGTTGCTCGTGGGAATGGGACTTTCGGGCAAGTCGAAAGATGAGCCTGGTAGGGGATGTGCTTCATGTGGAAAGGGTACTAGCCGTAGATTTCCAACCGGAATAGGGGAACCATAATCATCATGAGTGTAAGCCACCCAGTGGTAGGATCGACAGTCATCCGAATCAGCTTCCAGGAGAAGTGGGATGTTTTGTCCTTTGACGAACACCTCTTCTCGGACAGCCATGGAGTCTAAGAATGGCAACGGCACGCTTGGATGCTGAAGCGCGGCTGGAAGACTGCGATCATACTTTTCGAGGTTCATGGGCCCTTGGAAGGCGATCTGGATGTCTGATGCCATGGCGAGGCGAGGCGAGGCGAGGCGAAGGGTCGAAGATTAATGATCGACGTGCAAGCAAGCTGGTTGTAGTGACAAAGGTAAATATGACCTCGTCCCCAAAATGTCAGACTGTCAGCCTCGTCGCAAGGCTGCGTTGTCGCTTACATAAATTGTACCAAACGCCAACCCTGCCTGACCCCGAGGTGGACGAAAGTGACAAAGTGTCCTCTTTATCACCGACATACCAAGGACGAGTCGAGGATACATATCCTTAAGCTGCTCTAGGCCTCAACTTCGAGTTTCAGTTGTGAGTGCCAGGGAGTTATTGTGGACAGATCATATGTCTTAACTGCGAGACTTACATATACACCACGCCCCTCCTCGTTGCGACTGCTTCACTCACTCAGCGGTCAGCTAGCCTCCACCTCTACCTCTACCTCTACCCTTCAACAACCATGGCTCCGTCCACTCGACGGGCCTCGTCAACAGGTCTCTCCAATTTCTCAGTAATCCTCTGCTTATTCTGGTTGTTTGGCTCTGCGGCGTCTGCTGTCATTGGAATCGACTTTGGCACCGAATATATCAAGGCCGCGCTGGTCAAGCCAGGCATTCCCCTCGAAATCGTCCTGACGAAAGATTCACGGCGCAAGGAACTATCCGCTGTTGCCTTCAAGCCTCTGAAGAATGCCCCAGCCGGATCTTTCCCAGAGCGCTTATACGGATCAGACGCTGTCGCATTGACAGCTAGATTTCCCGGCGATGTCTACCCGAATCTCAGGGCAATTCTTGGCTTGCCAGTCGACGACCCTAGAGTTACAGAATACTCTGCACGCTATCCGTCTCTAGTCCTAGAAGCGGAAAAGACCAGGGGAACCGCCGAGTTTAGAAGCGCCGCATTTACACCCGAGGAGGATGCTTGGATGGTGGAAGAACTCCTGGCAATGGAATTGCAGAGTATACAGAAGAACGCAGAAGCGCTTGCAGGCAAGGGCAGCTCAATTCGAGACATTGTCATCACTGTTCCACCATACTTTGACATGGAGGAGAAGAGAGCCATCGAATTGGCTGCGGATTTGGCAGGCTTACGAGTGCTCTCACTCATTAGTGATGGTCTGGCCGTCGGGCTTAATTATGCAACATCACGCACATTCCCCAGCGTCACAGACGGTGGCAAGCCGGAACATCATCTCGTTTTTGATATGGGAGCTGGTTCGACCAAGGCTACCCTACTTAAATTTCAGGGCAGAACTGTCAAGGATGGCCGAAAATCCAACAAGACCATCCAAGAGGTCCAAGTCCTCGGAGCTGGTTGGGATCGCACCCTTGGAGGTGATGCTCTCAATGCTTTGATTGTCAGCGACATGGTTGCCAAGTTCGTCGAATCGAAAGCAGCAAAGAAGGCTTCTGTAACAGCCGAATCGGTACTCGGTCAAGGCCGTGCAACCGCAATCCTATGGAAACAGGCCGAGAGATTGAGACAAGTGCTCAGTGCAAATACTGAATCTTCGGCAAACTTTGAGGGCGTGTATAATGATATTGATTTCAGATATAAGCTTACCCGTGCCGACTTCGAAGATTTTGCTTCAGCTCATGCTGACAGGGTTTATCCTGCTGTCAAGATGGCTCTTGACAGGGCTGGCCTTGAAATTTCCGACATTGATTCAATCATTCTTCATGGTGGTGCTACACGTACACCTTTCGTCCAGAAGGAGCTGGAGAAATTGGTTGGCAACGGGGATAAGCTGAGAAGCAATGTCAACGCCGACGAAGCTGCAGTTTTTGGCGCCGCATTTAGGGGGGCTGGACTGAGTCCAAGTTTCCGCGTGAAGGACATCAAAACCTATGAAGCTGCAGGATACGCTGTTGGAATGAAATGGACGAATATCAACCTGAAACCGCAGAAGCAACGCCTATATACTTCTCAATCGCATCTTGGCGTCGAAAAAGTTGTCTCATTCCAAAATTTGGAGGATTTCGATATTCACTTTTACCAATATGTTGACACGGCTGGTAATGGTGTCTTCTCGGGTGAAAGAGAAGTTCTAAAGCTGGCAACCAGGAACCTTACAGATACTGTTGCAGAGCTTAAGGAGAAGCATGGATGCACAATCACTGATATTGTCACCAAGTTTGGTGTTCGTCTGAGCTTGGAGAATGGTGAGGTCGAGATTACAAAGGCGGCCGTTCAATGCGAGGTTGAGCAGGACGATAAGAAGGGGGGTGTTGTGGACGGTGTGAAAGGCTTGTTTGGTTTCGGTTCGAAGAAGAGTGATCAAGATATTTTCCAAGGCTCAGACATTGTGTCTGACGCGGCCACTGAGAGTTCCAGCACGACCGCAACTTCTACTTCTACAAAGGGATCCTCATCTTCCTCGCCATCTGCATCTGCACCAGCCACTGAGGAAAAGCCAAAGGGCAAGCGCTTGATTGCTATTTCTTTGGATTTCACTGTCGAGAAAGATGGGTACCCAGCACTTCCCGCAGAAGTTTTGTCCAAGAAGAAGGACAGACTGGTTGCTTTCGACGATTCGGACCACGCGCGTAGACTGCGAGAAGAGTCACTCAACCAGCTTGAGGCCTTTACTTACCGTGTGCGAGAAAAGTTGGACGATGGCTCGTTCATCGAAGCATCCACTGAAGCTGAGCGTGTGACATTGGGCAAATTGTCCGAAGCTGCCAGCGAATGGATCTACGGAGAAGGCGCTGAGGCAACTCGCGAGACTTTGAGAGAAAACCTGAAGGAATTAAGAGCACTTGTTTCTCCGATTGAGAAGCGAAAAGATGAGGCAGCAAAGCGGCCAGAGCAAATCAAGCTTCTTAAGGATGCCTTAGATAGCGCCAAGTCTATTATTGAGACAGTAAAGGAGAGAATTAAGAAGCAAGCTGAGGAACTGTCCTCAGCATTATTGAGCTCTTCATCAACCACATCTACAGCTTTGACAGAGTCGTCAACCGAAACAGATGAATTTTTTGAGGAGGAGTCTACGTCTTCCACCTCGACTACGTCGTCTGAGGATTCTCAGCCGACGCCACCCCCTTCATCATTCGCAGAAGAGGATCTTAAGGTTGTTGTCGATCTCTATCGAGAAGTGAGCCATTGGCTCGAAGAGAAGCTTGCCCTGCAAGAGAAGCTCACACTTACGGATGAGCCTGTTCTGCTTGTCAAGGAGATTGCTCAGAGGGCAAACGAACTCAGCAAGGCGAGCATGGACATGATAATGAAAGGGATGAGGGCTCCTGATATGCCCAAGATGTCGAGCAGCAAGACGTCAAAAACAAAGAAGCCCAAGACTGCAAAGACGAAGAAGGTGAAGACTACAACGAGCACAGAGAGCAGTGCGACGACATCGGCGGACGCTCCAAGGGAGACGGTGGATGCGGAGTTCTATGAACCACCGACGGAACAGCAGATCTTGGAGGAATTGGAAAATTTGGCCGAAGAGCAGCAGCCCGAGAAGACTCACAAGAAGGATGAGTTGTAGACTTATAACTATTTCCACGCCGCGCTTTTTGGCACATTAGAATAAATGAAATGTATATCATGACCAGATCATTTTAGAGATCTTTCATACACTGTGATATGACCTTTCCCATCTTATATAGGTTCTGGAAACCAGCGATTCGTCTGCTAGTGTCGGGCAGAGCAGCTTACGACAGCACACAGGTTCCTCTGCCCATTAACCTCGATATGAACTCTGCTGGGTCTCACAATGCATTTTTACAATATCGAAACAAATTTAAGGCACAGCCATCACATACATACTCCTTTTGAACCACACCAAGCCCAATTATCATCTTCTTCACATGGGTATATATTTCATTTTCTTCCATCCTCCATCCTACGTCTCCAAATTAATACTCCTCCCAAACCTTGCATACAGCTCCACCTTCAGGCCCTGCATCTCCTCCTTAATAGCGTTCAGTTTCTCTTCCAGCGCCGAGACCTCGTCTTCGATCTTTGCAGTGTTCGTCGAGAGCAGCTCTTGTACTTCTGGGAGGGGAAGGGAGATGAAGGAGTCGCCTATTTGGTAGCTATTTGCTGTCAGTACGGCGAAGAGATGCATTGAAAATAAGATGGCGATGGTGGGAGCCAGAAGATGGGGAGAAATACGGTATCATCGCCTCGTCATCGGCGAGTTCGAGCTCGTTGGATATATCCTCCAGATCCTCCTTCTCCTTCTGCACCGCCAGCCGCATTAGCCTGCCTGTACATCCCGTCGCATGGCTGGTATATCAAGGCGCACGTACATGTTTCGTCTTCAACTCATCCTCCAGATTTAATTCGCGCTGGTGCAGACGACTGAACTTGTTGATTTTGTCTTGGTCCTCGCGCCGCACTTCGATTTCGTCGGCGCCCGTGGCGGCTTCGTCTTCTTTGGAGAGCTAATGGGAACGAGTTAGCTGGGTGGATAAGGACGCAGGGAGGGAGGGAAAAGGGATTACCATGCGACGCTGCATTTTGAATGTGGTGGGGAGGAGGGGTGGATGTGGGGAGCTTGAAGGGAGCTCCAAGGTTGTGGTCTCTGGATAATGAGTTGGGTGCAAACAGGGCAAACAATGCTTATAACAGGCCGAGCTTTCGAGCGATCTCTCTCTTAATCATTGAACACATTAAATATATTGCACATCAATGATGATAATTCTTCTGACTCCTTCGTGACTGAGCTCATTTAGCCGTATTTCGAAAGTACATTTGGGAATTCAACCCAGCCTCATTGGTATACAACATTCTCTAACTTGTCAAATCCAAAATCGACAACTTTTGAACGCCACGCTTCGAAGGTCCATATCCGCCATGTTCTACCAGATGGATATCTCGAGCATTCCATGCTAAAATACCGACGCTGATCTTGTCGCTTTTGCCCATTTCTAGACAATAATTTGCCGCCAAAATGGTGTCATCCAAGTATATAGGAAGAAGTCGAGTCGCCAGTCCCAACGCCACGTCTTACATCTGCTGATGCCGCTGCCAGATTTTTTTCATGGTGGAATCCATTCTGGGTACTGGCGACCTCTTCGTATGCCGGCGGCGAAGGTACAGGTCTGCTCTGATCCCACAGGCGTTGATGTTCCTTCTCAAGTTCTGTGGTTTGCGCCCTCAGCTCCCTTTCGGCAGCCTTGCGAGCTTTATACCTGAGAAAGATATTGTCAGTATCTCACTTCATCTGTGCCATGGGGAGTGGATGATATGATAGTACTTACTTGTGGTACCTTTCAAAACACATAACAGGAAGAACAACAAGAATGCAGAGTACAGCGGCTGCCATGTGAAGGAATATTGATAACGATGTAGGACTATAGAAATAGTCTGGTCGCCTTTGATATAATGGACTAAACTAGGTGGATATCAAGGAGTAGATATGACTAGGGAGATGTATGCGATGACAGCAACTCTTCATCATCCATATGCATTACTCATCTACAATTGCCCGCCGTCAAATCCGTGTTGCGTTAGCATTAGCAGTGAGGCTGAGCCCTGATTTGAAAAAGGGATATCCAATCATGCTGACAAAACTAGTCATTTAATGCATTTTATGATCAACAGGAGCCCTCCTAGCTAAGCCAGCTAGGAAATCAATATTTGTCGTTGAGGATCATGTCCTGGACCTGGACCAGGAACAGGATGAGACAGTGGCCTATGAAAGATCCAGAAGACGTGCCGTGCCATATTGATATATCCGCATCCGAATAAGGGAAAATAATCTTTTCACAGTATGTGGCTGATTAATCTTGATTAATCGTTTTCACACACACCGAAAACAGATGGCAAGGCTGACATGACAGCCATTTCCAAATGCGTCCCACGCAATTGTCTTCATGTCGTCATGGATATACATACGTTCGCCAAGCCTCTCCCCAAAATCGGATTCACATCTCTCCGGTCTCCGCCCGCCGCTAGCCTACCCATTGGAGAGATCGATCCATGATCCATCCCACTAAGATCCACGACCCCTGCATCCTCAGCCTTGCCTTCTCTCCTTCTCCGCGCTCCAAGCCCCAAGCTCCAAGCTCCAAGCTCGAGCACAATGGCGCCAACACCGCCCTCCAACCTTGCGGGCTATTCGAGACATCTCGCACGTGGATCGAGGCTGCCGAATGTTGATAGAACGCCGACAGAGATGCGGACGGAGAGAGGCGCGACAATAAGGAGGGGCAGAAACCCGCCGCCGCCTACTGTTGTGCCGGACGTGGAAGAGGATGATGAGGATGATGACGATGAGGAGGGGGTATCAGAAGTTGATAGCGATGAAGATGGAGATGGAGACCGCGCAGATGCGAGCGTGGAAGATGGAGATGCCGATGAAGAGGGCGATGAAGAGGGTGAAGTCGATGAGGAGAACGCAGATATTGAGAACGAAGGTGATGCTACCCATGATGATGGTTCGTATTCCAATCTACAAAGTAAGCTCAGGTGCTAACTCCCATGTCTAGTGCCCATGGAAGTCGACTCCTTATTCGACCCAACCGGCTTGAAGGAGATTGGGAATTTGGCGTCATGGACGGTTTCGACATGCAAACCTGGCTGTGGAGTTGAGGCATTACGAGACGATGATACAAATATTTTCTGGCAGTACGGACATTATAATTCTACACCTATAGCATAGCATAGCCTGTTGCTAATTGTTCCCTGGCAGATCCGACGGGCCGCAACCACATCATCTCAACATCCACTTCTCCCGCCTCGTATCGATCCTCTCTATCCGCATCTTCCTCAACTTTGAAGCCGACGAGTCGTATACTCCTACACGTATCACCTTGCTCGCTGGCACAGGCTACCACGATCTTATTCCATTTTCGTATCTGGAGTTCACACAGCCTAAAGGCTGGATCGATGTGCCTCTCGACGGCGTAGGCGGCGGCGTGGATGGCAATACGCTAAGAGCATTTCTTGTGCAAGTCAAGGTTGTGGAAAATCACCAGAATGGCAAGGATACACATGTCAGAGGGCTAAGGATATATGCTCGTGATGAAAAGACTGGTCGCAGTCTTGGTGGCTTGGACGAGTGGGGTCTGAACGAGAAGAATGGAAATGCTGTGAAGACTTCAGCTGATAGGATTGGCTTCATGGTGGAGCCGGATTGGATGGGAGAACCGGAGCTTCGATAACTCTCGGTTTTAAAAGTCTGGCATATTCTTGGTAGAAAGATGGCGTTATGTGATACCCAGTAGCGGCGGACGGAAGGTCTTGTAACGGTATATTACAGTTATTTAACACAAAAAAGGGAAATAAAATTAGAACTAGAGTCACGAGGCACATGTCTATGCAATCTGCCTTTTTGGATTCTGCTATTGAATTTCTCATTGCCAATTGCCAACAAATACGCTTTGATCTTGATCGATGTTGATATCCGAGGGGTGAAGAGTGCAAGGCTGAAGTCCGATGGCAAGGCTGGCGCCAGTCACGGATTCCCGACCTTCATTGGCTATAGATCAGGCGCTATCCCAGGATAAGAAACCCGCATTAGTGTCGAAAGATAATTGATAGCAAGAAATATTCTGGAGAAAGTCCCAGGCGCAACAGCATTGAAATCGTTGAAGTCATTGAATTGATTTCCATCCCACAACAGTCGTTATGGGTAAAAAGAGAGTTGGAGCGTTGGAGAAGGTGGATGCGGATCTGTACGTTCCCCAAAAATACATATTATGAGCATAACTGATCGTCTATAGGCCGAGTCTACAGTACAAGATTCGAAGAGACCCCAAGTAAGCTCATCTCAATCGAGAGTCGAAGAGAGTCTCGAAGAACTTGCACTCACACTTCCCAGATCATATCAAGAAGACTTCCTCAATCAGTATGGGCAATATCAGACCCAGCGCGATATTTATATGACATCTCCAACGACTGCGACGTCCGCTGGAATCGTCTCCTTCCGCGACCTGATCGATTTCGTGTCGCATGTTTCCGACTGCTATCCAGAAGACACCGCTACTTTCCCACAAGACCTGAATAGTATTCTGACACAGCATCATGCCGTGCTGGAAAGCGAATTGCGCGAGAAGGTCGTAGGAGCGCTCGTGCTCCTTCGTCGCAAAGAAATCATCGATTCCACCGTTCTCCTCAATATTCTCTTCCCAATCTTAGTGACGACTCCCAGCAAAACTCTCAGGGCTCTGCTGTTCACCAAAATCCTATCCGATTTACGAACTTCCAATTCTAAGACGACAAATCATAAGCTTAACAGGACGATACAGACCGTTCTCTACAATCTCCTGACTTCAGATCGCGCATCGTCGAAGGGTATCTGGGCTGTTAAGATTACAAGAGAGTTATGGAAGCGCCAAATATGGACCGACTCAAAGGCTGTTGAAATCATGAAGGAGGCAGCTTTGGCGAATAATGAGAAGGTGATTGGTGGTGGTGTTAGATTCTTCTTGGGAGGAGATAAGGAGCGCGAGGATATGGAAGATGACGACAGTGATCGTGAGGATATCAATATCGGCAAGCTTAAGCATCAAGTCGGCATCAACAAGAAGACCAACAAGAAGAAGAAGGACTTAGAGAGGGCCGTGGAGAAGGTGAAGAGGAGGGAAAAGATGAAGAAATCGCCCCATCCCCTGAACTTCTCCGCCCTCCATTTACTCCACGACCCGCAAGGCTTCGCGGAGAACCTCTTCTCCAAACACCTCCAAAACACCAAGTCCAAGCTCAACTTGGAGCAGAAACTCCTCGTGCTCCAGCTCGTGTCACGTCTCGTCGGTCTTCACAAGCTCACCGTCATCTCCTTATATTCCTATTTCACAAAATACCTCACGCCACGACAGCCATCCGTAACGTCGTTCCTCGCCTCCCTCGCCCAAGCAACGCACAATCTGGTTCCTCCAGACGCCCTGGAGCCCCTCGTCCAGAAAATCGCAAACGAGTTCGTCTCCGAAGCCGCAGCCTCCGAAGTAGCAGCCGCAGGCCTCAACGCCATTCGCGAGATCTGCGTGCGTCAACCTCTGGCCATCAGCGACACGCTGTTACAGGATCTCGTCATGTACCGAAGGAGCAAGGACAAGGGCACGATGATGGCAGCTAAGGGCCTGCTATCGCTGTACAGAGAGGTCGGCGCCGACCTCCTGCACAAGCGCGACAGAGGAAAGGAGGCTACTATGGGCATCCGCAGTGGCGAGCGCAAGGAGCGACGCTTCGGCGAGGAAGAAGTCGGCGGCATCGAGGGTCTCGAGCTGCTCGAGGAGTGGAAGACCAACGAGCGCAAGCGCAAGCGCGCTGAGGCTGGCCTGCCTGAAGAGCTGGGTAGCGACGAGGAGGAGGAGGATGAGGATGATTGGGACGCGTGGGAGGTCGAGTCTGCTGCCTCCACCGACTCCGGCGGCTGGATCAACGTCGAGAGCGACGCCGAGATCGAGATCAGCGACAGCGAGGACGAGGGCAAGCCCGCGGCGAAGAAGGTCAAGGTGGCCGCCGAGCCGAAATCCGGCGACGCCAGCGCCGACACGGAGATGACGGATGCGGCGAAGGAGGCGGACAAGGTGCTTGAGGGGAAGATCTCGAAGCTTGCGACGACGAAGATCCTGACGCCCGCCGACTTGGCGAAGCTGCAGGAGCTGCGACTGGAAGCCGAGGTGAACCGGCTGACGGGCAAGAAGGGGCTGTCGCAGCGGCAGAAGGAGGCGCTGCAGCGGCACGTGGACGACGCGCTGACGGCGGATCAGATCGAGGGCTTCAGCAAGCTGCGGAAGAGCACGCGCGAGGAGAAGATCGCGCTGGCGCGCGAGGGCAAGGGCGAGCGCAGCGAGCATAAGAGCACGAAGGCGCTGAGGAGATTGAAGAAGGAGGGGGAGGGGAAGAGTAGTACGAATAAGGAGAAGAGCCGGAAGAAGAACTTTATGATGACGCTGGGCAAGGCGAAGTACAAGCAGAAGAGGAGTTTGGTGCAGACGAAGAGGGTGTTGAGGGGGCATCTGGAGAGGGCGAAGAGGGGTGGGAAGAGAGGGAATATTGGGATGTAGGGGGGACGGAGATGTGGAAGGGAAAGGGGCATGGCAGATGGCGTTTTTTATATATCAGGAAAATGGAAGACTTTTGCCGATCGATCTCCGCGAGAGCGATGTCTCCTTAAGGTCGCTCTATTTTACTCTACGGTAGTACCTATGTCATCGTGATGATAAACGATGTGCTATACTGGCCTAGTACGTCTCCGCAATCCTCGAGGAGACATGTATGTACATACATATGCCTGAATGGCAAATGTGGCGTTGCGGATGTTCAGCCGAGCAACTCCCAACACAGCATATCACAGAACACGTCGACATGGCATATCCACAAAGTCTCTGAGAGGGACGCTATCTCTCTCTGCATCTGAGGTATACCTGCGCCCCGTTCGATTCCTCCAATGCCGGAAACGCCGACGAGGCCATGAACGCCGGAGACTTCTTCCCTGTCTGACAGCGTCAGCACGATCTATTTCCACATCGCTCATCTTGTGGAGATCAGCGCGGTTGTTGAATCCAGGTAGAGCGTTGGCCGGCGAAAAACGGCACCGAGGCTCCGTTGGCGTTCTGAGAAGGCAGGATGTGAGGACATGAGAGATGTCGCCCTTGTCTCGATAGTCTTGGGTTCGAGGCAGTGTGGCCGCTTAGAGAGACTCGGTGATGGCCAACTGGGCTCTAGCCATGCCATGCCAGCAACTCATAAGCCACTATTCCGGGGCTCAGCTGTCACTAGAACCAGGATTTGCAACCGTTCGACTTCCTGAGAGCATACTACTTATATCCCACAGTCTCTTTGATCTTCTGCTGCATCTCCACTCTCAGTATGCCTTTTGAACTTTCCGAAAGATGTTGTTTCTCCTCATCCGTGTCTCCTAAGAGCGCGGAGCCATTGCATTTTGCTAATGGTGCAGACGATACTCCTGGGCTCCGTACTTGCCACACCTTGGCACGTCCAATCGACCATAAGGTGGCGCGCGTACTAATCCTGCCAGTCTTCATGGTCGTCACGGCACTTGCATGATTGGGATCCACGAGCTCTTCAGAACGGACTTATCCGATGTTATTAGAGCGGCCAACATGCTGAGCCATGATTGTAGATTGAGGTATCTAAAGACTATTCAGCTCAGGGTCCGCGAGTTTAGAGAAGTCCCGGTCTTTGGAGACAACGAGTCTTATCCGCTTACGACGGGCTTGTGCCCAGCTCGCTCTCCCAGGCCTTCTCGAATGGTTGGTGGGATTGGCCAGCTATGCCGTACTACGTACCATCCAACATGGCCTGGTGGGATGAGTGCACGTATGTCCTTCTCCCTGGTGATTCGGATGAACGAGGCCAAGGGATTCCGCTCATGACGTGGCCTCCTGCTTCCAAGTCAAGACATATCCGAAGACGGTCCGTCTGGTCTCCTCATCGCCCCTATCCTCCTCAAACATCACCTTGTCCATCTTTTCCTCGAGCACCTTTTCCACACTAAAGCCAGCATCTCGCGCCAGATCGAAGAAGGCCATATCATTCTCGTACAGCCACGGCCTGTAAGGCGTGAAAAACACCAACGCCTTGGAACCGGCCTCCGGCGACAATGTCAGCCTGACAGTCTCGACCAACTTCGCATGCTCGCTATGGTTGAAGAGGAGGTCCGCGAGGATCAGCACATCGAATTTCTGTTCGGGCGCTGGCAGATGCGCCAACAGCGGCTGCGGATCAGCACCCCAAAGATAGCCCTCGGCGACAATGTTCGTCTCGGCGCCCGCCTCGGCCGACTCATCGCAATGCTCTATGTTCCACACGAGATTCTCGATCAGACTCTGGTCCGGGTAGTCGGTCACGACGACCTTCTTCGCGCCCAGCCTTGCGGAGAGTAGACTCGGCAGGCCGGCGCCGGCGCCGAGCTCCAGGACGGTCTTGTTGCGTACGAGCGAGGGATGCGTCTCGAAGTAGGTGGAGACGATGCGCCCGGCGTTCCAGAGGTGGTGGCCCCAGAGGGGGTTGTAGCCGACTAGTCTGACGGTGAGGACGGCGCCGGAGCGGAGGGTGTGGGATTCGGTCGTGGGTTTGGGGGAGGGGGGGTAGTAGTCGGTGGGCAGGGCGAAGAGGTCGAGGCCGTCTTCTGGGTCGGAGTCGGAGATTGACATGTTTTATGTGCTGTAGTGATGTGAATTGCTGGAGCGGAGTGTTAGCCTGAAGATAATCCTCTTCATCCATAACATAACAGTAGAAGCCCCTGAAATGGATTGGGATTCACGTGACTCAGATTGAGGCCAGAAGCCACACGGTGATGAAAGGGAAGAGGAGAGAAGAGGATAGCATCTTCAAACAACGCGATGAGTACAATAATAGCAGGGACTTGAAAAGCACCATGGAGCGACAGATATAGTGTCGTTGGATAGCAGGTAGAAATGAAGAAATGAAGAAATGAAGAAAAGCAAATCCAAGAAATGTCGACGTACGCTGCAACGGCGGTCTGTATGCCTCGATCTGGCTATGCTGGGCTTGTCTCGGGGAGTTCAGGGAGGATGAGGATATATGTGTAGAGATGCAGAGAAAGGGTGAGTGAGTGTGCATAGACGAGTTCTGTCGGTCGGCCTACATAGATGGAAGTCCGAGACGGCGATGATGAGGGCGATGATGATGGCGATTGTCACGTGGATGGAGCGTTCCTGAAGATCTTGTCGATAGGTTTTCAGGTTCTTCAGGTCAGGCACTCAGGCTCTCGGCTCTCAGGCTTTCAGGCTCTTAGACTCTCAGGACTAGCGCAAGGCTGAGAGGGCGCACAGATAGATACATGCTTACTTAAGACATCTAACGCTCTCTCTCACATACATACATACATACAAACATATATATATTTATTTATTTATTTATTTATATATTTATATATTTATATATAATCCCTTCCATCCCTTCCATCCCCTCCATCTCCTCCTTGCCTGTCCCCTGATGCATTGAGGTGTGTACGGAGTAACTGCACGACTGCCAACTGGCCAATCAAAAAAACGTGCTCAACTTCCCTCCCGCGCAACGACGACCATGCTATTGCTTTGACGGACGACGGAGGGGAGGAGGATGAGGATGAGGAGAGGATGAGGACGACCACAACAATATCTGGCCTGCGACTGTGACATGCGACTTCGACTTCGACTTCGACTTCGACTTCGACTTCGAGTGGATAAAGAATCCGACGTCCCGCCGCTCTACAGAGATACTGTATCAGCCTCACTTACTACACCTGTCCGCAATTGGCAGTTGTTTGCGAGGATCCCACTTCCCGCTTCCCGCGTCCAGTGTCCAGTGTCCAGTGTCCAGTTCTCGCGCTTGCTAGACGCCGATTGGGACCGACGATTGAACTCTGATCATAGTCGAATTATAATCGACTATGATCAAATTATAATCAAATTATAATCAAATTATAATCAAATTATAATTGCATTAGAATTGAATTATAATGCCCTAGTGCCTCCAATTGCGTCCCGCATCCCGCAACCCGCATCCCGCACCATCCCACATCGCGCATCGCAACACCAAACTCCGAATTCGCTGAGACTTCTTCGGCCCTCCGCTGCTGCCAATATTCTGTGTCAGAGCGCAGGCGCCTTCCCACAATTCCACAATCAACAGACCATTATAGCATTATAGCATTATATCATTATATCATTCCCTATACGCTTATCCCAAATTCTGGTGAGCCTACATCTGCCGCCGGCACTCTGCTCGCTCTGCTCGCTCTGCTTACCCAATTCCTGTTCTCATGCACTAATCGCCGATCGAACAAATTCACCTCAATTCTCCGCATCCGTTCTCTTCTCGACGACCAGATCCTGCCCGCACTGCATCCTGCCATCCGAACGACATTACGAAGTACGACAACCCCCCGAACCTACCCACCCAAGCCGATAGACCGCGCCTCGAATCTGACCGCCAGCAACCTGCTGTCAGACGTCATACCTCCTCCAGCTCCCTGGCACTGGGCAGCCAAGTCTGCTCGCAACGGAGAGCCGCAGCGGTGCGACTGCCCGCATGTACCTGGCCGACGCTGCATCGGGACAGACAGACAGACAGGGCGGCTAGGAACTAGGAGCTAGGAGCTAGGAGATCCTGAGATCATTCTACAGAAGCCTTGTAACGCGCGACACATCACCTCGACGCCGATCCCTCTTGCGAGCGCAAAGGCGCCGCGCAGCGCATACTTGCTCATCGCATCCACAAAATGCCTATCATCAATGGCTTGAAGATGGCCTGGTGAGCCATCCACGTTGCTTTAGGTCGCATGCCAGAAGACTGATGTGAGCCTTTCTTTAGTGAGCCATGTATACGAGGCCATCGATCAACCAAATGCACGCATGCCAACGAGCGTCTCATGGTCCCGGTCAAGAAGCCCGGCCGGCCATTGACCGCATGTCCACATCTACAACCAAACACCTGCGGCTGCTCGAGCATTACTGCAGCTATTCCGCGCAAGTCGCAATGCGGTTGCGGACCAGCAAACAAGACAATCAAGACGGAGCCACAGCCTGTAACCTCGCCGATACCTGAAACTCCTTCGCCAACGACCGTGGACTTCAAGGTCAAGAAAGCGTCTCAGGCGAGGAGTCGAAAACCGTCTTATGATCCAAGTATCTTCGAAAAGATGGATCCGAGTAGCGTCAATGTTATTCCATTTGTGCCTCAACGGACTCAGCAACTTATTGCTCCAGCACGACCGTACAAGCCTGCCATACCGCAGGTCCCTTTCTTCGATGAAGGCCAGAAACCTGTTTTCCAACAGACCCAATCTCCTCCCTTGGCCTACAGTGCAGGATCGCCCTACCTGTCAAATAACGGAAATGGGGGTTATGCGATCGCAAATGGTGACGGCGTCAATGCCATGTATAGGCCTTTTGAACCACTTCCGGAGGCTCTAGCCATCTCTCCGCCGAATTCGACCAGCCCATCGTGCTGTGGCCCAAAGAACGGCATCAAAGTCGAGTATGACGACCACCAGCCGAAACAAACTCCGAGCAGCTGCTGTTCGAAGGAAACATCGGATGCAGCAATCAATGGAATGTCCTTTGCGAGCAACAACCAGACTCCAATGTCGTCACCATTTCCATATCCGCCGGCATACCCTGTAGATGCCGCATTATACGGCACATATCCACAACAAACGACCGTCTACGCATACCCAGCCTCCTACGGCTCCTATCTAAATCCCCTCCAGCCCTCAGAATGGCGCCAAAGCGTCGTGAACAACATGTACGCACAGCCTGCACAACCCGTCGACTCTCTAAACAGCCTGAACAACCTCTATGCCATGCCGCCGGCCAACGTCGACATCAGCACCCTCCACAGCTGCGGCTGCGGCCCCACCTGTCAATGCATCGGCTGCGCGGCGCACCCGTACAACAACGCGACGCAAGAATACGTGCGCTCGGCGTACAAGGGCCTGCGCGAGCCGCTCTCGCCCGCCAGCAACCTCTTCTCCAACAGCACGCCGCCCTACAACGCGGCGATCTTCAGCGCGTCCGACTCGGCCTACCCGAGCGACAAGGACTACATGATGCCAGCGCGGGCACCAAAGTACCCGTCCCACAACAACGGCAACGGCAACGGCGAGAACCAGCAGCCGTCGCCGGTGGCGGAGTCGCCGAGCATCAGCGACGCCGGGACGTCGACGGGCGGCGAGGAGCAGACGCTCAGCGCGAGCGATTTCTTCTTTGTGAACTATCCAATTAGTGGCGATGGGTGTGGGGGCGATACGACGAGCTGTCCGTGCGGAGACGATTGTCAGTGTTTGGGGTGTACGATTCATCGGCTGGATGAGCCGGAGGGGCTGCAGGGCCTGGGGGATTTGGGGAATTTGGCGGGGTTGGAGAGGAATGGTGAAGAGCTGGGGGGCGGGGCGAGGATGGAGGAGATGGCGTCGAATGGTGAGGTTGCTGGGGGAGAGGTGCGTGTGAAGAACAGTTGCTGCAGTTGATAAGGGGCGGCAGGCTCCAAAATGTACTTGTCACAGGCGATTGTTGGGAGGTCACGCACGATATGCATACGGATGGGGTAATGACGAGTTATGGAGGCGTTTTTGGGCGATCTAGCAACGTTCGTTGTTTTCTTCGGGACGGCGAATTATACTCATAGACGCGTTGCTTTAGGCTCTGTGTTGGAGGAAAGGGGAAAAATAGGACCGACCTCACTCACTCACTCAATGGATATTCCTCCGTGGCCAGCGTGCACATGATGCTGTAGGCCCGCTGCCTGATACATACATACGGCGCTTGGGGGGAGAAAGAAGTTGTGATCTCGGTGTCTGAGCGATCTTCTTCTGTCGGGTCCGGAAAACTGGCAAAAAGGCAAAAGGAGGGAGGAGCTGCGCTGTCTGGGGCTCGAACCCAGACGCCGCCGGCGGCCAACCGAACCTATCCAACAGGCGATCGCATTGGACCAGCACGCCTCCCGAGGTGGGATGTGTTCTCTTATACAGAGATGCACCGGCGTCGCAGACCGACTCGCCGGTGCCTCCTCTCGGCTACATGCGGCAGGCAGACGCAGACGCGAAGCACGGATCGTCTAATCAGAGCAGATTCCGACCGTCGGGCTTAGATGCGACGGCGACGAAGGCAGGCTGGATAGAGAGTCTGCGCTGCCAGAATGGGAAATGGAGCCGTCGTTGTGGATGGTTCGTAGCAAGGCCCCGTCGCGGTCTCGCGCCGTGTGTATGTGCCTATCTATGCCTATGCAGCCTCGTCGTCTGTCCGGACCGCAGGTCGGCCTCCGTTGCCGGCTCGTACGGCGTCAGGACGAGGATGCCATGAGCGAAGGGCCACGCATCGGAAGCCGTAGCCGTAGGTGTGGAGAGGCAGGGGCGGTGGAGGAGAAGCGGAGGGATGGGATGGGATATTAAGGAAACGAGACTGCTGGTACGGAGGAAGGGGACGGTTGGGCTGGGCGGGTTCGCAAGAGGAGGGATGGGTAGGGTAGGTTCGTGGGAGTGCAGGGGATGGATGGATGGAGAGGCGAAGGGTGAACAGAAGCAGGAGAGAGATGGAGAGGACAAGACAGCTGGATGCGAGACAGTTCACAAGCCGGGAGGGTAAACAAACAATAAGATCTCGAGACTCGATAGCGATATATAGCGGGTCTGGGTCTGCGTGGAAAACGGCTCATGCTATGTATGCCTCAGCCCGCCTTCTGCAGTGAAGAGTGAAGAGTGAAGAGTGAAGAGTGAAGAGTGAAGAGGCGTGGTGTGATTGATGTCGGCGATAAAACGAAACAAATGCAGAGGTAGGTAGGTAACTAGGTATACAAAAGAAACGAAACAGATTAGATCGCCCACATGGATGCATACATGCCGCATTGCAGGATTGCAGTAGCTTCTGACTCACGGACGTGAAACAAACCAAAGCTCTCTCGTCCCCGTGCTGTGCTCGCTCCAAAGCCTGAGATGCTCATCTCCAATCAATGGCGTCCCCTCGTGGAAGACGAGACAGCCGCGGGAGAGGGGAAAGGAGTCATTCCTCCCCCACCACAGCGCGTCGCCCTCACCCCTGCCATTCTCGCGTCTCACGCCCCGTCCAATCAGCGTCCCAAGCACGGCGGCGACGTGTCAGACACGCGCGACACGAGCAGCCGCCGACCTTCTCCTCTCTGATGTGATGCCATACCGAGCACAGCCGGCTCGTTGCCGCCCGTGTCGGCGGCTCTGGCGCTCCTTAATCTCGCGAGAGGAGATGAAGATATATATATATATATACTGTAGGTACTATACTGTGCTGTACTGTACTGTCTAAGGTGAGTCTTGCGCACGTTTCACAGCGGCGCTTGAGGCTATAAATATACATATCGTGACGGAAGACGCGAGGCGGCCGAATTGTGCGGAGACGCGACGTTTCGCGAGGCGCGGTCGCGAGTTGGCGACGGCGACGGCGATGGCGATGGCGATGATGACGACGGGAGATGCGCGCACGTGTGGAGGGCGGGGAGGTTTGGCGCCGTGCAGATGCAGATGGTCTGGCCTGGTCTGGTCTTTTTCTAATTATGACTCAGAGACGCTGCAGATGTCTGTCTGTCATGTCTGTCTTGTCTGTCTGTCGGAGGGCGGAGGGGTACAAGGTACACAGATCGAGGTACAGATGTACGCCGTCCACAGCCAGAGGTACAAAGTAAGAGGTACACAGATCAGACTCGGAATGAACGCAGGAAGCGGCTACTGAGGGAGGCCGACGAGGCGAGAGGTCTCCCGTCGCCGGCCAAGAAACAGCTGAGAAGGTGAGGTGAGGTGATATGAGCCTTCGGACCACCGCATATGTGCATCTGTAGGGCGATCGACCTCCGTTTCAGCATTTTCGACATTGCCTGACCCTGCATCTTTGATATGGCATCGTGAGCGACTGGCGACGGGAGCTCGACCGAGGGCGCCGTGGATAAGTAGGAGCGTGTCGCCGTGTGCTTTTCGTTGGCTCTCTCTATTTCTCACTTCCATTTTATCTTTATTGCAATTGCAGAGCCGCACTTAAACAAAATACGAGACGAGCTGTGCTCGGACGAATCTCCTTTGTTGACTTTCATAGCTGTACCTTACGATACTACTACGCCCTTGAACACTTGGAGCTGGCTCCCAATATTCAGACCGCTGCTCTTAATTGATAGTCTCTAATACCTGTCGTCGCTGTCACTCATCCTCGCCATCGTATCTCGCGTGAGTCTGATGTCCAGTGGTCTATCAATGGTCTCACACTAATTTCCACTTCTTCAGTCCGGTAGCAGTCACCATGTCGGTCGATATGTCCTTCGACTACAACTTCTCCTTCGGCCCCGCCACGCCGCCTGAGTACTCCTACGAGCTCGCCCTCCAGGAAGCGAGCTACGAGCCGACCCACGGCCGCCCGACCTCGCAGTCCTCCCAGGGCTCCATCTACTCCCACGCCTCCTCGCCCGAGCCTACCAACACCCAACTGACCACGCCCCTCCGCTCGCCCATCCGCCAACACGGCCCGCTCCTCCTGCCCAAGATCCGCTCGCAGGACCAAGCCATCGAGTCGCCCGCCAAGCGCGTCAGGAAGACCGCCTCTGGCGCCTGGCGCCCCGGCCATGCCCGCAGCTTCACGAATCCCGAGACCGTGTCCTTCATGCCCGCCCTCGTGACGCCCTCGCACAGCCGCTCCTCCTCCACCCTCTGCTCCCCCATCTCCATGGCCAGCAGCGTCGACGCCCACTTCCGCCGCGCCTCGAGCTGCAGCCTCGACGGCCAGACCATCGGCAAGTACGGCTTCCCAACCTACCGCCAGATGCCGACCTACATCGCCTCGACGGCCGGCACCGAGACCTTCGTCCCCCCGACCTATTTCGCCCCGACCCCGCGCGAGCCGTCGCCGATGCGCAACTCCATCTCCTTCACCGACGACCTATGCTACGACGACCTCGCGCCCCTAGCCTCCGAGCCCACGACGACCCTGCATCGCTACCTCAGCGCTCCTAACCCGGCGCCCTCGCTCGTCCGCCAGCTTAACATCCACCTTCGCGACCCAGCCGCGAAGCACTTCTGGTGGGACGTCCGTCAAATCCGACCCTGGACATCCTTCACCCCCTCGACCATCTCCTCCATCCCCGGCCTCCTCGCGCTCCTCACCGTCGCCCTCCCCGCCTCCTCGCTCCCCCTCCCCCCAACCCCGCGCCTCTCGACCCCCGAGACCGAAGCCGAGCTCCTCAAGATCTACGCCTCCTTCTACGCCACCAAGCTCAACTCTGCCCTCGCCGTCGCGCAGGGGACGCGCCACCTCGTCATGCGCACCCCGGCATCCAGCGCGCCGAACCACGATGCGCACTTCGTGTCGAACTACACGGACGACACGTCGGCGCTGGTGTACGGGCGCGGCCTGGGCCGCGTCGTGGGACTGGTCAAGTCGTTCGATCGGTGGAACTCGGCGATGCGCACCGAGGGAAACCATCGCAAGGTCGCGTACCTGCGCGGGCTGGCGCACCTGCACCGCTGCATGCGCGAGCACGGGTGTCGGTATGGCTTCATCATCTCGGAGATTGAGTTGCTCGTTGTGCGCAATGGCGCCGAGGGCACGCCGAACTTCGGGTATTTGGAGGTGCTGAGTGTGCCGCTTGCCGAGGATGCGAAGAAGGGGGGAGAGGAGGGCGAGGAGGGGGAGGTCAAGATGACGGCGCTGCTGGCGCTGTTCTACCTGCACATGCTTGCCAAGGACGTGCCGCTGGCGGGCCAGGTGGGCTGGAAGGCGGAGATCGGGGCGCCGGCGGAGGGGACGCGGAGGAAGTGTTTGCCGAAGGATGAGTGGATGCCGGAGCCGCAGCTGGCGGAGAAGCGGGAGGCGAAGAGGGCGAGGGGGTGGGTGTGGCCCGAGGAGGCCGTGGGCAGGAAGGAGTTGGGGAAGAGGGGCGTGAGGTATGGCGGTTGTTAGGAGTAATTGTGAGGACGGCGCGCGGGTCGTGCTGGGCTCTGTGATGATGTGATGAAGGGGGGTTGCATGCATTGCGGGTGTTTAGATGGGGTAATTGTAGCAATTAAAATATGTTCCATCATGCTCCTCCTGTCTCTCCGATCTCATTGCTCATTGTATTGAAGTTCGTCCACGTAGATCAATCTCAAAATCAAGCCTGCTTCGAAACCACCTCCAACCTCCCCGACCAATGATAATGCGGCGCCCCGCGCCTCACCCTCCACTCCGGCACCCCCCCGAGACTCTCCCTCACCGCATTCAAATCCCGCAGCGTCTCCATGCGATACCTCCTCAGGCCCTCCTTCAGTGGCACCCGTCTCCCCGCCCCCTTCTCTCTCTTCTCCTCTTCGAAAAACGAGAAGTCCTCCGCCGACCGCGCCACGAACTCATCCGCGTCCCTATCCCCCGAGACCGACGGCCCCACGCCGCGGTCGTCGTCGAGCTCGAGACGCAGGACGCGGAGGCCCCGGAGGACCTGTGCGCCGCGACGGCGGCTGACGGAGCTGCAAGCGCGTTCGATTGCTGATTCTTGTGCGGACGCGGCGCGCAGGAAGGCCGTGAGGCGGGAGAGGAGGCAGGGGTCGCAGGAGGTGGGGAGGCCGGTGAGGGTGAGGGTATGGAGGCGCGGGTTCACGTCTGGCAGGAGGTACTGCGCGCCCAGGTTGTAGCCGTGGGAAGAAGCGTCGGCGAAGAGGCGGTCGAGGTAGGCTTCGTCCTGGGCCTCCTCGCGCTCTTTTATCCAGGAGTGCAAAGAGGGCACGTGGGTTACGAGAGAGTGGTGGATGCGGAGGATTTCCAATCGGCGGGAGTTCTGGGGACTGAGGAGGTAAACGGCGGGCGGGACGGCGGAGTCTTTCATGTCTGGGTGTGTCCGATCCTGTGAGAGCTCTTTGGAGTACCGGGTGACTCTGAATTCGCAGTCGAGATCGACGATCTGCAGGCAGTCGCAGAGGCGGAAGAGCCGTAGAAAGGTGTCTGAGGTGAAGGAGTTGCCTGAGAGGTAGATAGCGGTGAGACCCGTGCGCTGCACCAGGTCTACTTCGTTCTTGTGGGCTTTTACGTACTTCATGAACGCCTCTGGGCTATCAAGAGGTGCGTCATGGGTTTCAGGGGCGTCTTCCAGCTCTTCGTCAGTGCGAGATCGCTCGCGGTACATAGGGGGGTCTTCAAAGTAGCTCGTTTTCTCTGTATTCTCATCTGGCTTTGCGATATTCAAGCCTGGCGCGAGGTACTGGCCGATATCTGCTAAAGCGTCATCCGTCAACTCATTGTCGCGAATGTCGAGGCTTGATAGCTGAAGGCGGATTGTGCAGGTGCTGAGGATTTGGCGAAGCTCGAAATCTCGTAATCCTGCTTCCTGCATTTTGAGAATTCTGAGACTGGGGAAGAGCGAGAGGTCCAGGTAATAATCGCGAGACCCTCCGACCTTGGTGTGCGAGAGGTCAAGATAGATGAGCGCTCCCAGAGACTCTGCCTGGTCAAGGATAGTCTTACCGAGGAGACGGCCGCAGCCACGGAGGCTGAGGAGTAATGGACGGCATTCGGAAGAACTCCTGGAAGGACTCATTAATGCTACGCCGTCGAAAAATATGAATTTTGCTTTTGTGGAAAATGTTGGCAAGTCTACCAGATTCTGATGCATCGCCTGCTCTTCGTCCCATCTGGCTTTTGCTAGTGCCCAATTGACAGGACTGGCCTCTACTCTGAAAGGCACCGGCGACGGCTGGACTGATGGAATCCAGCGTTGACGGCAGTCGATGATTGACACGAAGTCAATGATGGACTTCCTGGCCACCTTGGCAACCTCATTAAATAGACAAAACTTTTCTGAGAAGCCATCAGTGTGAGAACAGTCTCTCCGACGATTGGAGGACAAACCTAGGCATTCATGCCGAGACTGTGCACCATCACCAATGGTATGCATGGGATCTTCCCAAAGAGCTCGTCCAAAAACTTGGTTGAACCGTTTGTTCACGAGACAGCAAGATAACAAGTCGCTTGTGGACAGATACTTGGGAACAAAAGCTAATGGGTCCGGGCGATCCAAGGCCTCCCCATAAGAGGGTAATGACATGCCGATTGAACGTTTGGCTTTCCTTGGGAGAATCTCAACGAGTCTCTCCTAGATACGAGTAACAGACGCGCAAGATATATATCTCCGAGCGAGCTTGACAGTAAAGAAAAAAATTGCGAGCAATGCTTAGACTTGTGAAACTCGAGAATGTTGTTGATGGATGCGAGCGACAGCACAAATGAACAGCGAGGCTTCTTGATCTCAGTGAAGCATGGCTCTTGATATGCAGTATGGATGTAGGGACCAAGCGTTGACTTGGTCATCAAGACCTCGTCCTCGTCCTCGTTGTATCATTTAAGGATTCTAAGACCACCAATATAGCAACAATGATTATAATCGAGGGCAGTCTCGAAGAAGAGCTGCGATATGGCTTGCGAACAGCATAAATCAGTAAGTAGAGAGTAGAGAATTTATAACGATGATTTATAACGATGCTTTTGACAAGGAGGCTTGGAAGACGAGGAAGAGGGGCAGCACTGAGGCTTGGACGACGACGTAATTGATCGGACTATCGTTACGCCGATTGCGGATTCCTCGACTCCTGACTCTATGTACAGATGCAAACATCCAACCCCTATCTAGACATACAGCTTTGCAAATTTGACTTTTGATTGTAAAGACGGAATATATACTCATATATATGGTCATTATTCTTAGCTGGTTGAAAATATCTCGGAACTCCGGTCATGGAAGTCCACATGGACGAGAAAGATTGCTAATAATCCCAAAAACAGTGAGTGATTGGGTGGAATCTGGTCACTGGTGCTTTAGAACAGAATGAACGTCCAATTGTTGTGTATTATAGAAATTCGTCGAGTAATAGAGAAAACCTTATGCCATTTCAGATGAGATTTTGGTTCGTTGAGGATGATTCTTGAAAATGAAGAGTAATGGCAAATAAGTCTTTGCTAGGAGATATCAGTTTGAATATATGTTGATCAAAAATCAACTGTTACTTGCGTTGCATGCTCGCTGGATAGTGGACTTAAATTCATTGAAGATTAACGTAATGGGAAGTTCGACTTGTATTGTATCCTATGTTGCTGTCCATAATCTAGAAATAACAGTTATTGGATTTGTTTTGCACTTTCGGGGGTTTTGATATTGTGGAATTCCCTAAACATCACCACCGCACAAATCATATATCACAAAAATACTAAACACCACATGGCAGGTGATCTTCAGCAACCTCCACTGAACAATTTGAAAGTCCTGACGACCACCACCTCGTCCATTGATTCGGGCTTGTCCTAAGTTCATTTGTAACTGTACCCGATGAGGCAGAGTTTCCACCACCGATTTTATAACAGAGCTATCTTACAGTCAGTATTATCTTTTGCTATTCCGTTTAGTCGAGCTGGTAGAAGTTCGCATTTTAAATGAATATCGCGCATTGCTAAGTACTTGTGCTGACGCTCCTGTTGTCATAGTCTAAAATATGCTGAAAGGGGCGAAGAAGCTACAAAAGCGCGCCGATGCCAGAAAGCGTTCCAAACTCAGCCTTTGTTTTCGTGACTCGGAATCCAGCATTGGCCCAACACCGTCAAAGGTCGGGTTGTCAAGCCCAAGAACTCCGCGATATCGACCAAGCAGCGACGTCCAAAGACACGAAAGCTCTAGATCGAAGGCATGCTCGCGACGCGACGGTGGGCATCAATAGGCCGTCTTAGATCTATGGCCACATGGAATAGATCGCGCCTTGCTGGCAACCCTTCCAACTCTGGGCGAAGAGCCCTTTCTGACCGCAAATTTTGATGAGAATGAGACACCGTTTGAGATTATTAAGGAGACAGTATCGAAATCCTCACCTATCGGCTCCACCGATCAACTCTGGCCAGCTGAAGTTGAACCAACGAAATCTAAAGAGCAAAGAGCTGGCTGCGATGGGTTCTGGGCATTGCTTTCAACTCCCTTTAAGCCCAAGAAATCATCGAGCGCACAACAAAGGAATGCTTCTCTTATGCCAATCGACATGCCTTTGACCTCGATAATGCTTCCCAATAGAGCAGATCAGCCGTTCCCGACTCCCCTGGAGGCTAGAATTACGGATATGCCTGGCGGCATGCCGAAAAGAACCAATTCTACGCCAAATAGGCTTGACACAGAATGGACTCCATCTCGGCATCGAAGATTCCCTGCCAGCAAATCTTTCAATATCAATAATCCTCTGAGGGCCTCATGGATTGTCACGCCGAATGAGGAACGTGAACAGTGGGACAGCGCCTTGGGTCGTTGGGTCCGTTATACGACGCCAACTCCGCCGCCCAGATGAAAAACATAGCGGATAGAGTTTGGCTCTCATGCCGATGAAAGGAAATCTCTCCTGAAACCCGACTTCGGTACAGTGTGGGCTATGGCCGATGATTTTATGTATGTGGCATTGTGTATGGAATAGACAGCCATCACAGCTGTGCTGGTTGATAAAGAGGAGGGAAACGGACAAACAAAGCATGCCTTACTTCGTATTTGCTGAGCATATGGACCGCATACATTGCTGGTAACGAGGCAGAGCGTCGAGAGAAAATCTACGAGAAGGATGATTGAGGAGAACAGCTGCCATTTCACAGCAGGTACCATCATTTGTAGATTAGATATTGAAATGCCGAGCTAGGCATTGAGCAGACCTCGCAGACCTCGCAGACCTCGCAGTCCTCGCAGTCCCTGAATATACGGAGTATATCAGTGTTGAGTGAGTGCACAGTCAAGTTCCTTCTCATCTCATCTTGAGCCGAGGTGAATTTGGTCAAAAGCTTGGACCGTCCACGTGACACGACACCGACATCAAACGACACTTCAACTTCCCTACTGTTTCAGCATTTCAAGCATTTATCCAACAACAACAACAACAACCACCATCTTTCCTGGGAGTCTTTCCTGGGAAGTATTGTTTGCTACCCACGTACGAGCTTCAAAGATGAGTCTCGTTTATCACTGCATAAAACCGCAAAGAGCAGGCTTTGTAAAGATGGCAAGACCAAGTCAGCATTCGCACCAGTCACAATGTCTCCAGCAAGTGCTGATCAGCCAAGATGGATGGATGCTAATTCTCGATATCTCTAAATTGTTTCTAGTGCTGTTTTCCCTATCCGCATACTTTTTCATTGATAATACATAATAATATAGCATGCAAATGCGGGCAATACAACCACCTAATATCACATGTTTGGGCCAGAATCTGGCAAAACAGAGAGAATGAAAGCGTGCGGCAAGAGACCTCCTGCAGCCACTGTCTGAGAGCTTCCGGCTGTTGTAGCGCTGTGCTATGGTTTCGGAACAGGTGTGCAGCCTGTATATTCTGATAGAAATAACCCCCAATCGATCAGATACTTTCCCATGTCTATATCATTTTCATCATATACATGTGCCGTCGTTAAAACATGGCACGGGGCATTATAAGTTCGGTTCGTTGGCGGCGATGTGCTGCTCGCAGGCATGTATCCATCTATCGTAAATGGTTCTGTGTCGTTCTTGACTTTAGGTTTTTTTTTTTTTTTTTTTGGGTCGTTAAAGCAAGGAGCTCCGAAGATGCTGGCGAGTTGACGGCCTCAAAAGATTGCACCCGCTAATCGTGCTGCATTCCGTCGAATGCTTCCCCGAACAATTTCTGCAGATGGAGCCAAGGGCTCATTGTCGGCTGCCTTCTTTTCAGCTGCCTCCTTTGCAGATTCTTTAACCAACTTTGCATAGAATGCGGGGGCATCTTTATGAAACTTTGTGCGTTTTCCTTTTTTATCTGGCAGGGCATGCAGTCCGATATGAACTTTCCAATTATCCGTCCGGTCGTTCTGAAAGCACTTGGGACAAAAGGGGCACCCTAAATCCTTCGCTTGAGTGTGCGTCAACAGATGTCGTTTGAGATGCTCTGGTCGTTTGAAGCCTGTACATTTACTTTTTTGGCATCCCGTAAAGGTGCAGAAATATACACCAGCTGCAACGCGACTGATGCCGCTTCCAAAGCCCTCAGCCTTGACTCGTCGTTTGCTTACCCGACAAGTTTCTTGAATGCGATGAAGGGCTGCAGAACTAGCAAATGCTGGGCTAGTCGACGAGCTTCGCTTAATCGAGACTGAGGATGCTGACGATCGAGCCGACCGGCATGGCGATTGCATTGGTGACATAAAGTATGGAGGTTGTCCACTTTGGGCGCTATAGCCTTCCATCGGCGAGGAAGCAAGGACGTTTCTGGAACCCTTGCGAGGTGTGCCCAACGGAGTTGTTGGCTGGAATGGCTCCAGGAAAGTTTGCGAAGGATTCACAAAGTGATATGGTGACAAACCAGGAGTTCCAATTGATATTGGTGAACTATCTTCGAACGACATTGACGCTGGGTCGCTGGCAAAGTCTTCATTGAGGTCGCTATACATGATGTTCCCGTACTGGAAGTCATAGGTCATCAAGCCATGATTTAATGGAGTCTTGCTGCAAGGCGTTGAGTACATTAAGCTCTGATTTGGAATGCCGCCCATGCTGCACGATACGGGCGTTCCGAAATCTTGGTGAATTGGACTGTTGGACATTGACGCTCGTGAAGATGAAAACGGCAGTCTATCCATGTTGAATGGATCATAGCAATCACGCCTTGTCGGAGACGGCGTAGCAGCCATTTCCCAAGAATCTATGGAGTCGGTGGAGCTGAAGGAGGAGTCGAAAGAAACGCCGGAAAGAGAGGTGCTCGAATGATTGCTGTGGGCATATGACTCTCCTCGATTCATATAGGCACCAAATATTCCGTTCTTCATGATGGCTGATGAAGAAATTTGAGTTTCAGAAAAGACCTGTCGAATTAAGTCAGCAATGCATACTCGTGTCAAAAGATGGCAAGATTGTCAGACGAACAGACTTGAACAATGTAAATGACGACAATGGCAGAACAAACAACTAAGGAGTGAGATCAAGAATGCTCTTGGAATGAGTGTAAGTGGTGGGTGACCTCAACAAGATATGGAATGGGAAGAAGGCAGATGAGGCATCCTTTATGAGCTGCAGAGTGCCAGGCGGGCTGGTGTGGTATCCCATGCCACACATAGCAGTACCTGCACTAACCAAAATGAGAAGATGGAGGACTTACTATGGACTTGTCTCAATAAGCAAGGCAGTTCTAAGGAATGGACTCCGCGGATCGCGACAATGGTGGACTATGGAGGCAAAGACTGCTTCGTATACTGGACACCTTCCGAATTGAGTGTCTTTTAAGGGTTGTATAAATCGTCTGGCTTCGATGGGGATGAAAGAGCAAGGGACATAAAATTCAGCTATCCAACTCAGATTGGGAAAGACTTGGTGAAGCAGGTTTTCAGACTGAGCTGATGGACTGAATACATAGACAGTCCCAGGCTCCTCGGATGAGGCGATGGGATGCGCTTTAAGAGCGGATCAAAGCCCCTCACCTCGAGGAAGCCTATCGAGCTCCATCACGGTAGATGGCGCTTGGAGATGCTTGAGCCAGGCTGGATGTGGGTTCAGTCCGTGCAGGGCTTTGCAGGATGGTGGTGGTGGGGTACACAGGTGGTTCTGGTGGCTGGCCAAGGTGGATTTTGAGGCTAATCGAGCAGAGCATGGGCCTGGACAAGGCTCACGAACTGTGGGGTTCCCGATGAATGTCGTATCCTAGGTGCAAACCCAGGGTAAGGTGGATTGATTACATTGATCTAAGGTAAATAAGACTTTACTTGCGAACGATGCTAACAATAGATATATTGATTGCTCTTGTCATAGTTAACCTCCGAAAGTTGGATTTGAGTACCTTTCAGATCCAGTTTCAAACAGTGATATCTCCCATTCTATCATTCTTGCTGCATTACATAGAGTGATATATGTATGCTCTGGCTTGGTGGGATGACTCGCATGAGCTGACTGGACAATGGCCCATTGTTCTCTGAGCACGATCGAGCATTCCTGGTTCGAATAGAACCAGTAGGACGAACGAGGCTGATAACAGATATGCTGCGGGCAACCTATGATCGATCCCTTAGACATCGACGCATGGTGGCATCTGAGTGAGACCTTGAGTACTGCCTGGCAAGGGTCGTCTGTCATGCCTTGGAAAAAGCGCCGGATTCGAATGTCTAGACATACTCCAAGTCACTTCTAACACTCGTGTTTCTCCCACTCTCGTTGAGGCAAGGAATTCCAAAACCATACTGGACCGCCACCCTTGACTCCGAGGGGCAGTTTTCGGGCTACTACTTGAGAGAGATCCTGTACGATTTCCTCACGGCTCTGAAAATAATGCGCGAGCTCAGATGGATGACGGAGCTCTCTGCTATTGACTCGGAAATCGGATCGATATTTAGTGCAGCCGAAGTGTCGAGTAGCCTGTTCGAATGCACAATGCACCTTACTTCAGGCAAGGTACAGATACCCACGGCACCAGTGGCGTAGACTGGGACTAGTGTCGGAGCTTGTTCCACTGTGTCCGGTCAAGGCTCTACACAGGATGTACTTCTGATGCCCCTCATTCTCCGCAGACAACAGATCACATTGTCAGCTGGGAGTTTGGATCGAAATGTGACAGCTCGGCAACAATGGCCTTTGATCAGAGACACTGCGAGACAATGAGCTCACGCATTCCTGCACAGAATGTCCAGAGTGCTCAGAATGTGCAGAATGTGCAGAATGCCAGAATGCCAGAATGCCAGAATGCCAGAATTGCGTGAGATTCAACCGATCGGGACTTGAGACCCTCTGGAGTTAAAGCGGCAGCTAGGACCTTGCCGTAGTCCGTAACCACCCAGATGTCTCTCTCCACTCCTCTCCTCTCCCCTCCTCTCGTCTCTTATTGCTTCGAGCCTGTGGATTGTGGCTGTTAAACTTGGACGGTCGTGCAGCGGCTGTCTTGGCATACGCTACCACATTCCGTTCCTGCATCCTTCCGATCGGCCTCTATCGATGGTAATCGCTCACCATTGTCATCTTGTCCTACCTAAGGCACATACTCTAGGCAAGGCTCGCGGATAACTTTAACAATAGTATGACAGGTCTCCGATGGACATTCGAGTCCCAGTCTTAGCCTCGGCGAATTGAATTGGCCGTGCGATTGCCCTTGGCATTCATTCATTATTGCTCGCTTTCGCTGGAGCAAAGGTCTCTCCTCTCTCCTGTCTCCTCTCTCCTGTCTCCTCTCTCCTGTCTCCTCTCTCCTGTCTCCTCTCTCCTGTCTCCTGTCTCCTACATTGTCCGACTGCTCCGTTAGCAATTGCAATATCTTACAATAATACTGTACATCGGACTCGAATGATATAATGTAGGCATTTGTCTACGTGATCCAGAAACGGCTGAGGTTAAGAGCTCTGTACGTACGCCCGTCGCCCGTTCCCCGCCTCAAGACAACTTACCTATCTATTCCTTCGCCATCTGACATGTCATATTTCTTGGCTCGAATTAACAGAATAACAGCTGTTCGTTGCAGTCGATTCAGCCAAGGACAACGTTGCCCTCTTTTGACCTCAGGTCTTCACTGCCGCCGCAAAATAGAAATGGGTTCCCTAAACCGGAGAATTACCTGCGAGGCCGTGAGATTGTATGCAGTTATCAACGAGCATGGCACGAGCAATGCTGTCGCCGGCGGGATGCACCTCCACTCACTCACTCCATGTGTTATTGCTTGCCTTGGCTCCAACGAACGTCAGTCCAAGACCACCCACCATAACGGTATCGCAAGCCCAGAGCAGCTTGTCGGTTGGAAAGCCGAAGGAGCACATGCATACATGCATACATACATACATACATACATACATATGATGCTACTGTTTTTCTCCCCCGCGGAATTCCACACTTATCACTAGGATTCCATGGAGTAGACGGATCAACGGCCATTTATGGAGAAGATGAACTAGCCGTCCATAATGGCTGGCATGTACATATCTTGTATATCTTGTATATCTTGTATATCTTGCTGACTTCACTCCAGTCCATCAAACGGCATACTGCTTAGGCGAATACCTACCTATGGCCGTGATTCATGACATGATTATTTGGAGCCTACGTCGAGACTTTCACCTAGCGGCTTCCTGCTTCCCTGCACAGTCGGAAAAAACAAGCTGGCCTGTCATTTTGCCAAGCAACCCTGCCGGTCCTTGTTGGTTTTTGCATGGGATTCTCTTCCATGCGCAAGCGTTAGAAACCAACTGCATATGTATCTCGACCACAATGTCATTGTGTATGCTGAGCTTGGGCATATGATCGTCGGATCGTCGATACGAGAATATATTATCCGCGATGGTGGCTGCATATGCGAACGAGAGTCATCAGTCATCTGACCGCAGTCGTTGCTTGGGTTACTGCAATCTTGTCTGTTATCTATCACTGCTCTGTGCTGTGTCAAGTATGTTCCTGTCGCGATCGGCTCATATCGGGCCGCAGAGTTGTTGATCCAATTCTAACGGCTCGGTACAAAATCACTGGCCGTGAAAGTCAAAGCCGACAATACTGAAACTCATGCCGTCATCTATTCATCTACATCATCATTATTAGTTGATCTACGGATCTGCTATTGGATGAGCGAGTATCATCGCCATCGTGTACCTTCATACTCTGAATTCTCCATTATTGCCTATCTCGTTTCATTCCACGATTCGAACGTTCCGATTGCTGATGCAAGCCAATCTCTGCCGATGCCAGGATTCACGTCCTCGATGCTGATGCCGCCCCGAATGCACAGAGGCCGAGGACATGCTTGTCCATCCATATGGTCACTACTGCATCTGCCTATGTGCGTCAACAGCATGTCCGCAAACACGTGTAGTCCTCGAGATTGGCGCTGTATATGATTGAACGGCTTCGGCTTCCGAAGTTGAATTTCTCTTCAGTTTAAAAATCACTCGCCGCTGCTTGGATGGAAAAGGGAAAAGTGGATTGCGCTCCACGCAGAAGACGTGTAGTTAGGGGGGAGAATATAGCTCCCGAGTGGCCTATGGCGATTTCGATGTCCATCAGCATTCGCAATCCAATGGGGACTGAGAAAGTGCGACGGAGTAGATCGAATTTGGAGTTCAGCCGGTGGCATCAGCGCTCCTAGTTGCCATTCTTTCGAGCAATTCCTCGGACGATCCCAACCTTTCTTTACACAGCATCCCCCTAGGATGATTGCTATCCTCTTTAGTGGGTCTCGACGACATCTGCCAAAAAATGCAGCACTCTAGCGGCGGCTAGGTGGTCTTCAGCAGAGCAAGGATCCGGCCTCAATCAAACAGCATCGCCATCATGACCATGACTTACCTAGATAATACATAGGTAGGTGGGTAATAGCTTGTTATTCTTGGCATCTGAAGGAGCTCGGCCTTCTGGTCCCACAATTGCCAGGTTTGGCAATGCAGATGCTAGCGCATCTGGTATCCGCGATGGCGCCACATTATGAATTCACTATTGTCCCACGGCCAAGCTCCACTCAATGACCCGCTCAGAGCTCTCTCACCAAAACCTACAGTAGGTACATACCTAGGTACAGCACTACATTCGAAATACTCGCAATCGTGCTCTGTAGGTATATCGACACGCGAGCAGCCTGTAGACTGCATACCTAGCTGATGTACATGTTTCAGCCACTTTAGGAATCATCAGTATTTAGGGATTTAGCAGTGCCATTAATTATCATACGTTTAATAATTCACAGCCGGCCGAGCAGAGAAAGAGAACAATGTAAAGTTGCCATCTCCCATCTGCAGAATCAAGGAACCGGACGTGCGTGAGACGGGCAAACTAGCGCTCCCTCCCTTGGTGGGAATCAGGTACGCGGGGAAAGGGGCCAAGGACTTTCTCTGTCCTTGATTGAAGCTACCGTCGCAATAGCTTGGAAGAGAGAAATCATTTCACGAATCCCGTGTGTCATGGAAATCGCCACCTCGTCCTTCACGTCTCCGCACTGCTACGGCCTGGTCCGCTCATCCTGGGTGACACATACCACAGGATGGCTCGACTTTGCGCTTCGCAATCAGGTACGCGAGCGAGGGTAAGACACTTTTCTGCATGTGTGCATTTGCGGGGCCGAGAGGCTCACGAGACTTGTACAGAAGCGGCAGGGAAGTGGTTCAATTCTGCATTCCATGTGCGCAGGCGTTCTTGATCTGGACAGTAACTTCTCGCCATTACGGTCTATTCTTACCTAGCTGCGCGCGGAGTGGGGTTCAGCGTTCCGCTGAGGAACGAAGGAATTAGAGGTCCATCTTGGCATCATTCTCGTCGTCCTCGTCCGCAAATGCGTTTGCCAGCTCTTCCTCGGTGGCCTCTAGGCCCTCGGAGGACCTGAATTTCTCATTCTTCGCCTCAGCTGTAGTCGTAGATCAGCAATCCGTAGTCAATTGATATAGTCACCGAACAAAAATGTGCACTTGTGATAATCTTGTTGAGGGGATTGCGGAACAGATAGGGAAAATAAAAAACGTACTCTCAGTCTCAATCCTCATGTTGTCCTCCACCTCGCAATCCTGCAACACCGAGTCTGCGCCGATTACGGACCTTCTGCCGAGAATAGAACCCGAGATCTTGCAGCCCTTGCCCACAACCGCTCCCTCCATCAACACGCACCGGAACAGCTTCGCGCCCTCCCCGATCTGGCAGTTCGCGCCGACCACACATTCCTTGATCGCGCTACGCTCCTCCACCGTCACGTTATCGGCGAGCAGACAGTCCTGTCTCGTCACCGTGCAGCGGCTCGCGATGCCGCCTGGATAGGCGACCTTGCTGGCGTGCGCGAACGGCGACGCCGCAGCCTTGGAGACTTGGTCGAGGGCCTCGAGCTTCGCGAGCTGGAGCGAGATGTTCAGGAGGAGAGGCGCGGTGTCCACGCGGCGGATGATGGGGCTGGAGCCGTATGGCTGCGGAGGCTGGATGTAGGCAAGGAAGGGGGGCACGGTGAATGGCGCTGGGGTTGGGAGGCCGGTTGTGCCGTCCTGAGAGTGGATCTCGGGGGACCGGTGGGTGGTGGAGATGCTGGTGTCGGCACGGAGGGACTGGGATGTGGAGATTGTGGTCGTGCTGAGACTGGCGATGTCGATGTCTGTGTCGGGAAGGTCTTTGCTGCCGTTCAGGTCGCTGTTGATGGGTGCTGGCGAGCCGTAGAAGATGGAGCGCAGGCCGAGGCGGTCAGCAAAGCCGCTTTGCCAGCCGGATTTGGCCCACCAGCCGATCACATCTTCGCTCAGATTGTCCATATCGTCGTTTGCGTTGATCATGTCGAGAACCCAAGCGGGGAAGATGTAGATGTGTGCGTCGCGGTGGGTGGTCAGCATTCTGACGTTGCCGTGCTTCCTGACTAGGCTCTGCCGTATTGGCAGCATGTTCTTTATCTCGACGATATCGTTTAATGTGTCTGTTGGAAACGAATATACAACTTGTGACGTATGACGGAGGAGAGAGCCTTGGTGGAAAGGCACCGGACCTTTATCAACTGGTGCCGTTGCCAGGAAGTCCGTTTCTTCTCCTTTAACAGCCAACTCTCCCTTGGGCACCTCAATCTTCGTCTCATACCAAACTCCCAGTCCACCTCTCCTTCCTCCTTTCTCGCCGCCAACTGCCATTTTCGGCCCCTGGAACTCCTCTCCTCCTCCCGTTGCCCCGCCCAGGCCTGCCTCTTTGATCATCCATGTTTCGAGGAGAGCTTCTCCGCCCAGTTCACAGACGATATCACAGGGCAAGACAATAAAATCGCCCTTAATCTCCTTGCGGACCTCCGGAAGGCGGAATATTTGCGCTGTTCCTGTGGTCTGATCTAAATCTTCTGGAGCAATGAGATCTGGTTTTGGTGAAGGCAATGCCGTGAGATGTGGATTAGTATTTAATGCAGCTTGAATTGCTGGTGCAGATGCTGGTGGTGCAACAAGATGGATTTCTGCATGAAGGTCAGCAACATATTGAAAATATTGCAAAGTTCATGACGACGCTTGAAAAGCGAGGATATCAGGGGCAGCATGCCCCCCCACACAAAACATCGGTAACGTGACCTCTCGACCATATAATAAACCAGAGAAAAAGCAACACAATAGCAGGAATTACACGAAGACGCCTAAATGCATGGATAGAGTTTGACAAAGAGAGATTCCATACTTGTGATTCCCATTCGATAGCAGAAGTCCAGGGGATACCAGATCATGGGTCGATTCGCTATTGGAAGAAGAGCCTTTGGAGATTCCTCCGGCTTGGATGTGAATGTATCAAAGGATACTCCGGGTCCGCATAGAATGATAGCCTGAAAGCCAGGCGCTGGCATTGAAAGAGCATGAGGCATCGTGCCTCGTGTTGCTTTTCCTGGATTGCCCTGTGGAAGGTTAGGCCGTCTGGCGATGCTTGTCTCAAGCAGACCGCTGTCTTTTGTTTTTCCTCCTTAACAGTCTTTTGAAATATGCCCTTATTCCCTTATGTCCTTGCAGAGAGTCAGGGAAATGGTGATTGATTGACTTCAGTCTGTGTTGGCGCGCAGTTGTATAATGAGTCAAGCTGATATCGACTTCGCCATTCAAAATGTTGTATCTCGAAATTATTTATGTTAATGCGGCCGCATCACGTGATGGCATTACTTCCGCCAATGGCAGCCCAAATGCCTCCCTGACGGCCTCAGCTCATGTTACAACTTAATTTTCTGGGATTATGATCACGATAAGGGCTATAACATTTTGAAGCTATATGAATGTCCTAGATGTATTCAAAATTTGCCCTTTTCATCAAAGGATTGTAAGAAAACCAAAGGAGAGGAAGAGCAGTTGCCATGCATGTGCTTACGGCCTTTCACACGGCTGACCTGTTATGCATAAATATCACCTAGCGTCGCGGTTGGACTGGCGACCGAGGCTTTGGAAAGCAGCGAGGCTGGGGATCAGCGTCAACAAGCCACTTCCCACAATACCCTCACTGTTGCGCCATCTCCATCTTCGTCTCCATCTTCATCTCCATACTCCCATTAATCCCATTGTCTTTTGTACATTCCAGCGTTTGCAAGCCGATGATCTAAGCTCTATACCCCAATGTCCCCTCACGATGGATACGATCGCCCGTCGCGGCGTAATCGAGGCGCGGTTGGCCACTGGATACCCCTTATCCTCACTGTGGCCGTCGCGACCGTTGGATTTTCCGCCTGGGTGTGGAGCGAGAGAGACGACGACGATGATGAAGCAGATGATTACCGACGGCGGAGACATGACGATGGCAGTCTGGCAGGTGCGCCTCCGCCAGTCTACGGCGAGTTACGGCCGGGAGAACATGGCTATGGCACAACTGCGAGAAACGTCGATGAACCCTCGAGTTATATGGCGCGCATGTCTGGCGCATTGAAGCGCACGCCCAGTCCACAACAGTTCCTTGAGGGCGCAACTCGGACGGTTTCAGCGGGGATAACTGCGGCTGGCGCGGCTGTTGGAAATGCCCTGTCGTCGATTAGGGAGGAGGACAAGAATGCGTACAAGGACCATAAGACGTGGTCCGAGGAAGCTGAAGCGCGGAGATCTGGGCCCAGTCCAAAGATTGCGCCTGTACAGCCAGCCATCAAGGCTTTGGACCAAAAATCAGCTGCCAGCTCTGGCAAGAAGATCAAGGTCGCAGTTGTTGTGTCTGCAGATGCTGATCTGGACGGTGTCGATGATGGATTGGATTACAGTCAAACACATGCAGTACGTACATATGCGGCACAACCTCTACGGATGATTTCTAACGTCACTGCAGTCTATCTTGTCTTACCTCCCACAAAATACCGACTTCTCTCGCATCCAGCTCTTCGTTCTCATATTTTCACCTGATCTTAAGCGTCATCCTCTTGATGCTTCAGCAACAAAGCCTCCCGGTTCTCTTAGCTCTTCTTTCTCCAATATTGGCGCTGACCAGCTCACTCCAGGCGAGGACGCTGATAAGGCATTGTATGATCCCTCCCCGTAATTTCGCCAGTGGCATGCTAATTACTGTTCTCAGGTTGGACACTATCTCTCCACATACTCCTGCTTTCAATGCATTGTGGTCAGAGGCAGAGGATATTGTCGAGAAGAATACCATGATTTTCCCCTTCACAACTCAAGGCGGACACGTTCATATCCTTCGTCACCTTGCGCCAGATTGCATTTACTTACAGGAGGCACTCAGTGGCAAGGAGGGAGATGTGATAACACACCTTCAGACCTGGCTTCGTGGCGATGTTGTGGTTGTTGTCGGCGGCGACCATGGAGATGGTGGCTTGGCTGATAGCGAGTCGGAGGCAGAGCAAGCTGCTCCAAAGTCAAAGGTCGAGAAATGGTGGGAGAAGGAAGAGCGGGTTGGAAAGGGGCGTCATGTCTTCGTTGTGGAGAATCTTCGGGTTGGCGATGATTGGGCAAGACGCATTGAAGGCAAGGATTGATTTGGGATATGCTCTATGTATAACATTCACCATGTCATTATGAACTCAAGCTCGAGGATTGGCAGATTGGCACATAAAAAACAAATTGCCTTGCATGGAAAATGGTTGTGAAGCTTGTTTGAGGGGAAGAAAGAAATCATCACGTGAGCTCTGAGAGGGTCGATCTGCGCGTCGCGGTAAGTTCCGAGGTCCTAACCAGCCAGGCAAGCATCCATGAGTCCATGAGTCCATGGCCTCAGATGCACATTCAGGACAGACGACAAGCGTAATTCAGATAGCATCGCATCGCATCAGTACAGAGAAGCAACAGCGGCTCCAGCAGTCTTGCGCACACGCTGCACACGCTGCACACGCTGCGCAAGTTGTTGCAAGATGAGTAAAATTAAGCGTCCAGAGAAGTTGCAGTCGTCAGTGAACGTCGTGGTAGCAAATGGGGCTTCATCAGCATCAGCATCCACAGCGACATCGATCCCAGTAAAGAAACCGCCGCCTATTCTCCCGCCAACATTGGGATTGAGCAACGGCAACAGCACTGGCTCTGCAAATGGAATATCGCGAACGGCAGTGCGACCTCGCCGCGATGCGCCGCCGCAATTGTTAGGCCGTGGCCAAAGGACAGCCAGCGCGGGGTTGAAATCAGCAAGTATGGTGGCGGACATGCAAGATGTACAGGTCTCTCAACCTCAACCTTATAGTAAGAGTCTCTACACCATTGTCGCTGTGCTATTCTGATGGGGTTTCTAGTTCAAACCGACAGTTACATCCTGAAGAAATACCGCGGCTCCCCTGCCTCACTCATTGTCCACCTTCACCCAACCCATTTCCGATTTGACCAGCAGGATGGCACCTTTTCGTATAAGTCTCCCATGAAGATTTTCATAGAACATCTCAGATCTCGGACGGTGCCGCAGGATCTCTTGGAGTATTTCAATTTGTGGAATATCACTTTCTATGAAGGTACGTGGAAGCCCGGTCATTAGAGCAGTGCACAATGACTAAATTGCCCAGGTTGTCTAGTAGTTGAGGTGCACGATCACAAATCCATTACAACAGCAAGAGAATCGTCGCAGAGCTCGTTTAGTAATGAGAAAACTGAGCCGATGTCCATCCATAATTCCAACGCATACCTTACGCCCTCGCCGTGGGTCCCTTATCCAAAGGAGAGTCTTGCTACACTGACAAAGACTATCGCTGCTCCAGGAAAACCCGCTGAAGAAGACAAGGCGAAGGCAGCGGAGGAGAAGGATAAGGAGAACATGCCAGCGCCTGGCCAGCCGACAGATGCACAAAAGGTTAAAAGTGGCATGAGAAAGGCGAAGATATCCACAGTGGTTCTGCATCCAAGTCCACTCTCAACATATATTGACCTCGCAATCAAGGCAACTACTCCTGCAACCAATCCGTCGCATAAGCGGCGAGAATCGCATCATGATGGTAGTGGAATACCTCTATCAGCAACTGGGCCACGCCCACAGACTCCAATGCTTGCAATACCATCCACCCCTAATCTCGGCATGGATCCACCTCCTGCTAAGAGAATAAGACGCGAGAAGATGGAGATAGACAATAAGAACATATACTCCGTCGAGTCGCAGATAACGCTTGCGACCACGGCGCCTCTATTCTTAGAACCCGTTGAGAGCGCAGGAGAATCAGCTGCGTTACTGGAGGCTCTTGCTCATCCAGAGCATGCCTTCCCTGTACCTTCGCCAAAGACCCGCAAGAAGACTGTTGCAGAGATGGCCGCGGAACAGTCAGCAGCCGCGGACGAAGAACAATACATGCTGATCCTGGATGAGCGCTACAACAATGGCGTGGCCGGAGGAGTCGCAGCAGCCGATGGAGACGGGCAAGTTGGCGGAGCTTCCTTCGAACCTCGTTTCGAGAGATTCAAAGCCATTGAAAGTATCAAGCTTCAGGTGATAGAAAACAAGAAGCGGGAGAAGCTTCGACAGGCTGAAGCTGCCAAAAAACAACAGCAAGAATCAGAAGCAAGAGAAAAGGCTAAACAAGAGACATTGAAGCGCGAACAGGAGGAAAATCGCTTGCAGCAAATGCGTATGCAGCAGGCGCAACAGGCACAGCAGGCGAATAATCTGCGTGCACAGCAAGAGATGGCTCATCGCCGTCAAATGGCGGCGGCCCAAGCAAATGCTCAAAATCCACAAAATATGAAAGGTCTTCAGGCTGCTGGCCCTCATGCTCATCCGGCACCTAGCATGGGGCTACAGAATGCAGGCAATGGGATGACTACGCAGCAGCAAAGGTTCATGCAACAGCAGCAGCAGAACATGTCTCAAGGGCCGATGTCCTCTCCAATTGTTGGAAATGCAACTCCGCAGAATATTTCGTCACCAATGGTTGGAACCAATATAGGCGTCCAGATGCAGACGTCGACTTCGAGTTTGGGTGGCAGCCCACCACGCCCTGGCTCTGTTGTTCCACAGAACCCACAGATGACTCCTGTCGTGGCTCATGCCATGAGGGTGCAAGGAAGCCAACAAAGTCATGGCGGAACACCGAGAGTCGCCAATGCAACGCCGAGTATGTCGCATGATATCCCACGAGTCAATCAGACTCCTCGGATGAGCCAAGCAAGTCCGATGCCAGGACATATGGTTCAGGTACCTCAGATGGGTGGGCCTCATATGATACCAAACCAGATGGTAAATGCGCAGATGCAGCAGCAAGCTCATATCATTGCACAGCAGCAACAGCAACAGCAACGCATGCGGCAGGCAGCGGCCCAGCAAGCCATGAACTCGTCGCCCGGCCAGCAGATGACTCCTCAGCAAATCGCCATGCAACAGCAGATTGCACAGCATCAAATGCAGCAGAACAACGCAGGAATGATGGGTGGAAACCCAATGGCAATAAACTACACAGCGCAAATGCGCGCCATGGCCGCCGCCCAAGCAGTCCAAGCCCAAAACGCCATGCAACAGCAAGCGCAGCATCAGGCGCTGCAAGCGCAAGCCGCGCAGCACGGGCAGATGCAACAGCCTGGGCAACCAAATCTGGTGCAACAGCGTATCCAAGCGATGGCGCGGCAGATCTATCAGAGCCAGTACCAGAACTTCATGGCGCAGTTCCCGGGCGGGCAGGCGCCGCCGGAGGCGCTGAATAACTTCAAGCAGCAGTGCTCGCAGAGCGCGAGTCAGAAGGTTAGGCAGCAGATGATGATCCAGCAGCAGAATGCGATGAGGGCGCAGCAGCAGGGGCAGATGATGGGGGGGCAGATGCCCATGGGCATGAATATGGGCATGCAGGGAGGGATGAATGGGAATATGAATGGGATGGGGATGCAACGGCCACCTGGGATGTAAATTGTACATGCTATGGGATTGGGATCTATGGACATGGGCTTGGAGTTCGAAAATTTTGGCTTTTATGGGTAGATACCACGGGCGTGGCGTGCGGCGTTTTGGGACGGAGGAACAAACAAGAATGCATGGCAATATATGGACTTTTTGGAGGATAGCTACAAAAGCTTACTGTGGACTGGGGAACAGTACTAGGCTTTAGCTGTCAGAAAGGCAGGTCAGCTTTCAGGCCTCAGGATCAAGAGCTTAATCGCGAATTAGCAGATCATATTCTAGGAAAATGCCTGGGACCCTACTTCTACCGCTTGGTTCGTGGGCAGATCTCATTCTTCGCATGAACTTTTTGCCCTGCTTGTTTCACGTCGGTCCCAGAGAGAGGGAAATGCTTACCTAGCACATTATGAGCGACATATAAGCACGTGATACCGATCCGAACATATGCATTCCCAAACGCCTCTATATACTCCTCTTTCCCCTATCACGCTCTTATAATCTTCCTCTTAACCTTCTTCTGCTTGCCCTCGCCACCCCCTCCTGCAGCCGCACTCGGTCCCGCACCCCCCAGCATGCCCTGCATGCCCTCCATGCCCGGGGGCAGCTGCCCGCCCATCTCGGTCATCATGTCCTTGAAGAAATTTTCGCTGACGCCGCCGCCCGTCATGGCGGGGCTGTAGTAGGGCAGGATGGCGCCCATCTTCCAGCCCTTGGGGATCGCAGGCTGCGGGTACGGCTTCGAGGGGTCGGGGGGCGGGGCGCCGGGGACGCGGACCTTGAGGGCCGAGGTGGTCGTGGTGGGGTTCGCCTTGAGGTGTTGCGCGACGAGGAGGTAGAGGTGGTGTTCTAGCCTGAGGTTAGTTCGCGGTCTCTCTCCTCCTCCTCGCCCTGTCTGTCCATCGGGGAGCGGGAGCGGGAGTGGGAATTGGGCCACATACTGCTCTGCACCAACGGGTTGTCGGAGCCCTTCACGCGAACCTTCACGCGCCCCGGGTTCGCCCAGTCCTTCGGGTGGCTCTTGGCCGGCTCGAACAGCGTCTCGAGGCGCAGTCGGCCGCAGGCGTTCACGATCTCGCGCGCCATCGGGTTCGCGACCGCGTTCTCGATGCCGACGCGGCGGCCCTCGGCGCGGCTGCGGTTCTTGTCGAAGTACACGGGGTACAGGCACTGGAAGTCGCGGTACTTGGAGTCGTCGGTCGTGGGCTGGAAGGTGGTGCCGTCGCCGCCGGGGATGGCCTTGGGGATGTTGGTGGGGTCGATGATGGAGCGGGAGGCGTGCGGGGGGGGCTGCGGTTTGGGGATCGACGAGGGCCGCTGTTGCAGGATCTGCCGCTCGTCGAAGTCGTCGAGGTCAGAGAGATGGCCCTCTGAGGGGTCCGAGTCGGAGTCGGAGACTTCTTCTATGCGCGCGTGCGACATGGTGGGTGATGTATGATGGGATTGAGGAGATGGAGCTACACCGTACTGTAGGTCCATGATGATCTGGTATCGTGGGGTGAAGTGGGGCTAAGCGATCGCTCTTGGCGTGGACGAGGCTGCGAGGCTGAGGATTCACATGGATCATGATTTTTGAATCACTTCATATTGTCGTCTTGTCTTGACTGCTTTGATAAATATGATATGTGGAATGATATTTTCTCATATCGCTCACTGCCTTACTGCCTCGTGCGAGATTCTCTATATTCGCGCATCGCATACCCAGTCCTAACCAGCCTCCAGGACGCTTTTCCCATCCTTCCTCATCAGGACCCTCCCTTTGCCCACTATCATAGACCGATACGCCTTTTAGCTACAGCAAGACGCCGTGAAGCTGCATTTTTAATGCAAGCTATGCCACAATCCGACGCAGCAAATATGCTTCCAAAATTAAAATCGTTCAGATCATCCAGGTAACTTCAGACGCTGATCCTCGCCTCGTACGCCTCCCATCCCTTCTTTCTGTAACGCTCAGCCTCTGCGACTGGATTGTCGGCCTTGATGATGCCTCTTCCGACGATAATAATGTCCACACCCTTCTCGCCGATCAACTTCGCCGGCGTGTTGTATTGCTGGCCAAGCCCGTCACCAGTCACCTGCTGCTCATCGCGAGCTGGCAGTTGGCATCCGGGTGTCATGGTGATGAACTGGTCATCTGGCGTAGAGTTCAGCGACTCCTGCGCGATATAGCCCATCACGAAATCCTTGTTGTCCCTCGCTATGTCCACACAAGCCTTCGCATATGCTGCATCGAGCAGATTGCCCGCGCTCGACATCTGTGCGAGCAAAAGCAAGCCCCTCTCGAGCGGTGCCTCCTCGATCCCAGCAAAAATAACGTCCTCCCCGCCCTCCGACCTTGGCACACGGGGCGAGTTGGCCGGCTCATATGATTGAGAGACTGTGGTAATCGAGACGATGCTCGCCTTGCGGCCAGCCTGCAAGGCCTTCAGGCTCTTCCTCTGCTCATCATCCTCAGCCGTCTCGTCATTGTCCGACAAGCTTTCGGGTCTTGGTGTGCCGACTGTGATATCCGTCTTCACCTCGTACTTCTTGTTCTCACGCCATTGGCTTGCGGCCTCGGCCAATGCAGTCACAATCGCGGCGCCCGGCAGGATGTGCGCGTTCGTGATGTGCGCCCACTCGACGGCCTTGCCTGGTCCATCGGTGTATTGCTTCTGGACTGTCGAGCCGATGTCGCTGAATTTCCTGTCCTCGAAGATCAGGAACCCGTGCTTTGCGGCCAACGCAGCAAGTTTGGCGCCAGTTCCAGTCTCGATATCTGAGTCCCAGTCGCTGACAATGTCGTAGTGGGTCTTCAGGACGACGATTGAAGGGCCAATTGAGTTGGCCAATTGAAGGAGAGTCCTCGCCGAAGTGACATCGGCAGAAAGGCAGAGATTGCTCTTCTTCAGTACCATAAGCCGATAAAGGTATGCGCTCAAAGGGTGCGTTGAGGGGCGCTGTTCGTAGGGGATCGTGCTGGTGGTTTTTTGAGACATGACGACGAATTTGTCGGGTTATTTGCTTTGCAACAGACGAGAAAATGGATCAGACCAAGCTGGGGGGGGGGAGAGGGGGGATCGTCGAGGGTATATAAGGTCGGTATATACGGATCGCACAGACGGGGTGGCGGGAGAGCTATTATTGGATTGTGGCTTGTTCCAGTACCAGATCACACAGGGTGTTGATACTCATAAGGGAGAAAGGAGAAGGGGGAACGGGAAAGGGGGAGAAGAAGGGGAAGGGGAAGAAGAGTCTCACATCAGGACATGTGAGACCCTGAAGCTCAAAGCCTGCCATGCAAAGAAATTCTCGTGCCTGGCTTGGCATCTTGCGTCTGAGCGGGGCGGAAGCGGGCGGAAGCGGGGCGGAGAGCGGGAGGAGGGGAGAACGAAAAAGTGGAGCGAATGATGAAGTAAGCAGTATAGCAGCGGAGCGGAAAGGGCGGAAAGAGTGGGCTCCGCTAGGTATGGCGGAGGTTCGGAGGTTAATTCTTTGCGCTCTGCCGCGCAGTCGTGAATGGACTGACATGACACCTTTTGCCCATACACAGTGCCATTGCACAGCATACATAGAAGAATATCCTTATATACATATCCTTATATACATATCCTCATATTTAAAGAGAGGAGCCATATTGTTCGCCTACAACATATATAGTAAGTATATCTATATCTATATACCTATACTCCGTGTCTGCCTCGTTGCTCACCCCATTTGCAGCGGAGGCACTATCGCAACCCCCAAGCAATCAATCCATCCCATCGCCCTTATCGTGCCAGCTCCATCAATTCTCGAGCTTCCCTAATCAGCGAACTCGCCGACTCCACTCATTCACTACTACTCACTCTCATTCTCTTATTCTCTCTCTCTCTCTTCTCTCCTTGCGCCGCATCCAGCACCAGCCATTTCAACACTATCACATATAGCCGTCGTGCTTCTTCAACAGTGATCATACATACATCTGCCTCTTCTCTTCGCTCCTTTCTTCCCTTGCAGAGAGCTTCCGCGCCTATCCGAGCCCAAGGCTGAGAGGACACCAAAGAACCATCTCTCGAGAACCACCGCTCCACATCCACACCATCACGCCCACCATGTCCAGCACCAAGTCTCGCAAGAAGTCTCCCGCATCCCGCAAGGTGTCCTCGCCCTCTCCAACCCGCAAGACCGCCGCGGAGGAAGGCCTGTTGAACGGCAGCGCCTCGCACACCGTCGCCAAGGACGAGCTGGTCCACGAGAACATTTTTCTCTTCTGGCCTAACATAATCGGTATATCCTCTTCCCCCCTCCTCTCTCTCCCTTGTATACGATAAGACGCTGATGCGTGAATGATCAAAGGCTATGTACGCATCGTCCTCGCCCTCGGCTCCCTCTACTACATGCCCCTCCACCCGCGCACCTGCACGCTGTTCTACAGCGTCTCGTGCCTCCTCGACGCTCTCGACGGCTACGCCGCGCGCTACTTCAGCCAATCGACGCGCTTCGGCGCCGTGCTCGACATGGTGACCGACCGCTGCACGACGGCGTGCCTGCTCGTCTTCCTCGCCTCCGCCTTCCCGCGCTGGTCCATCATCTTCCAGGGCCTCATCTCCCTCGACCTCGCCAGCCACTACATGCACATGTACGCCACGCTGGTCATGGGCGGCGTCGGCGAGTCGCACAAGAAGGTCGACAAGAGCCGCAGCTGGATCCTGAATCTGTACTACACCAACAAGGTCCGCCCCCCTTCCATCCCATCCCGTCCCTCCCACGAGCTAGCCCAGCAGATAAGCTAACCCCGCAGACCGTCCTCTTCCTCTTCTGCGCCCTCAACGAAATCTGCTTCATCGCGCTCTACCTCCTCTCCTTCTCGTCGCCGCTCCTCTCCCCCTCCCTCCTCGCCTCCCCGAGCGGCTCCGTCCTGGCCAACGACCCGTCGGTCGCCCCCGCCCTCTTCGCGAACCCCTGGTCGGCGGGCGCGCTCGAGCTCGCGCGCGCGAACAAGATGGACTCGTTCTGGCCGTGGGTCATCGCGGGCGTGTCGTTCCCCGTCATGGCGGGCAAGCAGGTCATCAATGTCGTGCAGCTGGTCAAGGCGAGCAGGTGGCTGGCGGAGGGGGATCGCGATATGAGGAGGGAGTTGGGGCTGCCGAAGGCGGCGAAGAAGTAGGCGGGCGTGAGATGAGGGAGGCATTGGGTTCTGAGTTCGAGTGCAGACAGGTGTCGGTCTGGATGCTGCTGGTGGTGGTGGTGGTGGTGGTGGGGGGATCTGTATATCATGGGAGGATTGTGAAGAGAAGGCTGGGCGGGCGGAGGGCGGAGGGCGAAGCCACTTGCTTCTGGCGTTGGGGAATTTGGGATGGATGGGGCTTGTGAGGCCTTGAGCCGTTGTGGGAGGTAGGTCACGAAGGACAGAGAAAGCCGAACCAAGGGTCGGGCAGGGAGGAGGGGGAGTAATGATACGATGTGCTATAGACATTCTAGATGGAGGATCTGTCGGGACACGTGTGGGGTTGAGGGCTGGACTGTGCTTTTGCGTCTGAGCCGTAAGTATTGCCCTCGTAATTCAAATAATTCTTTTCTTCGCCGCTGTGGTCTCTGCTTCTTGCGTCTTGCTTCTCCCCGCCATTGGTGCCGTGCACGAGAGATCTCCCGAACAGCAGACTATACCGAGCAGTCTCACAGCCAGCAACAAGAGGCTCCAACGGCAAGAGCGCCAGCCCATCCGTATGTAAAACAGAATCAGGCGAACAAGCACCTCATGCATGACACCCATCTTACGAGCGCCTCCAGTCTCGGACGGAGGGACATGGTTTGCCGGTCCGGACGCCTTTCTGGTCTCCATGCAATCCTCCAATCCCGCGCCACTCTCCAGAGGTCCTTTGCATATCTTACAGACCCCTCAACGGCACCACGCGGAGCCGTTGGAATTGGCGCACCGCATGAAGAAGACGGAGACGGGAAGGAGGTCACGGTATCGAGATGCGACGAGAAGCCCTGTCCGTAATCGCCAATTGTGATATGATAATGGAGAAGTAAAAGGAGCCATTCGCCCTAACTATATGATATGAGTGGGTGTGGTGGTCGTCGTGGTGCAGTAGCATCAGTTAACTGCTCCAACTCCCCAAGAATGAGGATAACCACGCCCAGAGCCCAGAACCCAGAACCCATGAAATCCAAATCCTTAATACAAGTCCCTTAAAATCCTTGCTCACCCCATCATTCGGGGTTGGTTGTTGAAACCTTTGCCATAGTCCTTCCGTGTCTAAATGTCCCCCATAATCGTTCTCTACTCTTCACAATTTATTTTCCATTTACTTCCTTCCTCCCTGCCCTTTCCTGCCATTGCCCACATCGACAAAGGTCAATAGTAGAAATTCCATCTCGAGCTTCGTACACAAGTAAGTGCCCACGCACTAAAATAATAACAAAATAAATCCTCCACCATCTGCATTTCCAGCAGTACACTGGCTAAAGTAGCCTGGAATGCCCCTCCTGGAGGCATTCCGTATCTAATTAATATGAATACTCCTTCTCCCACTTCTTAGGATGTTTAATCACCGTTCCGGGCGGATGCGCCTCCTTCCCAAAGCGGCACGAGAAGGCCGGGCACACGCCCTCGTCGCCCTTTACACCACCAACCTTACTCAGATCCAATCCCCAGCTGGGGCAATGGTGTCCATAAATGCACCATTCGGAGTCACAGTCCTGTCCATTAGTGCATGGATTCAATCGCGTCAGGTAGGAGATCGCTTTTATGTCTTCGTCCGTGATCTTGTAGTTATGCTCGAATTGGCAGTCGGGCTTGGTGCACGGCCCGCGGAGATAGTGGTTATTGCAAAGCTTGTTGCTCCCGGTGCGCAACTTGATGCGCGAGAGGACGGCCGTCGAGATGTTCAGAGGCGTGTCGAGTCCGCGGGGACCTGGGTTCCAGTTCATTTTCGGATGCGGCGTGATGATAGTTGATGAGGCTGCAGCAGCGTGGGCTGGGGCAGCGCCATTTTTAACTGCGACAGGAAACACCAACGGTGGTGGTGTTGTTAACGGGGTACTAGTGACTCCAGCCCATGTGCTCGGCGGCGTGGGGCTGGTGCCGTTGCTGGACAGGGTCTCTGCTTGCTGTTGTTTTTGCTGGTGTTGTTGGGTCTGTGTAATAGAGGGTTGTCTTTCAATGAGTTTTTCGTTGCGGAAGATATGGTCAAAGTTTATGATTCGGACGCCTGTTTTGGAAAGCTCGCGAACGATGGGCGAGCCTTCGATGATGGTGACACGGCGGGTGATAGATTCGTCTCGCAGCACTTCGTCGAGGAAGGGAGCATAGCCTGCGTCATGGGATACGCCTAGCAGGATGTGCTTACAGTTGTGGTTTCGGAGATTCCATCTTGCTAGCTCTGCAGATCACAAATAGTCAGTATCATTTTCAGACAATGGGAATTATATGAAAAAAAAAGATGAAACGGACCTTTAATCTTGGAGTCAGCCCGCTCCTTCCCATGGCCAACATCAATGAAATCGAAACTCGCTTTGCCCTGTGTAAAACCTAACGTGAAATCGCGAAAATCATCGTGACTATCCAACGAGCCGTCGCGCGTCATAGCTTTGACTAGGCCGGTAAAGTTCGCGCAGACTTTGGCTATAACTTCGACATCTTCAGATAAATCGGTGTATTCTTCGAGGACGGCATTGCGGAGGGCATTGGCTGCCTTTTTACCGCCATCGAGGCCTTGTTTTATTAATTCTTCGTGGAACTGGGGAAGTGAAAGTCAGTATTGGCTGGGGGTGTGGGAGTGAAGCCGGGAGAACTTACAATAGTACCATCGCCATCAACCAAGACCATTACATATGGATTTCGATTCTATCATCGTGAGCCACACTTCAATGACGTGAGAGAGGTGAGTAGAAGCTACCTTGAGACCTTCATTGTCCATATTAAACTGGGTCAGCTTTTGGCTCGCAACACTCAACTGCTGCTGCATTTCCCTTCTGCTACGCCTCGCATCGTCCAAATCAAGGTGAGCATCTTCGAGGTCTTTTTTAAGACGCCGGTTCTCATCGCGGAGTGCGTTCTCAATGTCATTGGCATAAAATAGGATGTCCTGAAGCATTCAACTGTCAGCTGGACTGCCCGACGACGTTGAATATGGATGGATTGGATTAGATCTGGTAAAATACCTTTATCAACTGGTTTGAGGTCTCTTGCTGTGATTGTAGAGCTTGATAGCGCTCGACATAATGTTCAAGGGCCATGATACGACTGTATTCGTGTCACTCTCTAGCCAGCAGCGTACTGGAGGTCCTATGCAAACGAAGCAGAAGAAGAGCTTGGTGTATATTGAATTAAGATCTATCTCTCGTTAAGGATATGATGTGGTTAATATCAAAGACTAATTGGCATACACTTTAAAGGCCCACAATGGTCATAATAGCATGAATATGAAGGTCGAGTGAAGATGGTCGGAATTGGGCGCTGAGGGTGGACATGAATATGAATGTACATGTACCACAGTATTTATATTTTGTCGGTTGTCTCAGCTCGACAACTGCAGTAGCGCTGGTAGTGGTCGCGGGCGGCAGTGGTCTTTGAGCAGGGGTTGTCTATTTGGTACCTGCACGCTACATATGAGACATCGTTATAGACACTTATGGTTAGGTACCATTTATGTACCTAAATAGTTAGTGCTATTTTTCAGCAACACCTTATCTGGTACCTACGGCTACATTAAGAATATTGTTAGGCATAGTAACAAAAAACACAAAAAATACAAAAAATATAAATAGATAGACGGCTAATCCCTCAACAACTTATTTGGTACCTGCCATTGCATATAGAGAACCGTTACGGTGCAGTAGCCCAAAAGTACCACATATGGTAAATAATACTGTACATAGTCCGTTGTCTTGGGGAAAATCGCATATAGGTATGTAAATACATCGACCCTGATGTCGAATCAAAGACTCTGCCAGCTGTACAATTTATGTCCAACTCGCGTCCGCAGCCTATGCGTGAAAAAGCACTGGCTTGGGAGCAAAGATGTGGATTCAAAGCGTCCTGCTGCATATAAGGCGGCATGTTGTGGCCCGTCTCAAGGCAGAACGCACACATAGTCACATACTGTATGTACACTGCCAACATCGCAGTTCAAGGTTGATTCAGCCTGGACGGCATCTTCCAACAGTTGTTAGATGTCTCATATTTTACTACACAACGTGTCTTTCCAATGTCCAACACATCATGTACCTTTTAGAGTGTACTGTGCATTTTTATAATACACAATGCACATCTTTACTATAACATGTTAATGGAACATACCGTACCTATGGTATTATCTTGGGATATCACGTGATGACAAATCTAGTGCACACCAAAGTGGACATATCACTTCGTATTGTAAATGAATCTGTCATTGTATAATAACATGCTTAAAGCCTCTAATGTGTTCTTTTATTAGGAATTAAGCTCTTCCTACCCGTCAAAGGTAAGAAGGGTGAGCCGGCTGCAGAAAACCCACAGTTTGATAACTACCTGTAGAGAAACTCAGGTTTCGACTGTTGCACTAACAACGCAATCGAAATACCAAGTAACCAAAGAAGACCAGTTTAGAATAATATGTTGCACAATAGTTCACAATAGTTCGCAATTTGAGAATTAAGATGTTTTCATATCTGTTTGATATTTTCCTCGCATTGCTGAATGATACAAACCCCAAATTTCCTTCACAGAATCAACAAATTGCAATCGTAACCATCATCCCTACCCACGCCAAATCTGTGCATATATCTTACAACTCCGCATCTCCCCCCTTCCATCAGTCTTATTTTCCACTAGGTAGACCAGTTGAAAGCTCCAACTGGTACGCTGCTCTCCATCCGAGAGCTTGGGGGCGCTCCTCCAGTTACACGGACTGGCCCGGTATCGGTCGCACTGGTCTCTCTGGGCGCGCTGTATGAGGCTCCAGGGGGGTTATATGGGGCGCCGGGGGGATTCGCTATGCTGCCAGCTCCGCTGCTCCCGGCGATCGAGGAACCACGAGTATCGACCAGTACGCCACTGAAGGCTGGAGCATCGGTGGTCTTGCGAGGCCGGTATGTCAAAGATTTGCTTCGGTCGATCGCATCATTTTGGCCGGTCATGCCAACAAGGGGAGGTTGTGTTTGAGTAGGAAACGGCCTGTTAGACTCCAGGCCAGCGGGATGCTGGAGAAGTTAGCATGGGAGAGAAGAAGATGACGAGGATTCTTACACGTTCAGCTCCCTTGGCTGCACCAGCTGTAGTGGCTGCAGCAGTACCAATTGGGGCCTGACGGTCAATCTCAGCTTGGTTCTGACGTTCTTGACTTTTAGCCTCCTCCTCAGCCCCCGTGTCAGTCTTCTTGCTCTTATCACGACCTGTAACATATTAGTAAGCACCTCAGACCAAGAACATGATACTACTTACGAAGAAAGTTGAGGAGGCTCGATCTGCGCTTTTTCTCTTCCTTAACAGCTGGCTTAGGCTCATCGGCTCTAGCGGGACGGGTCATGGGCTGGCCAGTTTCTGTTTTAGGAGGTGTCTGAGGCTTATACTCCTTGTATTCAGGAGCACTAATGTAAGGTTCAGCCGGAGGTTTGGCAGGGGCCTCATATTGAGAAGTTGTGGTATTGATATTAGGATCAAGCGCATTGGCCACGCGGCTTTGAGGTCGGCCTGTCGTAGTGCCAGTTGGGGGAGCAGCGCTCTTACTACCTTCGGAATATTCCCGGTCCTGAGGGCCATTCAGTCCCCTCTGATCGCCAGTACGGCTAGCTGCGGAAATAGGGGTACTTCTGGGAGAAATGTCTTCGTCGTAACCACGCGGTTCTGTCTGCTGAGCACGGACAATATCATAATTTGTAATTTGGTCTTGCTGGCTGAGAGCGGCTTGTTGTTCGGAGGACTGCGAGTGGATGGGGGCAGCGCTTGTAGCAGGAGGGGCACCTTCGTTGTCTTCTTGTGCAGGAGCTGGTGCCTTCGTTTTCTCCGCCGCTGTCTGTCCAGGAGGAGCGTGCAATTGTTCGACATTCTCGACGTGAGTGGCTTCGCCGGCATGTTTGCCAGGGCTCCTGCATACCTGTTAGACTGCACAGCGAACTGCTCAATAGTGGAAACTCACAGAAAAGACTTGATCTTTTGCATGTTCGTCAGCTTTTCAGATGGGTAAATGCGTAAAAGTTTGGTGATTTTGGGGTTAATATCTTCCCCAATATTGCAAATTGGGCAGAGTGACTGTAAGACGTCTGAAGGTTGTTCATATTACACTTCTTGTGAGGAGAGAAGGCGACAAGAGAAGGATAACAAACAACAATGGTATGATAATGGTTGTATCATGACAGTTAGAGACTACGTAAAAAAAGAAGGGGAAAGGAGGTAATGCATGCTCTAGAGACAAACTAGACATTAAAATATGGTCGAAGCATAGAGTGCCTATCTAAAATGTAGCACGAATAATATGAATGGTTGGCTTGAGACTGGCACTCAGGGCTCAGTGAGCAATTCGTCATAGTGATGATGTATTGGTGGTTCCACCTTTCCCTCCGCAAAGATCTTTTTGCACAGGCAGGTACCATCCTCGGGTCTGGACATAATGAGAAATACTCTGAGGCTTGTAGACTCATTGCCAACGGATAACAAAGTACGCCCGTCCTAACTAATGGGATTCAGGGCCCGAACATTAGAGCACATCATCACGATAATGCCATGCCATGATCAAGACTCTTGATATAGCAATGGCCAAGGTAGACAGCACACAGTACACGAAGTATAAACAAACTCAATAAAAAGCTCAGCTGCTGTGGCCGAACTACAGGAATCGATGATGGCAAGCTACCATTGAAGTATTGAAGTGTGTGTGTATGCCGATCTGCAGAAATGTCTGTGGGATGTTTTTGAATTGATGAACTCGTCAAGAAAAGGTCTGAGGCTGAGACATCAAGCCACACACAGTAAGAGCCACATCAGACGATTATCTAGATATCTAATCTAATCGCTTGTTAACGTTAGCGTAACTCCTCCATAATTCGTTCGTAATTTGTGCCTGTGCCTGTACCTGTCCTAGACAACCTCGAAAATATATATAATATATAAATACGTATAAAATACATATAATCAGAACGTATTGTTTAAAAGGTCAATAATTCCCAAGTATGAAAAGGCCCAAGAACATACTTTCTTCTCTCATAGGCATTTTCATATTGGCTATGAAAGGAGTTTCAATCAGGATTTATAGTCCTGAGTCTTGCATGCCTCTTGAGTCTTACGGTCGTACCTACCAAAGTCCAAATGGCAAGGACGCATCTGTAGTACCTATTTGGACGTTTTACTTTCAGGAAACCTCGTGTGCATTCCTTCATTTGTAAAATGACATTGGAGCATCGTTTGGCCCTCCAGCTGCCATGGCATATGAGAATGCGATGTTGTTGATCTCGATATGAAGAAGTTTACACCGTGCTCTCGGAGAATGGAGGAAAGCCACTGCGGAAACGGAGGCGGATAGTTATTTCTTGTACAGAATGTCATCATCGTAAGCAAAAGGTTGCGGAGAAAGCACTCTTGAATTTGTACGTCGAGCAATATACTGACGATGCCAGTGCGATCGCCTATTTCCATGTACCAACTATGTCAGCCAAAAGAAACAGAATGCATGCCGTTATGAAGGCGAAGCTTTCACCAAGCTCTCATTGAACGAGGCCACACCGCGCGGTTCCTCTGAAGATGGCACCCCCGACTCCAACCGGAGTCGAGAGCCTATGGACAACAGCGATTCCACGTCGCAGCTCAGTACACTTGGATATTCGAAGTCCAGTATCAATAATTCGTTCAATATTTATCAAAGAATCGAAGGCTACGGGCAAGATGACCACAGCCCTCGAGACCATATCAAGGCTGCCAATACAGAACTTCATGAACCAGTACACGGCCTGACCTTTCTGAGGTCTTTTTTCATCATCTGCCATGCATCATAATCTGTGCGGCTTGACCTGATTATCAGGCGCTGAAAGCTTGAGGGCGGCTAGCTTTGGAGGAAATCTGTCATCACTGGTGCGACCTGGGGCGAAACCAGGTGCTGGAAGATTGAGCGCCGGTAACATAGGAGGACATCTTAGCATACATAGGGTAGCCAAATTATATACCCATTTGCCATTCATTCACGCGTGCAGTTCAAATTGTCTGTGGCTGGTATTCTTGAATTCTGCAGCTCTGCTTACTGAACTGAGGAGCCACAAAGGCACTGGTTTGTATTTGCTGATTTGCCATGATCGCCATTGGTGCGATTCAAAGCGAAACCAGGCACTAGAAGCCTGAGGGCGGTTGACAAAGAAAGACATTGTAGGATAGCATAATCAAATCATATCTTCATTCACCATTCATTCACATGCATCGATCGAACTGTCTGTGTCTTTTTATTATTGAATTCCGAAGCTCCTCTCACCGAAGTGAGGAGCCATTGAAGCCATTGGAGCGATTTACTTGAGGGGTATTCTACAGGCGCTCATCTTCTTGAAATGCCACTCATGGGCTGAATACTACAAATACAAGAGGCAAGCTTTGAAGCCCAGCCTCACATGACAAAATCCCGCCCGATCCAACGCAGTTCCAAGGCAGTACATCCCATCCCATCCCGTCCATCGCAAGTCATCGGGTCAGGATCAGCCCGTGATCGCAAGTGCGCGGCCGACCCCTCCCCTCCGACAGGCCATCCGGTCTAGAGCGACGCGCCTACTGGCGCGAGATGCGCGAGGCGGCCTCTCCAGACCAGGTGCCCGGCTGCTCCGGACCTCCGCCCAACTCGGCTCCGTCCTCCTCCTCGTAGTAGTACTCGAGGGCGTACTGCGGCATCTGTGGCGGCTGTTGCTGGGTGAACCCCGCGAAGTACTGCTGCTGGGGCTCGGCGGCTTGGTAGTGGTGGGCGGGCTGCTGGTATTCGTAGCCTGGTACCGGCCCGTAGTACGCGAAGTACCAGGGCAACTCCTCGTCCCCCAAGGAGAGTGGGCCAACATCATCCGGGTAATGCTGCTGCAGGAGGTAGTCCTGCTGGTCGAATTCCCGGTAGCCCATCTGCTGCTGCGGCTGCTGCTGGATTGACGCGCCCATCATCTGCTGACCTATCCCGCCACCCATCCCTCCAACCCCGATGTCCAACTCCGCAAAATGCTCCGGACGGCTTCTCTTCGGGGCAGCCGCAAGGCCACCACCACTCTCCCTACGCTGGCGCTTGAAGACAGGAGCACCAGCACCCAGACCGCCACCATCCTCCTCATTCACCGCGACTCTCTTTTCGGCATCCTCTTGGATGGCCCGAAGTCTCTCGGCCTCCTCCTGGACGGCCCGAAGTCTCCCCGATCTTCTCACCGCTCCTCCTCCTCCTCCTCCTCCTCCCCCACTGCCAAGTCCAGCACCGAGATCACCCCCGTTTCCATCTCCAGGTCCAGCTCCTCCATCACCAGCTCCACCACCGAGTCCACCGCCAGCACCAGCTCCAAATCCGGCTCCTCCAGCTCCGGCATCAGGACCACCAGCACCAGGACCGCCAGCACCAGGGCCAGCTCCATCCGCAGCCGCAGCCGCCATCACCGCCGCAAAATCCGCCTCCGGCATGCCCCTCTGCAGGGCCAACCAGCGAGTGATTCCATTCTCCCTGGCCTTCCTACTCCTCGCCGAGCTCTTCGCCGGCCTCGGACGCACGTCGCCCTGATACGCGCCGGTGTCCGGATCGTAGAGGCCCGCGTAGACGGCCGTGTCGGCGCGGTTGTAGGCCTTCATCCAGACGGGGCGGGGCCAGCCGGCGGGGACCGGCGTGCTGCCGGCGAGCGGCTTCAGCGTCGCGGGGTCGGCGGCGAGCCTCTCGGCCTGGGCGTCGCCGATGAAGAGGGTGGCGGGCGCGAGGCCGAAGTCGACGATGTTGGGGTCCGCGACGTGGAGGGCGATGGAGAGGTCTGGTGGGGGGGCTGTCGTCGGGTTAGTTTCTAGAGCGACGGGAGGGACAAAGGGAAGGAACTCACCAGATGCGGCTACGACCGCTCCGATTGCTGGGGCGACGTTGTTGGCGATGGGAGGAAGGTCTCCAGCAGCGGCTACTACCGCATCAGCATCACACACGACAAGGGCGACAAAGGGAGAGGACTCACCAGAGGCGGCTACAGCCGCTCCAATTGCTGGAACGACAGCGGCGGCGGCAGCAGCAGCAGCAGGAGAATCACCATTGGCGGCTACATCCGCATCAGCATTCGTTACGATCTTCGCGGCAAAAGGGCAGAGAACTCACCATCCACGGCTACAGCCGCTCCGATTGCTGGGACGACACCGGACGGCGGCGATGGGAGCAGGAGCACGCTCGCGCTTGCGGTGGCGGCGGGACTTCCTGGGCGGCGGATGGTAGAGGCCGGCGCCGGCGCGCTCGCGCTCCGCCTGGGTCCACTCCTTGCGGCTGATGATGGGCGGGGCGACGTACTTGCCCTGGTCAATGAGGTCCATGTACGGGCCCTCGTCGCTCATTTTGATTCGCCGGTGGTGGAAATCCGGGGTACGCTGGATGACGTAATAGCGCTGGAGATGCGCGACTGGCCTGGGCCAATCGGTTAGTTCCTCGCTTCGGATTACGCGAGGATACGCGAGGAAGCTTATTGATAACGATAAGAGAGCGATGGACTCACAGTATATGGCGACCTTTGTGTCGCAGGTCTTTCAGAGAGCTTTTTTTGTGATGCAGGCGGACTGGAACGTGCGCCGGCGATGGAGAAATGGGTTTTGTATATTTACTAAAGATCGAAATGAAACGAAACGAACGCGCGAGGCTTATTTTTCTTATTTTGGTTCCGCGAGGTTTTGTGACCTTGGGGCCCGTGCGCCATCGGGGTTTGGCGGGGAGTTTCGCTGACGCCGCTCAGATGACATTGTAGGCGGCTAGAATATACTGTTCCTAGAGGAATATCTAGGATATAGGCTCTGTGATGGAAAGGATTAGTTTAACATAACTACTCTGTTTTTCTACTATATACTATATATTTTGTAGTGTAAGTATATTTACATAGTGACAGTGTTATAAAGGAGATATGATTTCTCCCCAACATTGCTATTCCTAGTTAACAATTACTGATATTCCCAACGCTTTCTAAATCCTCATTAAATCATAATTATCATCCTCATATCATCCCAAAATCACCAGTCTAATCCACCTCCAACTTTCAGCGCCCTCACCTCCCCACCCGGCCTCCTACTCTTCCTCCCCTTCCCCTCCTTCAACCCCTCATACCCGATCTTGCGATCCAGTCCCTCAAACGGCCCCTCGCCACTCTCCCCCTTCTTCACCATCCACTTCTTCGTCCCCAGCACCCCATCCAGCTCATGCACCGGCGGCAGCTTCAGATACACCCAGCCATCATCCCTCTCCTCCACAGCAAACGTGGCGATGTTGACCTCTGCGTCATTCATACACTTCCCCGCACTCTCGCCCTTGAGCTCGTAGTTCCGCTTGTGCTGCGGACACGACACCCACATCTTCCCCGTCTTCGCATCGTCTCCGATCAGTCCATCAGAGAGCACAAAGGCGCGCTTGTGCGGACACATCTGCTGGGTAGCGTAGTACTTCCCCTTGACCTTGAACACCGCAAGCTGTGTGTCCCCCCTCTTCACATTCGCCGAAATCCCATTCGGCGCCTCATCCGCCCCCTCAAAATGCCCCGCCTCGATGATCGGCTGCCACGTCAGACTCGTCCACTGGGTGCCCCTGAAGTCCTCCTTGGCGCTCTCCGCCGCCCAGTACACCGGCCGTGTCTGCCCCCGATCCTGCTCGAGCTCCATATCCTGCAGCGTCTCCGTGGTATTCGCGAACTGCTGGAATTTCCTCGCCAGCTCGGGGTCCGCGATCGCCTCCGCCCACTCGTCGAAGAAGCTGCCTGTCAGCTCTTGCATCTGACGCTCTAAGTCTGCGCAGATGCCAAGCTTGTCTTCGAGGACTACCTCGCGAAGGTATTTGATGCCGCCCGGCAGCTGCTCGAGCCAGCGCGCTGTGCGTTGCAGCTTGTCGGCTGTGCGGATGTAGAACATTAGGTAGCGGTCGAGGATATGGATCACGTCGAGCGGCGGCACGTCTTTGGCGAGGAGTTCCGCGTGTCGTGGTTTGGCGCCGCCGTTGCCGCCAACGAAGATATTGAAGCCTTGTTCTGTGGCGATAAGACCGAAGCTGTCTATTGTCAGACTCTTTCCGACTCATTGTTATAAGGATAGGAAGGTCAAGACTTACTCCTTATTCTGCGCCTCCGCACACTCCCTCACACACCCGCTCACCCCGCCTTTCAACTTATGCGGACTCCGGATACTCTTATACCTCTCCTCGATCCTCACCGCCATGCCCACACTATCGCCCACGCCATACCTGCACCACGTGCTGCCCACACAACTCTTCACCGTCCTCAGACTCTTCCCATACGCATGTCCACACTCCAGCCCGCCGGCCACCAGCTCCGTCCAGATGGCCAGCAGATCCTGCTTCCGCGTACCGAACATGTCGATGCGCTGCCCGCCCGTGATCTTCGTGTACAGATTGTACTTCTTGGCTACGTTGCCGATCACGATGAGCTTATCGGGTGTGATCTCGCCGGCGGACACGCGCGGGACGACAGAGAAGGTGCCGTTGCGTTGGATGTTGGCGAGATACCTGTCGTTCGTGTCCTGTAAGCCGTGGTACGATTTATCCATCACATGCTTGTTGTACAATGTCGCCATGACTGACGCTACTACCGGTTTACATGCCTCGCAGCCGAGAGCCTCGCGGTCATTGCCAGCTTCTTTCATGACTTCCTGCATGGTCTTGAGTTTCTTGACCGAGATGATGTTGTACAGATCGGCGCGCGAGTAGTTGAAATGCGCGCAGATGTGGTTCTTGACCTCGTTGCCCATCGCTTTCATCTGTGCGTTGAAGATGCTGGTGACGAGGGGCATGCAGCCGCCACATCCAGTTCCGGCTTTCGTACAGGACTTCACATCGCCGATGCTGGTGCAGGTTCCGTTCTTGACGACGTTGACCACGCCGCCTTTCGTGACGTTGTGGCAGGAACAGATCTGCGTGTCGTCGTCGAGGTCATCTCCCCCGTCATCCCCATCTTTGCTAGCTCCTAAGATGAACTGGCTCGGTGGCACGTCGAGCATCTTCTGGTTCTTGACCATAGGTACAAGCTTAACATAGTCTCTCGTGTCGCCGATCATCATGCCACCGAGGAGGTATTTGCCGTCCACGGTAAACAAATACTTCTTATAAACTGCCTGAAACGGATCCTTATACGTCAGGGCTTTCACGGGACTTAGAGTTGGACCATCAGTCGGAGCTTTCACCCCGTTCCGCTCGTCCTCAGCCTTCTTCGCCGCCCTCAGAGGCATGAACTTCGGACCATCTCTATCAGCGAAAAAGTCACCGAAACTGGCGACTTCCACGCCCAAGAGCTTGAGTTTGGTGCTAAGATCCGGGCGCTTAAATTTCCTTGGCGCATGATGTTTCGCCTGCGTCAAGTTGAAGGAGAGCACATCTGCCATCTCGACACCAGGGGCGATGAGGCCGAACGTCTGGTTCTCCCAGCTGGCACACTCGCCAATAGCGTAGATATCCTCGACACTCGTGCTCAAGTCCTTGCCGACCACGATCCCACCCCCGCGATCCGCGCACTTGATGCCAGCTTTCCTCGCCAGCTCATCACGAGGCCTGATACCGATAGCAAAACAGATAGTCGAGCAATCCATGCGCTCTCCATCCTCAAACTCCACGCCTTTGACTGCATTCTTCTCGTCGACCTCGATCTTGCCGACGCGTTTCGAGAGCAGGACTTCCAGCCCTAGCGCCCTGACTTGCTCCACCACGAGCCCGCCGGCGTCGCCGTCGAGCTGTCTGCTCAGCACCCAGCGGTTCCGCTCGACCAGGCTGACTTTGCTGAAGGCGTTGAGGTCGGTCATCGCATGTGCGGCTTCGAGACCGAGAAGACCGCCGCCGACGACCACGCCGTTTGTGCCGTTGCGGGTCGAGGAGTGGTCGATGAGGTGTTGTAAGTCCTCGATGGTGCGGTAGACGAAGACGCCAGATGCGTCGTGGCCGGGTGTGTGGCGCGGGAGAAGAGCGTCGGAGCCGGTGGCTAGGACGAGGACGTCGTAGGGGACCGTCTCGCCGGAGGAGCACTGGACGACTTTTTGGTCCGGGTGGATGGAGAGGACTTTGGTGTTGATGTGGTAGTTTAGTGAGCCTTGTGGCACCTTTTGATACTGCAAGATTATCATTAGCATCATAATGCAGCCTGTAGACTCCATCGGAATGCAAACATACCCATTCCTTCGGATTAAGATATAAATTCTCCACCTTCCGATGCTGGAAGAAACTCGTCAGGCCAACCCTATTATACGCCAGATGTTGCTCCTCGCCGATGACGATGGTATCGTATTCTCGCTCCTTTGCATCGAGCTTCATGAGCTTCTCACTATTTCAACAGGTTAATCCATGCCGCCTATGGCCGCTCGTCACGGACAGACAGAATCTTACATGAAGGATATCCCAACCATGCCCAGTCCCACAACGACAATCTTCTTCCTCGTCGGCCAAGCGGCCTTCTTCTCAAGGCCCTTCCCTCCATTTCCTCCTTCCACCTCCACCACCGACGTCTCTGTCTGCGAATCCGTCATCCCTCACAATCTCTCTCCAAACTCTACCTCCCAAAGTAATCCGTATCGCCCACGCCTCAAACGCTCAGTCAACCTCAACGCTCTCAGGCAACAGATACGTCTTCACAGCACGATCCAGCAGCCTCGCAGCCGTCGTCACAACTATCAAAAGCAGCGTGGCAGAAAAGTACGAGACGAGGACGTCGACTCCAAGATATCCGCCTCTGGCCATCGCATTATTACCCATCTCGTCTCCTCAGATCTCTGCCGGCCTCCACGCCGCCCGCAGGCTTGGATATATCCTGCTGCATCTCCCGCCCAAGTCCCCGGAGAAGCTGGCCGGACGACACATCTGCGCAGACTCGTCGTCCGGCCTTATCGCGCATCCCAGCATCCACGATTCCACGCACCTTGCCTCGCGCAGCACTGCTCCGTATCCGTACGTGTAGAGTATGTACATGCTATAGAGCCAAGGACGCAATGGGCAAGATCAAGATAAAAAAATGCCATTCGTCGAGACCGAGGAGAAGCTGAATTGCATCCCGTCGAGCTTGATAAGGGATCTGGAATTGGAGGGACGGCGCTGACTGGCTGCAGCCGAGAGATAAGAACGACGGCTGTGGGAGACTGTCAGACCGAGACTGAGACTGAGATGCAACGCCGCGGAGATGGCTGCGAGTCTGCGAGATAGATCATGCCGCTGGAGCTACAGTACAAACACAATACCAGCCTGTATCTTCCTCTCATCTGACTAACTCTCTTTTGCCTCTTTTGCGTCAAGAAGAATAGAAGATTGTCTTCCCGGCCGAATTGCTGCAATCTATCTATATCATGGTGTCACCCTGGGCATTTCTCCGATCGTGTCACGTGGAAGACTACGAGGTAAGATGGAACACCGCACGCACGAACGCCATCGTTGTATTGTACGAATACGATGGCATCATATAACTTTGCTTTGCATTGAAGCGCAAGATATATGAATAAAGATACGTTTTATTTTACGAAGCTCTACGTGCAGAACAGAGTGCACGCACGCATGGTCATCTAACATGTGTAAACAAATATATCTTCTATTTGCAAGCAACGGCGCTGCGCCAGCATATCATAATTCGATCGATCTACCAAGTAAACAAATGAAAAAGAAGTAGAGTTGCGAGCTTTTCTCCCCTTCACTCTTTCGTCTGTCGCTCGCTCGCTCAGAAGCGTCCGCATTATAGCGAAGACCATTTCCTTACCTTTCCTCCCTAGATTGTCGATTTCCCCGATCAACGATCAACGCCTGCATCTCTTGCTGCAAGAGATACACAGATAACAAATGAAATCCCCCATCTTACAGCATCCACGAAACTTGCCAGTCATGAAGTCAGAAAATCAGAAAGAAAGGAAAACAAAGGCGCAAGATTCTAGCATCCCTCCCCTAAATCACTCATGCTCTCATACCCCGTATCGCCCCCATCACCCATACCCACACAAGATTTGGCGACTTCAATGCACCTCTCCACACACTCAGCCTTGACCTCCTTCCCAACACCCTTCCCGCTAGACCCACCAATCCAGATCCTCAGCGCGCCCGCCATCCCCTCCAGCGCCGCCGCACACTCCGCCCTCGCCTCCTCACTCTCGACAATCACCTCGAGCAAGCGATAACAACTCGCAAAGCCCAGCAGCGACAACTTGCTCGGCGTCGGCTCAATGCCCTTGATGATCGGGAACGCCGCCTTGCGCGCCTCGGAACCCGGACGCGTCAGGTGCGCCAGCGCTTTGGCGCACGTCAGCGAGAGCGCGATGTCCGTCAGCGCCGCCCCAGTGCTGGGCTTCATGATGAGCGTCGGCACCGCGCCCGTCACCGCGGTCTCCTTGTCCTCTAACGCCGCCTCGGTCGGAGTGATCGCATCAAGCTCCTGCGCCGCGACCGCGATGCTCGCGCCGCGCTCTTCACTGACGAAAACAGCGCGCGTGACCAGAGCGCGCAGGCGGGCCCCAGAGCCGACGGGCGCGGTGTCGATAGCAGCGCGGATGTCGCGGACGCGCATCGCATGGTTGGCGTTGGAGTCCGCGTCGGCTTGGAGCGTTTCCTCGAGGACCTTGTGCAGTGTCATGCTGGAGAACCAGGCGGCGACGGCGTCGAGCGGGCTGCGGATCGTGTGGTCGTCGACAATGCAGTTCATGCCGTCGCTGTCGCCGAGCGTGTTGTGCGTCGTCGGCAGGTTCCAGGCGAGGTTGTAGGCGCGCTGGATGATGCTGTCCCCGAGCACGTCGTCTGCGTCCTGGCTGAGCAGCGCTGCGAGGTGGTCAGGGAGGGGCTCGAAGTCTGGTGAGGGACGGGTGGCGTGGGCGAGGCTGAGGAACTGATGGAGTTGACGGGCTTCGTTCCACTTCCAGCGTGCGAGATGGACGGCGATGTCATTGAAGAAATGCGATCCCGCGAAGCTGCCGTTGCCCAGCTCCCATAGGAGGACGCGGACGTGGAGCGCTTTGAGCATGAGGCGCGCGGGGGTCTCTGGGAGCGTGCCGGACGCGAGCAGAGTGAGTGTTAATCGGGATTTGGAGACATCAATGTCGCCGCCGACGAGTTGAGCATCGAGCGCGATAGACCACGCTTTGATGCGGGCGGCTTCCTGTTGCTCGGTTGTGCCAGTGATGATGGCGTAGCCGTAGGCGCCAATGAAATTGCGAACGCTCAGTTTGAGCATTTTAATGAGGATAGCGGTGGCTTCAAGGAAAAAGCTGGGGCGAGGGACCCAGACGGTTTGGATCGCTGTTAACCATGCCTGACGGCGGACCTGGATGGGCGAGGCAAGTGAAGGTGCCACACCAATAGTGGAGACGGCGGCCTTTTCGTCAGCTGGCTTTTGGGGCTTGTTGAAGAAAGACGGGATGAAGACGTAGACTAGAGCTCCGATCATAAGGAATAATCTGAGGTAGCTAAATGTCTGAGCAGCTGAGAAGTGATTGCCGAGCACGTTAATTTCGGCAGATGACCTGATATACCTGGCCATACCACCGAGCAGTTGCGTAGGGACCGCAAAGAGTCCTCTTGAATCAGATGGGTCACCTGTGGACTGGGACTCGCTGAAGCCCTCTAGAATCATGAGTCCGGCAAGTGAGCCAACCATCATCTTGCCAAAGTAAGCTCCATTATTTGACCAGGCATTTGTACCGCCTTGAGCACGGTTCATCTGCTGTTGATATGTCTCTTGCGGCACTTGGTAAGTCTGTTGGTTCATTTGCTGCGCTTGATGAATTCTTCGGAAATCTTCGGGAACCTCAATCATGCCTCTGGGACTGACATTGGGAGTAACCTGTCCGTTAAGTCGTGCGCTCGATCCATTCATGAATTGGTCTTGCCCGAAGTTGAATGGCTGAAGAGAAGTCGGTGCCGAGTTCATACCCATCGACCCCGATAGGAATAATTTCTCAAAGGCAGCAATTCTTGCCTTCATTGAGGCATTGTCTTCGGCTAGACGTTTTGTTCGCTTCTCAAGATGCCGAATGTACTCGGTTGCCTTTGCTAGGACCGTTGCCTGCATAGCATTAGTAGGCCCCTCGAACAGTCAATGTGCATAGACCTACCTTGTTCAGTTTATGGGCAGGAGTGAGCCCTTGTAAATCTTCCTTCTCTCCATCTTCTCCTCGAGCATTCTTTGCCATCACGCGAAGACTGGGAACGCTGTCACGCAATGCAGCAATCTTGTCATTCAAGTTCGTGCGATAGCGCTTCTCAATCATATTATGTGCCGTCTTCTTCACGGGACGGTGGGCACCCTCATCTCCGGAAGCTTCATCTTCGACGTCAACTTCTTCGGAGGACGATTTCCGCTTTCGGGTGTGATCGTGGTGGTCCGGCGACGACACGGAACCACTCTTATACGTGCTGGCCGCCGATTGAGGACTGTGTTCCTGTGTGGAAGGGTACTGGAGGTGCTCGGGCATGGCGATACTGCGCAGTAGTTCCTGCTGCGCCGCAGTCAAAGTGAGCATGTTCGCCGGCTGCACGGCTGGCTGAACAGTCTCGGTCTCGGCCTTTGGCTGCACGGGATCGCGTGCCTGAGGAGGATCCCATGAGAGTGGTGTCGAGTAAAGACCGGCCTGATCGTATGGTGGGGTATCTTGGAGGTTCCAGCTGTCCTGGAACAAAGGCTCGTCGTCGAGGTTCAAGATGTCGCCGAAGACACCGTCCTGGTCGAAGTCGTCGAGATTGGGTGATATCTCAGCGTCGAACTTGAGCCCATTGTTGAAGGAACTCTCTTCTGTTTTTGTCGCCATGTCTGAGATTGGGCGATGGGTAGGTAGGTAGTGAAGCCTGTCACTTTGGTTGCCACGGGAGGGCTCGTGGAGGACTCTGGCGTCCCGCGCTCGGCGGATAGGAGGTATATATATACAGTGGTCGAGAAGGGCAGGCAGTCGTTAGGTAGCAGGAACAATGCAGCAGAAGCAGGAAAGTCGTCAGTGCTCACTCCTCAAGGTTGATTGATGTGCGGTGGAAAGGCGAACAACAAAACAAGAACACAGAAGAGCGATCAGATATCAGATATCACGAAACGAGGGGGAGAGACAGTATGGTCGGTACGGTGGAAAAATGGATGACTGGATTCGGAAAGGAATTGGAAAATCCGAATGATTCTTCTTTTTTGGAAAAGAGAGAGGCACTCCCGACACTGCTGCATTCCTCCCTCTCGCCCCCCGACGGGGTCCAAGGGAGTGCCAACGCCATTATTCTTGCCCTCGTGAGAGTTGACAGACAAAATCGTACGACTGCTGACTAAGGAAACGGCTGTTCGAGTTGTGTCGCTGGGGCTGGGGCGAATGGGAAGAGCGCGTTCCGTCGGCAGCCGCCTCTGAGATGGCCGAAGATGGCCGATGCATGCTGCCTGAGGATTCAGGAATGAGGATTGGCACTCACGAGTCAGAGATAGGTAGATACGTACCTACATACCTATTATTATAATATTTTATAATATTTGCACGTTGGGAAGCCTCGAGGAACAGAATGGCTATATACATCTATATACCTAATACATCCCTAATACATACCTATTTGCTTCTTCTTCTTTATGTCCACGTCTGGCGGGATAGGGTCTCTCCCTTCCCTCTCCCCTTCCCCCTTCCCCCTTCCCCTTTCCACGCTCTCCCACGCATGCTTTTGTGTCAACTGGCACGTGGGTAATCTCTAGCTCACGTGATGAGGTTCTACACCTACTTTTGTAACCTTATTTCTAAGGCCCTTAAGAGTATAAAATTGACGTAGATTTGTATGTGTCACGTGGGCTGGCAGTTCCAACGTTTGGGACCTGGGGTGGTAGACTGGTCGTTGGCCATCCAGAACATCAAACCATCTTCCTCTGAGGCTCTGCCGCCTCCCTCCTGATATAAGTACATACCTGGTTAGATATGTATATAGCATACCTATGTATATAGCTATCCTCCCTCCACTTACCCTCCTCTTCAATCTTGCCTTCGTACTTGGCAACTCGTCGGTCGCATGCACGCTATCAAGCCTATCAGCATGCGAAACCCTCAAGGTTTGACGCCGAAACGCGAGGCGACATCGCTTCCCCGGACAGAAACAGCCACACTGAGGCGTTCTTCCATATTGATTCCTGTGATTCGTCGACACAGACGACCAAGACTGCCAACACTGCTCTTTGACGTCCTCGAGAAGATCAGGGACCCCTTTTCACACAATGCCGGAGCATCTCCTGTCGGAGTGCCTGTTCCATGACAGGGCAAATCTCTCTTGGCCGAGTCTTGATCGACTGCTCCTGGGTCCTCACCCATGCCGAGCCTTAGCATGAGCTTGATCAGCGATGGACCTCACAAGACACCGTACCGAGTATGATTGTATCAAGCTGGACATGTTAAGGTACATACATAGCCTTTTGGGAGAAGCCGTGTGGAATGGCCGTGTTCCGAACGTGCACCAGCTACCGCTCTGTCCTCCTCCTCCATCTCTACTCTATCTTTACTCCGTCAGATCTCAATCTCTCTTCTTGAATCCTCATCGTCGTGGTGAATGTCGCCGGCGCTCACCATCGATGGCACGATGATTCAAGCTCGCAATGCCCTTTCTTGAGTCTTCACGTTCTTACTACCCATAGACTGGGCTTCGATCCTTCTCTTCTTTCGTCTTCCTTTCTATAACGACGGCAATGGCCACCATCCCAGACAGCGTCCAGACGCTATCTGCTGCCTTTTCGTTGTCGGTATCCCTTCTGTAGTTTCTGCCTCGTCGTGCTAATATCTGGTCAGTGGTATACTCTTACAGGCCGCAGCATCGGCGTTCATTCTTTTTTTCAAGGGCCATGGCTCAACAATTTTTCACGATTATCGGAGGCTGGTCCTCATATCTTTCACTATATCGTCGGCTCTATGGGCACAGATAGGATTTCTTAATTTCATGATACCCGCTAGAGAGCTGAATATCTGTCAAGGGACTATCGTCGTATCGACTCTCTTCGACCAAGTAGCACGGACGTTGAGCGCGGCATTTCTGCTTTGGACTGTTGCGCACACAGTGAAATCCCCAGCTGAGAAGTATGGCCTTGCGTGCTTGATTGGAGCAAGAGCGTTGGGAGGCGGTGTTTTTACTCTATTTACGAGGCCGCAGTTCGCACCTCTATGCTTGCCGAGATCTGCTATTCTGCCAGTTGCGATCCTGATTATCGGCCTCGATACCATTATAATCGGCATCGTGATGATTCGCATCTTCACGCTGGGCTTTTTGGGCAGTAACCACAATATCCAGTCGACGACGAACAAGGAGCAGGGAAAGGCTCTCACCTTATTCACTGTTGGATTTGCAATTTGGACGGGAACCAGTGTCACTTTACATCTTGGGATTACATCAATTATTCTGCTCCTTCGCACTGCTATACCCGCAGCTGGTCTCGTCATTCTCATAACCATTCTCACCATATGGCCTGAAGCCCTACTATCACCTCGAGAAGCAGAGATTGGGACACCGGAATCTCAATCACCGTTCATTGCCCCGCCAAGGCCACGATTCCCATCGATAATCACTGGTGATGGCTCTCCTGTGGCTGTTGCTGGCATGACTAATAACGGACGACTTTTTGTTGTCAATCCTTCAAGCACTCCTAATACCTCGCCGCAGTTAGCGAATGCTGATGATTACGACAAATCTCTCACAAAATTTGGAAATATACTCGTCAGTACTCGACCGGGTGATACTGCTGGTCAAGATGCATCGAGAGACAGACGGGCCTCGAGTGGTATTTTCGGAAATATTACTACCATTCAGACCAGAAATACTGCATTAATCTCAGCTCCGGCACCCATTGTACCATTGACCCAAAGATCAAGGCCGATTTGGGATGGCGAGGAACCAGATAGGCAGAAGCGCTCGTTTTTTAGCCGCTCAAAACGACCTGCCCAATCTGCTGTCCGCAAGCTGGCCATCTCTCAGCCAATATTGGTCGACGCTGAAGAATCATCGACCGCGCCCTTTGTGAGGATGCAGACGGTGGATCTTGCTACTGCAGCAGCTAACGAACAAATGCGGCGCGAAGAAGCGGTTGCCCGAAGACAACTCGTTGCAACTCGTCCGGCTCCCCCACCGCCAACAATGCCGCCTTCTGAGGCATTGAAAAAGAGCATCAGCACCGTTCGTAAGAAGCCTTCAGGAAATTACCCCGAATTGAAATACAAAGTATCCAATAGCTCTGTCAGTTCGAATGGCAGCTCCAGTTCTTCCAGTCTGTCTCCTGGACACGAAGATGTTAGAAGAAGGTCTCCGAGACAGACGAAGACATTTGATCTGGATGAGAAGAGACAGTATTACAAGCCTGTATTGGAGAATAGCCTGCCACAGAACCCAACTTTGAAAGAATTTGAAGCAACGTCTCAGAAGCGACAGACCGTTATGTTCATGAAAGACATTGCCTACGACGATCCAGGCCTGGTCAGCTCAATCATCAATGATGTGCCGAATTTCTCAAAGAAAACCAGGCCTTCCCTCGATCTGTCAAAATCCAAGGGACTTTCTTCAAGTAACTCAGTTTTGCATCGAGCACGTCCCTACAAGAAAGCTGCAGAGACCGAGATAGTGTTCTTCCCGAGCGAGCCATCTCCCAATCATCGACGAAGTAGGTCTGGCTCTTCCGTACTAAGAGCGCCCAATGTTGACAGTCCTACATCGCTGCCTCCTCTACCTGCACCACCCGCGCCTCAAACTGGGTTTCGTGGACTCTTGAAGGATCATATCCGCAATATGTCAAACGATGAGAAAATCTCCATGCTCTTTCCAATGCCGCCCGGAGGGACTCTCAAGCCTCAACGACGATCATCTGTGCCATCTTTGCCGAGCAATGCATCAGTGACAGAAGCAATAGAAATCCTAAGCGGCGAAGATATTGCGAGTCGTAGAGCCTCTAGGAGGTCGACGATAATATCGTTGTTTCCCGATCAGAAGCAGCAAGATCTTTCATCGATTCTCCCTACGAGACACATTATTGAGCGAGATACATATCGAAATACCCTTAATGCTGGAGTGCCCGATTTGGCTAGTGATGTCGTTCCTATAAGGAAATCAAATATTCCATCTCACATATTAAAATCTGCATTCACGGAAACAACTGTTGAATCGGATGACAGCATCAATGAGGCAAGAGAATCAATACCTCCTCTCCCACGGCCTGAGTCTTCTCGACACGATTCCAACATTTCTGGTATCACCGAAGCTGTTCTTCAGGATCGCAGCTTTATGACGTTAATGATCGACTTCAACCAAGGCGAAGTCTCGCCCAAATCCACCAAGAGCAAGGCTGGCAAATCGACATTCCTCCATGACTCAAGCCAAACTTTTGCAAGCGATGTTGTCACGACATTTTCGGGACATTCATGGCATACTCGCATCGGGGATGAAATACCCACATTTTCCAACCGACCCAAACACCTGCGGTCAAAATCCACTCCACCGCCGGCTGCTCTCATCTTATGGACAACGAAACCTCGCATTTCCATTGCTCGACCACCAGTACCAACTGTGGTCGTAGACACGCCAAATAGAGCCCTAAAAGAGATTCAAGCGCAGTTGAAAAAACTTGAGCAACCCAGCGATATCCTGCCATTCCTACGTGATCGGTCATCTAGTCTCAGCAACATCTCCAACGACCGCCGTAACGATCTGCTTGCAGAGCTCGAGAATGAGGCCGGTGAACAGGAGAACGTGTGGTTACAACTTCATCTTAATATCAATCGAGACTCCAGAGGGTCAGAAATTCTCACGCCGCTTACGGAAAAGCGGAGTTCTGTCGGATCAGTCCCGTCGGTCAAAGCTCCGTCGATCAGAGAGGCGAAGAAAGCGAGGGTTAAGAGTATCGGGCAAGCAGCGCAGTATAGTGCAGTCCCAGCAGCGAAGCAGGATGGCCAGAAAGCCAAGCCAGGATTCTGGAAAGATAAGCTTGAAGGGGCACAAAAGGCTTATGCCGACAATGCGCCTTCATTCTTGAATCTACTTGCGAACCCAAAGGCTCCAACTGTTAAGCCAGCGCCGACAGAAATAATCAAATCTAATAGCAAAACGCCACTAATTACTGCTGTCATTAAATCTGCTATTGAGCCAAAGCAACTTTGGCAACCTCAAGTTTCAAAGCCGACAGCAACAGTTGGGTTTTTATGGACTGCTCCTCAACAGGGTTTTCTAACTCGCATTGTGTCCCCTGAGCCTGCTGCGCTTGATATCAGACCAGCACAGCGACGAATCAACGAGCATCTTCGCCTTCAAAGTCTGCATATGTGGTCGAAGCCTATCGCAAGCCGCACTCGTCCAACGGCCGGCCTCTGGCGATCGAAAAGCACTCGTCCGACAAGCATCATCACTCGTCCAAAGACACAGAAGCCTGTCCGGAAGTCGAAAATGATGACATTCTTGCCTGATATAAGTAAGTCACTCCCTTCTCCTGTATCGAGAGTTTTTGGAGGTTTTAATACTGATATACTGATTGCTTGGTGCCTCTAGTTGAAAGCCCAAGTCCACTGCCAAACAGGCGAGACACTCTAGGAATCTTCAAGTTTCCTTGGGGAGAGAAGTCAGATCAAGCGGTTTATCAGCCTGCTCTACCGATGATCCCTTCTCTGCCGAATCTTATGATTCCCGGGACTCTCTCATCCAATGGTTTGAGCGAGGACTATTCGTCCTCTTTCTTTGACGATTATGATGACCCTGAATATCAATCCGATTTTACAGACTTCGATACCGAATCTCCCAGCGACGAAGGTAGTGATGATGGCTTCGATGAGTCTACACTGTGGGAAATTGCCAATTTATTAGACTCCACGGAGGTTCCAAGCCGGAATAGTCTGCTCCCACAGTTGAGGATCATTGAGGATTATGATGATTCCGACGACGAAGTTATGCCGGCTACGAGAGCACCAATTGTCAAGTTCATGCCGATCATGCCGCTGAGCCCGAATCCGAGGAGTCCAGCGATCAAGGAGGATGCAGAGAGTGACCCAGAAAGACTCGCCTTAACTCCTGAGCCCGTGATTGAGACACAATGGCCGCTTCCTCCTGTTTCAACTGTCCCATCAGTTAAGATCGGTGCTGATGGCCTTCCGGAAGATAGTGCATCCTATTGCCTGTGGGCCGGTCCTAGCTCGTCGTTGGAGAATGTCTCTGAGCCAACGGCTTGGGCTGAACCTCCCGCCGCCTGGTTGGCTGAAAAATCTCATCTTCCAAAGAATCCTCGAGATACCATGACCGTCAAAAGCAAGGGCCTTTCCAAATCTACTATTCTTTCAAAGCCAAAGTCTCTTCTTTGGGCGCCATCCAAGCCCAGCACAATCGTCGAGTCAAGAGGCCTCTTTACTGTTGCATCATCCAGCAGGGCCACTCGTGTTACCAATCAAGAGCCTGCAGCAGTTGGCATGGTCCGAAAGCCTCGACCAAGCACGGCTCCACTGCCCACAATTACCTCCAGCAGTTTATGGTCCGATAACCGTCGCATGTCCCTTTTCACTGTCGATTGGATCTCCGAGTCAACAGTCCGTGCGAGGAGTCCTTCAGTCGCCTCTTCCTCTGGGAGAAGTTCGCCAGAGACCCCAGGAGAATCGGACACTCTTTCCATCACGACAGTGGGAACCAAGGCGTCCAGTCTCTGGAGCGAAAGCAGCGCTATGGAAGTGCCGTTCATGCTGATGGAGGCCGGTCCTGCGAAGGTTAAGAAGGTATCACCTACATCAAAACGCTCAGCAACACCGGAGGAGTGGGATGAAGCCCTGATGCAGGCAATAAAAGCGTCTGCAGTTCCTGCGATGAAGGTTGAGAAGCCAACAGCAACAAAGGCGATGTGGGATGAGGCGCTCCAAGAGGCTTTGCAGGCTTCAGCCGTGAGCCCAGCCGTGGGCTCAGTCGGGAGGATGTGGTCGCCATCATCAGCTTCCACGCCCGAGACGATGAGCTCAGGACTGCTTTGGAACAAGGATGAGCCTCGCAGCTCCACAGACTTGCCATCTCTGTCTCCTCTCGCTCGTCCAATAGTCAAGAAATGGAGTGTGTCTCTCATCCTCCCAGAACTCACTTGCACGAGCATGTGGTCAGTCCCTTCGTTGACAGATGGTCCTGTTGAGCGCAATTGGATGCACGAAGCAGCTGGCATCTCTCAGCAGGCTTCAGCTGTGAGCCCAGCCGCAAAGATGTGGTCTCCATCGTCAGCTTCCGCGCCTAAGATTGCAAGCTCCGCACTGCTGTGGTTCAAGGATGCATCTCTCAGTTCCACCGACTTGCCATCTTTATCTCCTGTTGCTAGTCAAACAGTCAAGAAATCGCCGACAAGTGTATCTTCCACTCTCCCAAAGCTCACTTCCACAAGCCTGTGGTCAGCCCCTTTGTCGGCACATGCCGCCGAGCGCAACTGGATGTCTGAAACGGCTCTTGTCTCTCAGACCCTCCCTATGGGCATATGGACGCCTCCCGCGCCATCTCCAAACCTCCCCGTCCCCGCCGCTAGAAGTCTCCGGACGCCCACTCCAGCGTCTCCTCCACACTCGCCAGCCTCAGCATCCAGCGATGCAGTGTCCAGGCCAGGAGCATCCAGCCCGCCGCCAGCAGCGCACATATTGCAGCCTGCGAGCCCAGAAATGGAGCCGTGGAGTCGGGAAGCCAAGGAGCGGGCAAGTTTGCCAGTAGTCCAGAGCACGCGGCTATGGCACCCGAGTTGGGCATCGTGGGGGGAGGAAGAGAAGGAGGAGAAGGATTGGGCTGGAAAGAGGAAGAGTAGTGGGGCCAGTTTTAAGTATTAGGAGGCATTTGAGCTGAGGAGGAGACTTGGCCGGGGAGGGGGGAGGGTAGATAGATGTATAGGGGGATTGAGTGTGAGATATACATATCCATATTTAGTAATGTAGCGGGCACTTACTGTAATTGGAATGTATCGCATTTAGTACACCAGCACCTTGGGGCCAGTCTTACTCAGCGACTCATGCATTCAGGCAGAGGCCACAGCAGCCGATTGAGCGGGATGTGTGAGGATAACCATCACGTGCCCAATGGGCCATGGCAGTCTTCGATCGGTCGATCACATGCCACAGCGTGTCCCTGCTTTCCTCTTCTGGCCTGCTGTGGGGGGAGACAAGGCGCACTTGACCCGAACAAGGCCGGGGCAACGCTAGGCCTGAAGCGAAGTGGACCCTAGGCACGCGACCGCCTTTTCATGGACGCTGTCGTAAATTGGGGAGATGGCGACGACTCTCCACTTCGCTTCGTCCTCTCCTGGATGCTCAATTGCCTATTGTCGTGTGGAATTGTCGCATTGAGATATATATTTCATAGCTCTGCTGCTGAGATTGCTGAGATAGAGGTGAAGTGCCAGTGAGACGAGTAGAGACGAGTAGAATAGACTAGAGGTAGGTCTCTTTCTGACGTCACGACGGCGACAGCGGTCGCGTGTCGATTCTTTAGTCCCCCTTTTCGCCTTGCTGCTGGAATCCTGCCCTTGGTCGAAGTATGCTGATATCTTCACTCGCAGAATACACCATTGCAGACTACTATATATACATCAAGCGGACTACAAATCCACAACCAGCTCACCACCCAGGCCCGTCCATACCACCACCATGGGCACCCGCAAATTCTCCACCTCCACCGTCCGCTTCATCCCCCTCACCTACTCCCCCTTCGACTCGCAGTCCTCAGCCCTGCGCCTAATCCTCTCCATCTTCCCCGACTGGGAGCACACCTCCGGCACCATCGAATTCGTGCGCTTCACCGAGGGCATCACAAACACCCTCCTCAAAGTCATCAATGTGCGTCCCGGCCTCTCCCAAGAACAAATCGACGCCGAGGCCGTGCTGCTGCGCGCCTACGGCAAGGGCACAGACCTGATCATCGACCGCGAGCGCGAGACGCAGAACCACGAGCTGCTCACGAAGTACGGGCTGGCGCCGACGCTGCTGGCGCGGTTCAACAACGGCATGCTCTACCGCTTCATCAGGGGGAGCGTGACGAGCCCCGCCGATCTGCGCAGGGAGGAGGTGTACCGTGCGGTCGCGCGCCGCCTGGCGGAGTGGCACGCCGTGGTGCCGTGTCTGCCGGCCGTGCGGGCGCCGGTCGAGGAGGAGGAGGAGGTCAGTGAGGCGATGGAGGCCGTGGCGCCGAGCGAGAGGAGGAGGGATCCGGCGGTGCAGGCGGCGATTGATAATGTGGCGCCCGGCAAGGTGGCGCCGAACGTGTGGACGGTGATGCAGAAGTGGATCTTTGCACTGCCGACGGACACGGAGGTGCAGCGCGAGCGCCAGGCGGGGCTGCAGAGGGAGCTGACGCGCACGATTGCGGAGCTTAGCGATAGGCCGGGGTTGGGGAAGGATAGCTTGGTGTTTGCGCATTGCGACCTGTTGAGTGGGAACGTCATTGTGAAGCCGACGGAGGAGAGGGATGGTGTGGCGGCGAAGGAGGCCGTGACGGAGGTCTCGTTCATCGACTACGAATACGCGGTGCCGTCGCCGGCGGCGTTTGACATCGCAAACCACTTCGCGGAGTGGGGGGGCTTTGACTGCGACTTCTCGGTCCTGCCAACGCGGGCGCAGCGGCTGGGGTTCATCCGCGAGTATATACGCTCGTACTTCGGGCACCTGGGCGCGGCGAAGGGGGAGCAGGAGCTGGAGAAGGAGGCGCAGAGGCTGTTCGAGGAGGTGGATCTGTTCCGGGGCATGCCGGGGCTGTACTGGGGGGTGTGGGCCATCATTCAGAGTGTGATCAGCCAGATTGACTTCGATTATGCGTCGTATGCGGAGGTGAGGCTCGGGGAGTATTATGCGTGGAGGGCGGAGAGGGAGGGGTCGAGGGTGGGGGAGATGCCGCTGAGGGAGAGAAGGTGGGCCGAAGAGGCTTGAGGGCGAGAAGTGCTTTGGCACGACTTCATCTGAGCGTTTGAGGAGAGGAGAGGTGCTTGGTCGCCATACCGCTGCATGCATGATTCCAGGCGTTTTTAATTTTCGATTTTTGGCATGATGGAGGGAGGGAAAAGAGAGGGCAATGGAGGAAGGGAGCGATTCAACTGATCCGTTTAGCGATGGCGTTTTGGGCTTCAACAACCCAGGAAAATGGAGCGGGACAGCCCTTTCTGATGCTCTTTCTTGTGATTTTGTGGAAAGGGGGGGGGGAGAGCATTAGAGTAGCATTGCGTGCATGTGGCATTTGAGAGTTTTCAGGTGCGGCGCAGACTCGGTATAGGTAGATACTCATGAAAGTAATGGATCGAAAAGCAACATAAGCAATTAAGACAGCCGTGCACAGTACATAGCAGCGCGACGTGAATGTATGCATCGGCGAAAAGATGGTGTGGGTGGGGATGACAGATAGCGCGCGCAAAACGGGCTCCACAACGGAGTGGAGAAAGCAAGCCCTCGGACACACAACGAAGGCAAAAGGAGACAAAATGAAAAGGTCACACCGAGGATCGAACTCGGAACCTCTTCGGTGTGAGCGAAGCGTCATAACCATTAGACCATGCGACCTGGATCTGTCGATGTCAGCGCTGTGGAGGGGTTTGTGGGCGGTGTGCTGGTGCGGTGCGGGCGTCTGCGAAGGAGAGAGAGAGAGAGAGAGAGAGAGAGCGCTCGCTGGTGCGGTCGCGCGGATGGGAGCGTGGAGGATTTCGATTTTCGGAGGGTTGGCCGAGGGATGCGCACTCCTGTGCGCTTCTTGGGTGTGGCTAGCTGGGATCGAGGCGGCGGGGAAGGGGATGGAGTTGCGGGTGGTTGGGACTTGGGGGTTGGAATGGTGGATCAGTCGGCCGTGTGTCGAGAGGTTACTCGCTCTTGGAGACATGAACACGGGATATCGCAGCAGTAGTGGTAGTGGTAAATCCATTGCGTTTCCATTCATCTAAACTGAAAAACAAAAGATCGCTCTTATCGCCTTAGACTTCATACTCATCAACATCATCCGATCGTTTCATCTCAACCCATCCCATCCTTCCCAATCCCGTCGTGGTATATCCCATCTCCCGTTCTTCCCCTAAAAATCTACAAGAAAAGCCCATCCAATCTTCATCTTCACCATTCTAATAACCCCCATTATATCCTTGTCCGGGATATCCCCCACCTCCACCCTGGTATCCCTGCCCAGGATACTGACCCTGTCCCTGCGGCGGCCCCTGACTCCATCCTCCCTGCGGTCCGCCAAACTGCTCCGGCGGTCCCGGCGGCGGCGGTCCCTGGCCCCAACCCGGCAGCCCAGGCGGCGGCGGCCCATACCCTCCGGGCCCACCAAACGGCGGCGTCGGATGTCCAAAAGGACCCGGCGGCCCTGGAGGAGGAGGTCCGTATCCAGCTTCAGGTGGACCGTAGCCGCCTGGAGCCTGCTGCTGCTGGTATGAATCTTGTTGGTACGGCTGCTGATACGGCTGCTGGTACGGTTCCGTAGCATACGGCTCGTAGCTCATCGGCGGCGGTGCGCCTTCATAGCCATAGCTGGACGATGGACGCGACGTGTTGAGATACTGCTCTCCGCCGTAGCTCAGCGCGGCTGATGCGATGGACACAGAGGAATATTCGAATCCCGATGATCCGGGAGGAGCAGGCGAGACGCTCCTCGAAGTACCCTCCAGATCGCGCATGGCACCCAGATCTCTGGCCTGGATCTTGCTCCACACGGCGTTGGCTGCCTGGCCGTAGCCGCCGAAGGCGCTGTGCGAGTCGTGGCCGCCGCTGGAGTGGGAGCTGCCGTCGTGGATGTTCTCGCTCTTGTGGTTGCGGCCGGCTTTGACGGAGGCGGAGCCGAGCACTTGGTTCAGGTTGTCGCGTTGTGAGTTCTCGTCCACCCATTTCTTGACCGTGTTGAACATGTTTCGGTGGATCTCTATGCTGTCGTGGCGCGTGACTGGGTGGTGGAAGACGCGGAGAATGTCGTTACATACTTCGTCTACTGGGACACCCGGGTGTTCCCAGGCGTATAGAACGCGGCTAGATTAGAGATTAGATTCAAGGTTGATTTTGATTTATCGGCATGGACTTACGGAACGGCATATTGGAGAATCGTTCCGGCAACTCTTCCAGCAACGGGATTGAGGTAATTCGAAAAATGATCCTTGGAAAGCATGGAATGTGTCGGGTCACTGGAAGTTGGGTCATTCCATGGGAGGAATTGTTGGTCGGCACTGGCATCGACCACAGTGGTTGATCCTTCCTTCAATGCCTTGGAGACAGCCGCAATGATAGGTCTGATGAACGGCGCGAGAAGAGACAAGATGAACACCGTGATCTTCTCACTGATTGTCTCTACAAGCTTTTCCAAGCCTGGAATCTTGGCGATTGTAGCACTAATAGCCTTAACGATTTTGTCGCGGAATTCCAGAATTGGGTAAATCTGTGCTGCAGTCTTGACCGGATCGAAGTCAGGTCTCATGCCTGGGATGCCAGGACCTGGCGGGCCGCCAACAGAGTTAGGTGGGCCTTGAAAGCTGGTGTTCACGGTAGCTCTGGTCATCTGATTCTGATATTCTTGAGCTTGGGACTGAGCTTGCAAGTCCCGAGCTTGGCTTGCCAAACCAGCTCCTTGCCCAGGAATCTGAGCCAACAAGGTCAGGAAGTCATCGCCCCCTCCTGATGAGGAGCCAAAGAACCCACGGGTGCTTGTTCCAGCAGTGCTAGACTCGGCATTTTTGAGAGCGACATCGAGCTCGTCAACTTCTGACTGGGTGAAATGATCTGTAGCCTCCCCAAGAACCGAGTGCAAGAAATCAACGGCGCCAAATGTTCCAGTCGTCAAAGGATACACGCTATGTCCATGAAGATTAATCTTCGTGGCGCTTCCAACATGCGGAAATACTTCACGGAAGCCAAGCTCAATAAGAGCCAGCTCGACATAGTTGGTATGGGCTCCAAAGTCCTCAAGACAATGAAGACCCTGTCCTAAGCATCTCAATGCCTCACATAAATCGGCTTCCTTCCCGCTCGTACCGCCGGAACCATGGGTGTAGAGCCGACCGAAATGGATGCTCCTCGAAAGACTGTATTTGACATAGCCAGTGCTGGTTGCCCAACCGCCCCGCTCGTTGGCAATGTAATTCTTCATGCCAGTGCTCGGATCCACGTCCAGCTCAGCTCTTTGAACTGGGCCTCTGAGACGAGGATCAAACTTTCTGGCGTCCAAGTTATCAGCATAATCCTTTGGGTTGTCAATGTGTTCCTCCGGACGATAGACACCCAGTCTCTGTTCGGTGACTTCGAATTCCGCCGTGGCATAGCCGAAGGACAAGAAGCTCAGAACCCAGACCAAGATGCGGATAGTTGGAGCTGATACGCCCTTCAGGGAGCCAACATCAACTGCCTGGCTGTAGTCTCTGAGCCAGTTGCCAAAGTAGACGCGCTTGATCATCATGCTCGACCACTTATGGCCTTTCAGGAACGCGACCGTCTTGAGCATATCCTCGATATCTCCATGGCGCCAGTTGTGCCCCTCAACCGTCGATATCCCAGGAATGTTGCCCGCACCGAAGGCGAGCGTCGGCGCTGGACATAGGAGTAAGACAACGCAGAGGACGAGGAAGAGACTTCCAGGTGAAGATATCGTAAGTGCCATGATGAAAGGAGGGGTAGCCTTGAAGCTGCTGGACCGTTCGCAACTAACTGGCAAGGTGAGTGAAGACGCGTGGGAAAGGAAAAGAAGAGGGTATCGCCAGTGAAGGAAGAATGCGTGCCTTGCCGATAATATATATATAAGTTTACTCGAGATTACTCGAGAATGAAGGAGTGTGGAGGACAGCACAAGCTGAGGTCATCTTCATTATTGGTAGAGGTAAAGAAGGTACCTGGGTACTTGGTGTGGTGGGGGTATGTGCAAAGGTTCAGGGCCAGAAGCAATACATCAATCACGTGATGTAACCCCCCCTTCAGTTTTCAAGCCAATGTGTGATTGCCATTCCCGCATTATCGCAGGACCCTGGTCAAGGTAAATTTCAACAAAGCCTTTACAAGCCTCGCCTACAAGCCTCGCGTCGTTCCCTGGTCCGGCCTCCGAGATGTCTCCTGAGTAAAAGTCCATTTGTCACCTTACAAACTTAAATACTGCTACTACTACTTTAATTCTTCTCTCACCCCCATCCCCTCAATAAAACCTACCTCTCTCCCTTGCTGTCGACCTTCATCCCTTCAAAAAACACTTCTTACGATTTTGCGGTGTTGTGTCCTTTTGATTGTTATCGGCGCTGCTTTCCTCCCTCGTCAACCTCGTCAACCTCGTCAACATGCCTGCTCGGACCCTTCCGACCTTGTTGAGGTCCGAAGTCGAATCCCGAAACACCTCGAAATCCTGCTATGTGACGGTGGGCGAGAAGGTCTACGATGTCACCGACTTCATTGATGCGCATCCAGGCGGCGCAGACCTTATTCTCGAATACGGTGGAAAGGATATCTATGCAATCCTGCAGGACGAGGTCTCGCATGAACATTCAGAGGCGGCGTATGAGATCTTGGACGATGCGCTTGTCGGTTTCCTTGCTACAGACGGAGCGGCAGAGTCGACTCTGAAGCGCAGGAATGCTGGCCAGACAGGGACAGGGACAACAGAGAATGCGGGTCTGGAGCAGAATGGCACTGAACGCCTGGTATATGCCACAACCGGAGTTGCTTCCACAGAAGATCTCTCAAGGGACACCGATCTTTCCGAAGACTACAAGAGACACAAATTTCTCGACTTGAACAAGCCACTTCTGATGCAAGTTTGGTTCGGAGGCTTCCCCAAGAAGTTCTATCTCGAGCAGGTCCACAGGCCTCGACACTACAAGGGAGGAGCTTCTGCTCCTCTCTTTGGGAACTTCCTTGAGCCGCTCAGCATGACCCCCTGGTGGGTGATACCTCTCGTCTGGGCTCCACCAGTCGCCTACGGTACATATCTGTCTAGAGAAGGGCTCCCCAATTGGTTTGCCGTCGGCGCCTGCTTCGGTCTTGGACTCTTCATTTGGACTCTTGTCGAATACGGCTTGCATCGCTTCCTCTTCCATCTTGATTAGTAGGTGCTTTCCATTGTACAATTCTTGGCATTGGTTGCTGACTCTGTTCCCAGCTATCTCCCAGACAACCGTGTCGGCCTCACTCTTCATTTCCTCCTACATGGCATCCACCACTACCTTCCCATGGATAAGTACCGACTTGTCATGCCTCCCACTCTATTTATCGTCCTGGCCTACCCATGGTGGAAATTTGCACACACCGTATTTGCATGGCACTGGCATATCGGCACAGCCGTATTCTGTGGAGCAATCGCCGGATACATCATGTACGACTTGACTCATTACTTCCTGCATCACGCCAGGCTTCCGTCCTTCTATCAAGAAACCAAGAAGTGGCACATGCAGCACCATTTCATGGATTACGAAAACGGATTCGGAGTCACCAACCGTCTGTGGGATGTAGTCTTTGGCACAGAGCTCACTCAACCTATCCCGAAGATCGTCAGGTCCACCTAAGTAGTCGGATTATATCAAGAGCGCAACTTTTTCAATCGTATGACAACTTTGTAATGGGATACTCATGAACAATAATGGCAAGCTGGGAACGTCTATCGCGGTAAATGGAGTCAAGGTTTTCGGTTGGGATAGGCATTTATGGTGAGGATGGTTGAAAGGACCCCTAATATTAATAATGCAGTACATATAATACCACTCTGTAGATGTCTAGTATATTATAAATTTGATGATAGCGCCAAAGCAAACATATTGCAGGTCTTATGTAAAAGCTCCGTGATTATTGTCGGTTTCTGAGGCTTTGGTGAGGAGTGGGAGTTGTCGCTGACATGATGATGATGATCATGTGATTGGTATGGGTGAATTTCGAAGGTGTGCCGTGCCCGCCTTACTGGATTAGTTATCGCCTTAAAACACCCACCCATCTAACTTTAGGCTGGCTGTCAGACTCAGATCAGACAAACCTTTTCACGACAACATATATCATCAGAATAAAGGCAGTTTCTTGTCAACACTATCGCGCCAGATATCCAAACAATTCTGCAGAAAGAAAAGGGTCTGCCTCATCGTCCAGCATATACGTGTTGACGTTGCCTAACCGTCTGAAGTGAACTTCCCCCTTCCAGAGACCATCAAACAAATACGACCAGCCCTTGAAGATGTCAGGTCTCGACGTTGAGGCCCTTCTGGATTCGACCGCAAATGCAACCTCTACTGAACAGAATGGCAGCTCGAGGTCAAAGGATGACGACCGCCACAAGTCTGAGCGCAACGACCGTCGCGACCGGGACAGGATTCGTGATGGGAGCAGAGATCGGGATAGAGACAGAAAACGCAGAGACAGAAGCCGAGGGGCCGCCGAACCTGACGACGACGCTCTGAAGAAGCCAGGAAGCGAGCATGGGAGTGCCCATGGTAGTCTCAAGAGTAGGCGAAGAAGCAGAAGTCGCGATACTGACAGACGGAACTCTCGCCGTCATAGGGATAGCTCAATCGAGGGCTCTCGCCGGGATGGTGACTACTACAGAGGCGCAGGACGCCCTCGCTCACGCTCTAGATCTCCTAGCAGGTACTATAGGCCACGTGGTGACCGCCGCGACCGCGATGAACTCGAAGGCGGCAAGCCAAGAGACTCACGCCGCCCTCGTGACGATGATCGCCGAAGAAGCCGGAGCCCCAAGGGTGGTAAGGGTGCTCGGGATGGGACACCACCTCTTACAGAGGATGAGCGTGATAAACGAACAATTTTTGTTCAACAACTTGCTGCACGTTTGAGGACCAAAGAACTGACTGCTTTCTTCGAGAAGGTTGGTCCTGTCAAGGAAGCTCAGATCGTTAAAGACAGAGTTAGTGGCAGATCAAAAGGGTATGTCTCACTATGCTTAACTTGACAAATGCACATGCTAATCTGGTTTTCAGTGTTGGTTATGTCGAATTCAAGAACGAAGAGTCTGTTGCTGCTGCGATACAGCTTACTGGCCAAAAGCTCTTAGGCATTCCCATAATCGCGCAGCTCACTGAAGCGGAGAAAAATCGCCAAGTTCGCACCGAATCAACCAGCAATAACCCAAATCAGATCCCGTTCCATCGACTCTATGTTGGTAATATCCATTTCAGCATCACTGAAAGTGATTTACAGAATGTTTTCGAACCTTTCGGAGAACTCGAATTTGTACAGCTTCAAAAGGAAGAGCAAGGACGCAGCAGAGGTTATGGATTCGTCCAGTGAGTATTCATCATTCTACAATTCATATTCAATGTGCTAATTGTCATAGGTTCCGTGATCCGCATCAGGCTCGTGAGGCACTTGAAAAGATGAATGGTTTTGATCTTGCCGGTCGTCCCATCCGTGTTGGTCTTGGCAACGATAAGTTCACCCCTGAGTCCACCGCCAGTCTTCTGCAGAGATTTCAGGGCCAAAGTCACCAACAACAATTTCAGGGCTCGGCTTTCTCTGGTGCCGGCGGGCGTGGTCCTCAAGCAAGCGGTGGCGGCGGTGCCTTCGATCGGGCGGGTGGTCGTGGCGACGATAAAGGTGCAGGTGGTGCGAGCGCTCTCGATGATACTGATGTTGGAGGAGTGAACTTCAATAACTATAGCAGAGATGCATTGATGAGGAAGCTAGCCAGAACGGACGAGCCTGCTCCCGCAACTGGTGGCCGCGATGATAGACGCGAAGTCTTGAAACCAAAGACTGAAATCAAGCCATTGCCTATCAATGTCAATACCGCCAGTAGATGCGTCGTTCTGAAGAACATGTTTGATCCTGCAGAGTAAGTTCGCCCCTCGAGTCCTCGTTACTCAATTACTAACTTGTGATAGGGAAACTGGTGAGAACTGGGAGAAAGAACTCGAAGATGATGTTCGGGCTGAAGCCGAGGAGAAATACGGTCACGTCGTTCACATTTCTCTAGATCCAAACTCCCAAGGCGACATCTATCTGAAGTTCGATCGCGTCCAAGGTGGAGAGAATGCTATCAAGGGACTTAACGGCAGATACTTCGGCGGCAGAATGATCAGTGCCACCCCGGTTGTTGACGCCGTCTACAGCACCATGTTCTCACGTACGAAGGCTATTTAAGCTAACAGCAGAAGTATTTGTGGTATGCCTAATCCAAATTGCTAGCTTCGTCCATGGACTTTGATTATTTGCACCTGTGGACATATGCCTGACTCTTATTAAGCAGATGGCTCCAGGCCGCTTTCTACCTGCAGATTCCAACATCAGCACCACAACGGATACAAACGAGCCTATACTGATTTATCGTGGTAGCTGTCCTTTTCATGACGTGGCGTCCCATATAATCCAACAGCCCAACTTAAATCACTACACCACTGAAAGTATTATGTTTCTGTATCTGTACATTTGTTTTTAGCGCACATAATCTTGTTCTTGAATTTGTTTTGCTCAGCTATTGTTGCATTGATCTTGTTTCCTTGTATGGTAGAACAGAACAAAATCCCACATTATTATTTTACATAAAAGTCGTACTGCATAGTATGTATCTGTGAATGTTGGCACATAAGTTTGTGGTCTGAGAAATTAGCATCCGTCTTCACCTGCAGAGCATGCAGAGCTGCATGTCTTGCTTGAAGTTGCAGTAGAGGCATGGTGCATTACAAGCACGCGGCATATATCTAGGACAAAGCTATATATTTTACAGCAGTTTATGTATATCTTAGTGTAAGAGAGTCCTTTGATCTATCCTTTCTGGTTGTCAATATGTGCAAGGCGTTGGAATCTCTAGCCAAAGTCCAATCCGGCCCTACAAGATGCATGATCCTACGGGACAGATTAGATGTATGTGGATTCAAGGCTCAACACCCGCCACATTATAATTCTATATGAATGATTCAATATCTAATCTACCCTTTCAACGAATTAAGAATCATTGTAATACTCTACCTTTGTTGGTTGTTTCAAACCCGCCATTCTCATAGTACTTAACGGGTGGATTAGATGCATATATGTGGATACCAAACCCAACGTCCGTCATACTCTAATTCTATAAGAATGATTCTACATCTAGTCTACCTTTTTAGAAGATTAAGAAGCACTGTAATAATTTCTCTTTGTTAGTTGCTGTAGATTAGACCTTCTCATAATACGCACGCTACAGCAAGTGTTGCTGCAAATGATAAATCCCAATCTTAGAAACGAAGATTGCGGGAACACGAGACCTATCCCAAGTCATCTACATCGTTAGATTCTCCCTTTAATAAGTAAGTCACTTTAGTAGTTCTCGTTCTTATGATGCCATTCTTATGATGTCGGCGGCTATGGCGCCGCAGTTAGCCTAATAGCAAGTGTTCAGCCAGGTAATAAATTCCAATTTTGGAAACGAATACTGCAAGAACACAATGACGATCTCAAGCCATAAAGATGATGCTTCCTTTATGTAATAAGACGCCTTAGTAATTCTTAAGATGACCGCGGCTATGGCGGCTGCATATTCAGGGTCCCGCCGCTCCCGTCTTTGTTATAAGATCCTTTATAAACTGCAATTGTTTGACCAGCGAGACTCACAATCTCTAATAAATGGCCTCAGATGATGGGAGAGTCTTTGTACAATCATCTACAGATTGTGCCAGGTGGAGAAGGAAAGATTAGGTGCGTGCCTAGGCAGTAACTGGGGTGCTGCTTTCCCAATCCAGACTGCATTTCTGCAAGAGGGCTCGCGTAAGTATTAGATAGAGACGCGTTAGACTAGTTGGGACTGGGTTGGATGGGGCTAGATATCAAGCAGGCTTGGAATTGCTGTACTTGGGATCTTCGTGGAGAAAACGTTCTTCTTCCTTCAACCATCAACGAGGATCTTCAAATCTTGAGAACTTTCAACGCCGAAGTACTAAACGCCCTTCAAGATATCAGAATACTTTTAGAAGACCGGCAGTGCCTCCGGATTGTCTTTCTGTAAGTTGTTCATTCGGATCTTAAAGATATGGCCTATTTTTGATGATTCTAACTCTCATCTGGACTTTCGTCCAAGATCTTCAAATCTTCGGAACTTTCAACGCCGAACTATCAAATACCCTTCAAGATACTACAATACTCTTAGAAGACCTTTATTGACTCTGAATTACCTTCCTGTAAGTCAATTCATTCAGATCTTGAAGGCCTTGCAGACGCTTGATGATTCTAGCTTTCATCTGGACCTTCATCCTAACCTCAAAGCTTCAGAACTTTCAACGCCGAACTACCACACGCCTTTGAAGTTACCGTACGTTAAAACTACTTTTACTAACTATATTACCTTTTTGTAAGTCAATTCGTTTATGCCTTGAAGCTGTGGTGGATGCTCAACTATGCCGGACGATTCTAACCTTCATCTGAGACCTTCAAAGCTACAAACTTCTAACACCAACACCGAACAACCAAAGATTTTTGAAGCTGCCATAGTGTCTTTAAAACACTGGTAGTACTTCTACATCACCTTCCTGTAAGTTATTCATTCAGATATTGATTCATTCAGATGCTTAGCAATTCTAACTTTCGTCCGGACCTTCAAACCTCTAGAACTTTCACCGCAGGACAATCAAACGCCTTAAGCAAGTTGTCGTCGTGTCTTCAAAACACTCGTATCACTTCTACATTATATTTGTGTAGGTCATTGATTCAGAGCTTGCTTCGCTTAGATCTTGAAAGCATGGCTGGTGTTCGACGATGCTAACTTTCATTTGGACCTTGAAAGCTTCAGGACTTCCAACGCCGAACATCAACCGCCTTTCAAGCAAGCTATCATAGTGTGTCTAAAAAGTGTGTATTGTTTCTAGATACCACTTTGTAAGTCATTCGTTCTGCTCTTGAAGGCATGGTGGACGCTCGATGATTCTAACTTTCATCTCGACATTGAAAGCTTCAGAAGTTCCAACAGCGAACCATCAAACTCCTTTAAAGGTATTACAGCGTTTCCAAAACTATTGTATACTTCTAGATTACCTGTCCGTAAGTCATTTTTTACAGATCTTCACGACGTTGCCCATATGCGATCATTCCGCTGCTGCTGGTCTTGTCCGAGCTCAACGATCAAAGCTTCAGGATTCTGAACACTCAACAGTCAAACGCTCTCAACGTGTCTTGATATTTTTAAATCATTCATATTAGCTCTGGATCTTTTTGAGTGGTTCTGAAGAGCTCTTGAAGGCATGGCCGAGACTTGGTTCTGCTGTTGGTGGTCTTCTTCAAGCTGGAGGACCAAAGTTTCAGAACTTTGAACACCAAACAACCAAAGCCTTTTGATCTATCCACATTTTTTAAAAACACATGAACCTGTGGATTAGCTTTCTACGAATGCTTTCTACGAATGATTCATAAGTCCTTTTCAAAGCGTGGTACATTCCAGAATCTCCCTGTGGTGGTGGTGGTCTTGTCTAAGTGGACGACCATGCATGACATACAGAAGATGATGCTTGGCTCAATGTTATTGTTTGCTTTACACTATTTATCTACTGATCGTTCACCATTACTTGTTACCATGAAAATGAGCTCACAGTGATTGTTGTGTCGTTGAGTTTTAAAGGCTTGGCGGATACTGGATGATTCTTCTCTTCGTCCAAGCTGGACCATCATGGATGGACATAATAGACAATGATGCGTCAATCAATAATCTTGTTTGCTTTACTCTATCTTTTTATTCACACAGTATTTTCTATTACTCTTCCTATTATTATTGAGTGGAGGACAGAGTAGTGCTTTTGTTCTTGAGATTTGAGATTTGAGAACTATTCCATCATTCTTATTCAGTCTCTCATAATCCTCACCGCACACACACAATCTGCAACACCAAATAATCATGAAAAGGTACGCAATGCTGACTTTTCATTGATAGAGAATCTCCTTTTAAGACACATTGTTTTGCTTTCTGCTACTTCACTTGCTGAGCTCATCATGAGCAACAATAACAACAGCAATCCTCAACCTGTTCAGCTTCCTCCTCCACCACCCCCAAATACCCCTTACTACAATACCCCAACAGCTTCACCATCTCGTCTCAATCCTGTAACGCTTTTTAACGCCCTAAATAGCATTACCAATAACCAGAATTCGAATTCTGGCCCATCAGGAACTGCCCCTGAGCATCCTGAAGACAATTCCGATACCTCGACAGATAAGGGCGAAAAATAAGGGGGGATATCCAGCAACATCCAGCAATATCCTGGAAACAACAGCAACAACAGCAAAGAGAAAGAATATTTATCTCACAAGTTAACTGAACTGATTTTTGTTCACCGACGATACCCAGAACACCCAGTCTACAAAAGCCTACCTTCGCGATATCTCAACGCACTTCTTCTTCGCCTTTCTTTCACAACGAACAGCTTGGAACAAGTCGAACGCACTTTTCCAACGACAAAACACCACACGTTCATTCCCTTGCCACATTTAAAAAGCATCCGGTTACCATATCTTCCAAGCATTGACCAGCATTGACCAGCATTGACTAGCATTGCACACAAATTCTCTGTCGATCTTGAGATATCCTGAAATAGGTTGAATCAACGATGGATCCTTACACTGCCATGATGGGAGATATTGACCACATGAGGAATGTGCTGTATGAGAACCAACGACTGATGCAAAATGCATTGGCTGAGCGTGATCGGGCCTGCACTGAGCGAGATCAAGCCATCAAAGACCTTACCAGAGCTTGCACTGAGCGAGACCATGCCAATCACGATTCAAGCAGACTCCGTGAGCAAATTCAACGCCTTCAACAGCAGTTTAAAGATGCTGAAGAGAAGTTCGCCAAGGAGGTTGCCCAGCTTCAACACAAGATAGACTACTTGACCGAGCAAGTCGAGGCAAAGAGGGCTTTATGGATGGACTACCATCCAAACTCAACAGTCAAATCATCCAAGTCACGCGATCCGTTCATGGCAACCCCAAGCCATGAGACTCCAACCAAAGGCGGCCCCAGATATGGCTCAGCTTCTCAACGCGGGCTTCCTCCAACATTTGATCTGCAAAATCGTCTTAACAACATGGAGCTCAGCCCAGCTCCCACCCTCCCAACTCGCACCATGTCTAGCATGCCTTATGGCCGAGCTCAGCCCGCACAGCACGTGCCTTATAACAAAACCCATATCTCAACTCATGATGGCTCAAAGGAGCATGGCGACGCCCCTCTTGGATCTTTCTCGACATCTCTGTCAGCATCCGCCTCAACAACCGCTCTGGTCCCATTCAAATCCAATGAACAGGCTACGTTGGACTTGATCGACGACATTGACAAGTTCTTGGGCATGATTTTTGGATGGGTCAGAATCTATTCCGGCATGGTCAACCCAATCGAGGCGGACCAGGTCGCCCAGGATGATAAGCTCCTCTGGAGCTTCATGACCAACTGTGTCAGCCCGTTTACGGGGAAGAATGCAAGCAATCGTGTTATCAGGCTTCTGCGCAATGAGGAAGATCGCCCTTGGTTTGTGATGAGGATGCTCGTTGAGTATATCCGCAATCGCATGTGGCAATGGAGAGCCTGGAACGGCTTCGACGCCGAGCTCACCATGGAGCTGAGCGACATTGCTGACAAGCTTGAAGTCAAGGGTAAGTCGATGCCATTGTTCCGCCTCCTTGTTTGACTTTCAACTGATCTTTACGTTAGGCCTTTCATCCATGGAGCGTGCTTGCATCATCTCAGGCCGCACCCTTGCCGTCCAGAAGATCGTGGACAGTGAGGGATACACTGCCTTCCGCCAGACCATGATCAACCAGCACGCCAAGAAGCTTCGTGATTGCATGGGACCACTCCTCAACATGGACACGATCAGAGCAGATGCCGGAAAGGATCTCACTGCCATCGCCACCAAGGCCTTCGATCTCTCCGCCAAGATGTTCACCAGCGGTTGGACCTTGATCATCACGATGCCTGAGTGTGGTACCAAATTCCTCAGCTCGAGCATGAAGCCAAGAAATTCGGAGCAAGATCCAACGGCCATGCAGATCGAGAAGAGGAAGATCAAGTTGGCCATCACTCCATTCATCACCATGCGTGATGACCGCGGCATCTCCATCAAGACCAGAACCATCCACCAGGCCAGCGTTCTTGTCGAGGAGAACTAATCCTTCAAATCAAGTAAACGAGTATGAGCGTTACCATCGGACTGATGATCGATTCATGGAGGTATTTGCTCGTTGTCGCCCAGCGTTGAGGCCTTTATGGGAATGTCAAATGGAAATAGGCGGAATCCTTCTTTATTTTCCTTCTTTTGTTTCAGTCATCAATCACAAATCGCGGCACACGGTTCATATCTATCGATACCTTTGACACTTTCACGCGAATATCGAATCGAAGCAGCCGGATCTTTCTGTTTTTGCTTTTGTTGCAATCATCACATCACGACACATGATTCAACGCTATCAACCTACGAACTTTCATGAGGAATCGCGGAGGAAATTTCGAAGTCGATTGCATCTTGCATCACACTTGCCTTTGCATCTGGGGGAGGATAATGGCGGCGTATTTGGCGGGGAGAGGGAAAGTGAATTTGGGGGAGAGCAACGGAGTATCCGGGGGAGTTGCAGCAGAGTACTGGGGAACGTTTGACGTTTTCGAGGAGGAAGAGTCCTTAAGGCTTTTACTTTTTTTTTTTGGCGATCCATGGAGATCGATAATGTCTAATAGGTAGTTTTTTCACAACTGCTGGAATTTGCTTTTATTTTCTTTGGGCGAGCTGCTTCGACACGAATCCACACATAGTCTTGCTTCAGGTTATCGATGGAGGAATTTGCTGGAGGAGATCAATTTGTTTTCGAATGGAGGCTATAGACACACACATCCGCATAGCTCAATTTACTCAATTTGCTCAATCAACGTGATTTTGAAATATTGACTTGACTTGACTTGAGATTTATCTGTATCCCATTACAGAACCCATCATACACATCAAGGACTGAGATGACGGTGAATTTCATTAGACTAAGCTGTTGGGCGGTATATGCCCGAATCCGACGCGTTTCTAAAAACGGCTTACCACAAGCCTCGCGTTATTCTCAACCCACAAGACCAGACCAGACCAGACCAGACCAACACCGTTATCCCTCCAAGTGTCCGAGACCCCCTTTCCCCTCCCGAAAACGCCAATTGCCTAGGTACCACTTATGCAGCCCCTCCAGCCTCTCCAATTTCTATAGCCCCAAAACCCCTCACGTCTCGCCGATCACAACGACTTATCCACCTCCCTCTTCTCCACCGAGAGAATCGCCTTCCCGGCAAACTTCCTTATCCTCGCCTCCAGCGCGCCGGTCTCGTCCAACTCCGCCACATCGTCGCCGCCGCCGATGCTGAAGCCCTTCACGAGCACATTCGGCACGGTGCGCCGGCCCGTCATGTCGGCGAGGCGCGCCTGCAGTGCCGCGCCCAGGATGTGTTGGTCGAGCTCGATGACGTAGGGGGAGGGCGTGATGGCGTATTTCTCGAGGAGGATGGTCTTGGCGCGGCGGGAGTGCGGGCAGTAGGATTTGGAGAAGATGATGACTTGGAGGGTGGGTGTTAGTGGAAGGTGGTTGTGGGTGGGGGATGCAGCAGAGAGGATGGCGGCGACTTACTGGGCGACTTCTTCAAAATACTGTTCAACTCCGCCTCGACAGCCGCATCCTCCTCGCTCTCCACCGCGATCTTCTTCTGCTCCGCCTCACTCTCGACAGGGAACTTCAACCGTCCAGCGACGTTGCGATCCTTCCCTGCCTGTTCCGGCGTCGCGCCCGGCATCTTCGGCTCCCCGACGCTCAACTCCTCCACATCCTGGTTAAACCGTTCTGCTGCTTTTGTCCTGGCTTTGTTCGGCGGCTCCTCATCGCCCATCACGCTCTCCCTCGTCGGCGCCTTGGCGTTCGCGCGCTCCTTAGCGACGTCCTCGGCGTCCCTGAGCCGGCCGGCCATGGCCCTGGCTATCTCCTCGTCCTCATCCGAGGCGGTGGTGCCGCGCGCGGGCACGATCTTGTCGAGGGAGGAGGAGACCGGGAAGCCGTCGGCTGAGAGGCGCGATTTGGTGCGGCTGTAGAAGTCGCGGGGGGTGGGTGGGGAGGCGGAGCGGGAGGATGAGGTTTTGTAGAGGATGAGGAGGACGATGGTGAGGACGAGGAGGAAGAAGAGACGGATGCGGCGGTTTGGAGACATGGCTGCGGGTGGTGTGACGGCTTGGGGGCGGGAGATGGAGGATTGGCTTTGAGCGTCGATGGGGTTGATGGGAGTTCGAATGGGATTTTTCCCGTTTCTGTAAAGGAGAGGAGTCGTCAGTCCATCAATTCCTCGACAACATCGTCCATCTGAGCCCCAAATCCCCAGAAAGCTTCTTCGCAGCTAACATACCTTCAACCGCCTATCGTCCCTTCATTCACTCCACGACCAGAGTAAACGTCAGTCCTCTGAGCCACAATATCTCCTTTAGACTCCTCTTTCCCTCTTTGTCTCTTTCTCTCTATCTCTCTGTCTCTCTGTCTCTCTTCTGTCAACCAGATGTTGAAATCCAAAGATGAGAATGATCGCAGCAGCAAGACGTGTGGGGGAAGGAGCGCAGGGGGGATTCCCTCTCAAGCTCATGCCAGGTACCTTCACCCTACCTTGCCGGACCTTAGCTTACCCCAGCGCCGTCGGGCGCGGCTTGGCCTGGCTGCTTGCCAGTCGTGCACCGTTCCTTGCGCGGGGAAAGCTTGGCAGCAGGGAGGTACAGCAGAGCTACCTGTGTGGATTTTCGGCATGTGGTCCTCCTCGTCCTCCTCGTCCTCCTTTAGACATAATAACTATTATGTGCCCTGTGGTGTGCGTACATACAGTATCATGCACGATTCCGACAAATAACTGTTCTACTGCTCTTTCATCATTTGCACTGAAGATTCAACGTGCGGATGCCCAAAGGCATGGTCGCGTATGTCCCTCAGATGCACGCGCGTTATATAGTTATATACGCGCGTTACATACTGCTGTGTCCCGACATACCTACTCTATGGTACTCCACGACAAGCATACAGCCAGTACCTTGGCAGCGATCGACCAGCCACCAGCCACCGGGTACAGCCTGTGCTTGGGTTCTGGGTGTGCGATCTCTTCCCAGTCGTCGGGGCTCATCTGGGATCGCAGTAAGGCGGAGCACACATGTGGCATGATGGAATGCGTGGAAGCAGCGACGGCGGGTCTGCAAGGAGTGATATATTGCAAACCCTCCCTCCCCCTTTTTGGTATCGCTGTCGGGTGTTGAGTGAGGCTTTATGCGCGTGCTGTTGCTGTTGCTGTTGCTGTTGCTGTTGCTATAAGCATATTACATATCATATATCGTTGTTGTACGACGTAGAAGGAGGAATGGTTGCAGATAAAGCACAGTAAGTATCGTCGTCTCACCGAGTAGAATAGGTCCCGACGTGATGGCGGGCCCATTCATATGCAATCGAGTAAGGTATAAGTCAGACGCTCTGCGTGGATCTGTTTGGAACCCGATTCTATGTGTTACAGTCTACGCTTGCTATCATGCCCAGATCGCCCACTCGTCACAATGAGCCCGGAACGGCACTGCACCTTCTCGCTGCGGTCTTCGGTTGACAGGTCCGACCCCTCTCGCACCAGCACATTTTCGCGGCCGTAAATCAGCGACCACAGCTCGGAAAATATACGGGAGAGAGGACACCATCCGTCCACAACTGATCCGTGGCACCTCTCCTCCCCATTTCTTCCCTCGACCTCTCAAAACGCCATCCCAAAATGCTCCGCTGCGCCTGGCTCAAAGCCCACCGACATAAAATAAATATATAAGACAATCAAGTAACTCTGTACATGAGAGGAAGGCGTCAAACAGCGCTATACCCGCCTCTGGAACCGCTGCCTTGCACGGTGCTAAAGACCCGCCGAGACCAGTCTTTCAGCAGGTACGGCACGTCGCGGATCGTGTCGCCGTGCGGGAGAAGGTCCCAGCCGCGTGCGCCAAAACGATTATAGTTGAGCCAAGAGCCGAAGATCAGATAGGCGGCTGTGCCCATGAATGCACTGCGCACGGTTAGCTTAGCTCTTCTGTTGTCGGAAAGGGGCGCGCGGGCACTACGTACATAATGATAAACCAAGTGAAGAGACCCCAGTGACTAGTCACTTTTCCATCCTCCTCCAAACTCTCACACGCATATTTCGTCTTCCATTCCAGTCTCAGAACATCCATCTCCGCATCCCCAGCTTCGGGGCCGTATTTCAGAAACTGCAGCGCCGTAGCATTCCCTGCCCCCAGCGCCTCGTCTCTCTTCTCGTGCTTGTATTTGTCCTCCGGCTCCACCTCGCCTTCGACGCCTGTAAATTCTTTGTCGCAGAGAAAATCGACGATGGCTCTCTGCTTGCGTCCGGAGTAGGAACCGCCGTTCAGCACGACCCGGAGACCCTCGCGCCCTTGGTCGGAGGGGGAAGTGGAGGTCTTAAGACGTGTGAAGGAGGGCTCGAGGGCGGAGCCAGAGGAACCTTGCAGGTCGCCGGCGATGGGGATGACGCGGGAGATGGCGTTGGTCTTTTCGATGGGGTTAATGAGGCGCTCGATTGCGCAGACTAGATGGGGCCAAGTTAGCTTTGCTGTTGGATGGGGAGATTGTAGATAGGATCGATTTTCCGAGTACTGGGGATTATTTCAAGCGGGAAACGGGCATACCTTGTGTTGGCCCGGGACAACTTTCTTTCTCGTCCCTGTCGCCAGCTGGTACTAAGGGTTTACAGATGTTGATGGTGTATGTGGTACTGAGAGACGACGGCGGCTGAGCCACGGAGTGAATGACCGAGTGTGGTCCATCGAGCTTGCTGAGATCAAAGGTGTGTTTATCTGCTACGATATTCGCACAGTCTATTGTCCCTGCGGCAGCTGTGGAGAGAGGGAAGAGGAGAGCTAGCAGAGTAGCAGAAGCTACTCCGTCCCCGTTCAAGCGCATAGTGAAATAAATGTAGACTGTTCGCTTGTCGCAACGGATGTATGTGGTTCTACGCTTGAGATGTTGAGAGCGGGTGGGTATTCAAAGAGAGTTACTCGGCGTGAAGGGGGGAAGAAATCCTTCAATATGGAGATTGGAAATTGAAGATTGAGGTATGATATGTATGTATGCATGTATCCGGCCTCGAAGTGATGCCCCGAAGCTTGGACGCTGACGATGACGGGAACGGCCACTGTCGTCCTCGCCTAATGCGGCGCCCAAAAAACGTCACTCACGAGAAGTACGTCACGTGCCAGATCGGCCTTTGTCTGCGGCTCGACATATCTGAATTGCACCTTGCGTATTTTTCTTTTTCTTCTCATTGTTACGGCTAATGGTGATCCAACGGTGCCTATTAAGTGTGCGAGTTTCTTCGCTGAGTACTGACGAATGCATATTTTGATTCCTGTCGAAGTACAGTACTCTTCCTTGAGTCCATATCCAAACCATACATAATCAGCGTCCGGAGATTGGGTACGAGATATCGAGATATATGAACATACTCGTTAGAGCATAAAAAACGCCTCTTGCTCTTGCTCTATTGCTCCGACTATACAATATGTACCTATGTAAGTTCTGAGATGTGTCAGCCCTTTCTTTGCCGTCTTTATCATACGTTTCTCAAATGCCCCGTCGGACAGACAGCCCCTGGAAAGGTGACTGCCAGAACAGAACAGGGCAATAAAATCGAATGAGTATTGTACAGTACATGGCGTGGCGGGAGAATATCTCGTATGAGGTCCATGACCCGAAGACTTGATGTTTCATACTCTTTCAGCAGCTTGTAAAGACGCTCTCGTTGGTCTCTCCTATGCTTGACACTGCTCTCATGGATCTCGTGGCTGAGAAACCAGACAACGTCTCTGGCATCGCTACATAATTCGCCAGTCGCTGGTGTTGCTGTAGGTCTCAGCCAGTGAGGCCTTGGGTCGTGGTGGCTGCGCTAGGATGTTCAGCCGTCATCTTCGTTGTCGTTGACCGGCTGCAGCATCCATGCCAGAACATGAAATGCCAGCTGTGTGGGCGAAGTGGACGCCTTTTATCCCAGCCCTGTGTGTGCATTTTGGGCTGTGAGATCAGCCCCCAATTGATCGTGCTATCGAGTCTGGCATCTGTGGTGTGTATTTCGAGTATCTCGGCGCTGGCTGTTGGCTTCCAGGTCTCTGGGAATATTCTAGTCGTCGATCTTGAGCATCGCAGCTTCACATCATGTCCCTTTTCAACATTCACTCATTGAATCTTTCCAGTACAGCGAAAGCGCTGTATATCATGGAGGTTTTTGGACGGCTTGGGTAATTATATCTGCCACAGTTGTATCGTACACACATAGCCAGTTGGCACAGCCTCTCTGCAACAGGCGACAACAGCAGGCGATTCTTTCCATCCCAAGATCACAACATCTTAATTTCTTGCAGTTTGATATCGCGAAGCTGCTTTCTACACAGTAAGCAATATAATCCGGTCACGACCGGTAAAGAGACAGCGAGTCTCTATCTGCATTATCATCACCCTGAAATATCGATTAGGTCTTAGTGTCAATGTGGTCAAGATGAGTTACTAGGCGTTTCTATCCCCTTGTTCTGGAATGAATCCTGTCCCACACAATGCATACAAGAAAAACGTCGAACGGTTTAATGTTATGGATCCTCTTCACTTCTCAGATGACAGGTGCCTGTGGCTCCCATGCACTCTCTGAGAAGAATGTCAGGATTTCAACGGAACCGAATATGCATTTCACTCAAGCGCCGCTGTATAGACAAGATGAATCAGCGTGTCCGCCAGACTACTCGCTCTGTCCTGAGTCCTTGAATGGCGGATGCTGCCCTAACGGCCGTTCGTGTGGTATGAGTAGCTGTTATGCGACAACAGCCGCGCCTCTGTCTGTATGTTCAAACAATGGATATGTTCCATGTGGAGCTGAAGAAGGCGGTATGTATGCTCAACAGTGATATTCTGGGCCGTAACTAACAACTCGCCAGGCGGATGTTGTCCTGGGGGCTATTCATGTGCAAGGAACGGCTGCCTTCCTCTCCCAGGATCTTCATACAGTCAAATCTGTTCATCGGGGTTTTACCTTTGCCCTGAAGCAGTAGGCTATGGATGTTGCAAGAATGGCCTGGCTTGTGGCATTGGATATTGCTACGCGACAAGTTTTCCCACAGTCACAATCACTCGCGAGATCATTACCACGGATGCGTTCCTCAACGTCATAACAGTGACAACTGCCATCGAGACAGCCTATGTCCCATCTACGGTTCCTACACTGCTTTCTACTGCCGTTGAATCTTTAGCCATCAGCAGATTTACTCCTACTGGGACGGCAACCGCGAAGATAGCCGCCATATCTACACCTTCATCAACCGGCCTAAGCACTGGCGCTCTTGCTGGCATCATAGCCGCTGCGGTCATTATTCTCATCACCATCGTCACAGCCTCCTACTTTATTATCCGCCGTCTCAACTCTGTAGCAAAACAATCATCACACTATACCTCTGGATCTGGTTCCAATGGCAAGACACACTCATCAAGCAACCCTCCAGGCGGCCCCCGCAGAGGAACGGCAGCATTCCTTGATCCAATACCTATTTCTCTCGAACATGACAATATGCCCATGGATGCGCTTGTCATGTCATCCTCCGGGACCGGCACACCCCGTTTTCCTCGCCCATCACTTACACATCGATCAAGTCCTGACACGGAAATTCGCACGCCTCCTCCGCCAATACCGGCACCATATATCTGGTCCCACACCCAACCAATTGGCTATGCGCCCGTTCCAACCGCCGAGGAGCAATACTTTGACTTGCCTCCTCGCCATCATTCGCGGCAAAACAGTCAAGAATCCACTCAATACTCTCCCGGTCTTCCGCAGGGCGGGCCTTCGATTAATATAGATTTACGAGACCAAAATCTGCGCTTCGGTCACCATTCGCGGCCGAGTATACAAGCTAGTCACGGTAGACAGTGGTCGGATGCCAGTGATGTAAGTCAACAGTCGGGTAGCAGTGGGTTTGCGGAGTTGGACGGGTCGAGAGTTAGGGAGCCGGAGGCAGCAACAATGGGAGCAGCGAATAAAGGGGCAAGGGGCAGGAGCTTTGACTTCATGACCCATCGGAGGAAGAGAAGTACGGGGTCTGGCGGATCACAATTGCTCACTCCACCCTTGCCAGGGCAAAGCCAAAGACTCGAAAATGTTGTGGAGATGGATATCGATTCGGTTAGTACTGGAGCGATGCCGAAGAGATCAGATATGAGCAGGGCGTCTGGCAGCCATGGAGGGAGGCTGCAGTATCCGAATCAGGTGGAGCAGAATACACTGCCACTGGCTGGCACAGCGAAAGACAGTACGAAAGAAGCAACGAAAGAATATCCGAGGGAAACGGTAGATATCATCTCTGCAGACTCAAGTCATGAACCATTACCCGGCGTTACACCTGACTTGGAACAAGAAGTAGGAAGATTGGAGGGGCAGAAGACTATCGGGACCGGGATGGACATGTTATATTCACGGAAACGATGATCAACTGGCTCTGCTATGCAAATTCTGGAGTGGGAATTTTACCATAGCCAGATGTATAGATGACGTTGATTCAGATCTCTTTTCGACCATCTGAGGCTCAGAACTTGATTACAATATGTTATACAATATATGAATATGAATATACAAGAGTAGATATTTCAAATTTATAAAATATTGATCCAACTCATTGTTGATCCAATGATTCTATTATTTCAGAACCCCGGCATCCATCATTATACTGGATATGATTATGATGTCTATGAGCTCCAGAGCTATCCAGCTTTCAAAATTGATCAATTTCTATATATTATCAATGTGTGGAGGAGGTTGAAAAGCAAGTGTGGGGTAAGCGTAAGTGGGGATAGCATCGCCAAGACACAAGAACCGAACCCCTTGTCCTTCTGGAAGCATGTACCCCGCACGGCACTGCATACACCAGAGTACTGTCTGTCATCCTGCCAGAATCCAGATCTGCAGATCTCCAGTGAGTCCGTCTCGCAAAGCTCTGCTATCAATTTCCACCTCTATCTCACGCAAAGTATAACTGCATAATGGTCATGCAACTCGTCAGAGGACGGCCAAATGCTTCTGTACACTAGGACTGTACCGCCCAAAGCCAGGAAGCAGAGGTCCCGGGCTGGTAAGTACTTACTTCCGCAGACTCCAATGCGCACAGGCGGACGAAGACTGACCTCTGCCTCGTACAACAGGATGTATTCATTGGTAAGTCTGCAAACATTCATGCTGTGACAGGACAAGGCTGACGAGGATTCTGCCGCAGTAAAGAAAAGGTACGGACCAGTGGACCCAACCGCAAGATCTACTTCCTGACCGTCGCCTCCAGAAGAAGAAATGCAACGAGCAGCGCCCACAGTGCGATAGATGCATCGAACGCGGCTTCAAATGCGGCTACGAGCCCGTCAAGCCTCGCAAGCGGAGACGAAGTTCCGTCGCGCAGTCGCAGGCAGGCAGTCTACCAGAACAATGGGCGGGCGAATATCCCAGCCCGAGTAGCTACACGAAAGACTTCGAGGGAGACACGATATCAGAATGGGACATCGGATCATTCAATGGCGGAGATGGCAATTTGGGGTTCCTTGATCAGTTTGAGGAGGTTGAAGAAGTCGTCCGCACCACTCCAGTCGCGCAGTCGCTACTACCGATTGGAGCTTTTGGAGGATCGAGGAGTCAGTGTATGGATCTGGCGATGATAGCTCCGTGTCCGACAATGTCGCCTCTGCTGGACTTCAGTGCTCCGCTTTACATGGAGTTTTCGGACAGACGAAACAGAAGGGCGTTGGTGGATCATTTCTGCAACACCGTCTCACATCTTCTCGTCTTTAAGGAGGATACTGGGAACCCTTTCCGCACCCTAGTTCTGCCGTTGTCGCATGACAACTCCCCAGTTCTCAATGCTGTTTTTGCTCTCTCGAGTGCTCATCTTGAGTACAGGGGTATTCAGAATGATGAAACATCTGTTTATTTCCACAATAGGGCCTTACAGGGACTGGCGGAGCTCATTGATACGAACAGCACGGCGAATAGAGACGAGGTCCTTGCGGCGATTATGCTACTTGTCTATTATGAAGTGGTGAGCACGAGAGTGCATGAGAGTGCCGGATGTGAGCTGATAGGAATTTAGCTCGTCCAACGAGGCGCTTCTATCGTGAGCGGCCATCTCAGAGGGGCCCTTGCCTTCATGAAATCGCAAAATTACGAACCATCCCCTACAACTGCCTTCCTTGAGCGGGTAAGCCAGCTCCTCCCCATAAAACTTCCATGCTAATCACCGCAGGCATACCGCTTCTACGATGTCATCACCGCTCTCTCTCTCGGCACCTCACCCAACTCCGCCGATCCGCCATCCCTCATGCCCCTTACCGTGCGCTCCAGCTCCTCGCCCTCGCCCCTGAGTTCCGTCGACACGCTGCTCGGCATGGCCACGGACCTCTGGCCCATAATCCACCGGCTCTCGCACCTCCTCTCCATGCAGCGCCTGCTCAACGCCGCCGAGGAATCCGGAAACACGCTCAAAGCAGCCGTCTACCGCACCGAGCTCGACTCCACCAGCGCCGCCATCGAGCACGCCCTCACGACCTGGGTCCCCTGCATCCCGTGCATCCCGCCCTCCGCCCCCCACGACCCCACCAACACCTCCCTCCGCAGCATCCTCAACAACGCCGAGGCCTACCGCCAGGCCGCCCTCGTCTACCTCTACCACGACATCCAAGAGCTGCCGCGCGCGGCGCCCAAGGTGCAGCGACACGTGCGCCTGGCGCTGCAGGCCTGCGCGCAGGTCGTGCGGTGGGCGGGCCCGATGAGCGCGCTGCTGTGGCCGATGTTCGTGGGTGCGTGTGGCGCCGTGCGGGCCGAGGATAGGGGATTGGCGAGGGAGACGTTCGCGGCTTTGGATCGGTGAGTCCCCCCCCTTCTCCCCCAGCAACCCTCCCCAGGCGCCGGGACCCGAGTTTGTCTTAGTGTGTGTGCTTTTTTGAGGAGTTGGTACTGATGAATGGGGGTGGTAGGAGACAGGGTATGACGAATATTGCGCGGGCGTGGGAGGTGGTGGAGGAGGTGTGGCGGAGGAGTGATGGGGGGGAGGTGGTGGGGTGGAGGGGAGTTGCGGCGGAGAAGGGGTATAGTATCGTATTCGGATGAGATCCGCGCATTATCTATCCTAATAGGGGAAAAACCGGAGACTTCGTTCATTTATTCATGGAATACTAATAGCACGCACTATTTACAGCTGGAGCAAGTCACACATGGCACGCGAAGTTGAATGTGCAAATTTGTCTTATACTATCTGAGCCGGTGCTTGTTGTACAGACTTATTCCGAAGAATATCCCCCCCCCCCCCC